>ERZ1031885.912-NODE-912-length-11224-cov-9.412929_pt1 | contig 11224 bp, 10 predicted proteins | sample MGYA00518168_ERZ1031885 | MGnify/ENA primary metagenome ERZ1031885 (study PRJEB33719, sample SAMN04261269) | wastewater metagenome | biome: rural village; feature: human; material: feces | host: Homo sapiens | place: El Salvador | collected 2014-01-14 ...
AAGGACAGATCATGATCAACCATGTGACCGTCAAGGTGAAGGATTTCGACAAGGAAGAAGCGTTCTATGCCGCGTTCGTGCATGATCCGGAGGGCAACAACATCGAAGCCATGCACAACTGATCGATCATCGACCGATCGAGCGGGAATCCCGTTGGACGGAACACGCCTTCCATCCAACGGGATCGTCATAATCCCCCCACCCACGCATCACCGCACTGCCGCGGCTGTTCAGCATGCCCCAGCAGCCAAGACCATCACAGGTAAGTGTTCCAGCCAAGCTTGACGGCGAGGATAATGCCGGTCAACACGGCGGCGGCCCGCATGATGTTCTCCGGAATACGCCGGGTGATGGGAGGCGCGATCGCGCTGCCGATGGTGCAGCCGATGCACATCATGATGGCGAACGGCCAGCAGACGGAACCACGGATCACGAACATGACCGCGGCGGAGATATTCGCGCCGAAGCCGATTACGGTTTTCAATGCGTTGATCTGATGGAACGGGCCGATCCTGCCCAAATCGAGAATCGCCAAGGCAAGCGTACCGGCGGCCGCGCCGAAATAGCCGGAATAGACGCCGACGAAGCTCACGCCGGCCCACAGCCACCACGGATCGTCGCGCAATGCGCCGTTCACCGTCGCACCGGCGATCCGCGCGGCGCGCTCCGCCTGATACGATTGCGGCAGCGCCCGTGCCACGGCATCGCGCGCGGCCGCTTTCCTCCGTGGATTGAGCGCGATGATGAGCGCACTGAACAGAATCAACGGCGGTACCGCGAATTCAAAGACCTTCGCGGGCAATTCAAGCAGCAACAGACCTCCGATGACGCCGCCGACCAGACCGATGCAGGCATAGACGATCACACGCCGGCCCTGGCCCGTGAGCTCCTTGCGAGCGGAGAGCAGCCCGCCGATGCCGGTACCACACACGCCCACCGTGTTCGTGGTGTTGGACAGCACAGGCGGAATACCGAATGCCAGCAACGCCGGATAGGAAACCAATGAGGATGCGCCGACCGCGTATCCAACGAATCCGGCGGCGACGCCGGCTACAAGCACCGACAGCAACGTGGTGACGGACATTCCTGCAATCATGGGGCCCTCCCCCTTCTCATTCCGGTCTGTGTGGCAACGGGAGTCAAGCGTAATGGTTCGGCTCCCGCGCATCGCATCATCGCCCGTAACGTGGCCAAACACCGGCACCGCAGCCGGCGCTCCGCACAGCTGGCGCGACGAAGACGATCGGCATGATTCGCCAAGGCGTCCTGAGACACGAACCTCGAACCGACGACGCCACCCGCATTCATGACCGCGCCGAGGAGGGCGCCCTGAACGGGCATCCCGCGCAGACCAGCGAGGCGGGGTCCGGTCGGCATGCCGTCCCGTCGCACAGGGATCGCGGTGCGCGGTCCATCAATGTGACCAGTCCACGCTCCTGTGCACGCATGACCGCCATATCCACGAAATCGGAGGGCAGACGCCGATAGTCGGCGATCTGCGGAACCGTCATCCCGGTTTTAAGATCGGCGGCGATGTCGGCAACGATATCGGCCGGCTGTTCGTCGGTCGCATGCCCGTTTCGCCCGCCGACCGCGCGAAACAGGCGACGCCAGTCGCGTGAGAGCGAGGACCGTCGTATCATGCGCGCCATGCGGATCACCACACCAAACGCAGTGCCTGGAAGGCGATGACGGCGATCACATACGCCACCACCAGACTCAGCATGACGGATTGCGCCGCGACTTTCGTGCCGAATTGCCGCCGCATCTCGGCGACCGTGGCCAGACATGGCGTGTAGGCGAGCGTGAACAGCAGGAACGCGATCGCCGCGGCCCTGCCGTGCCCGTGCGAGGACCGGTCGAACGAGGCCCGCAGCTTCTGCCCCAGCGTGCCTTCCGTGCCCTGCTGCGCGGCCGCGGCATCAGGTTCGTCGGCATGATAGGACTGCGACATCGAACCGATCACGACTTCCTTGGCGACGAATCCCGTAATCAGCGCGGCCGACGCATGCCAGTCGTCGAAGCCCGCCGGAGCGAACACGGGGGCCACCGCATCGGCGAGCACGCCGTACGCGGAATCGTGCACATCGTCGACATGCGCGAAACCACCGGCACCGGCCGTCATGGGAATGCCCTGCAGCAGCCATAGCGCCATGATCATCGAGATGATGATCACACTGGCGCCGCGAACGAATCCCCATAGACGCAGCAGCACCGAACGAACCAGCTGCAGAGCGCGGGGGCACTGGTATGAGGGAAGCGCCAGCATGAGCGGCTCCGGCTCAAGCCCACGGAACATGGTGTGGCGCAGCATCACGCCGACCAGCAGGATGATCATCACCGAAACGACGTACATGAGGAACACCACGAGACCCGCATACTTCGGAAAGAACGCATGGGCGAGCACCAGGAACACCGACAGGCGCGCGGAACACGCGGCAAACGGCACCAGCATGCCGGTCAGCACCCGCTGACGGGAATCAGGCAGGGTGCGGGTGGCCGCCAAGGCCGGCAGATTGCAGCCGAAGCCGACGATGATCGGCAAAAACGCGCGGCCGTCCAATCCCAAGGCGCGCATGGCGCGATCCATCACGAATGCGGCACGGGCCATGTAGCCGGAGTCCTCCAGAATCGACAGCAACAGGAACATGATGCCCATCACGGGAATGAACGTCAGCACGGTGATCACGCCATCGAGCACGCCATCGACCAGCAGCGAACGCACCCAGCCGCCGCGCCAAGCCGCGCCGAACAGCCCAAGCAACCAGTCGAGGCCGGATGTGCACCAGCCGCGGAACGTCACATCGATCCAATCCTGCATCGGACTGGCCAGCGTCGTCGTGGCTTGGAACACCGTGAACAGAACCGCGAGAAAAACGATGACGCCGACCACGGGGTGCAGCAGTATGCCGTCGATGCGGTCGGATAAGGTGACGCGACCGTCGTCGTGAACGTCAAGGCGACGCAATACGCCGGCGGTCCAGTCGAGACGGGCATCGGCCCGTGATTCAGCCCAGGAGCGCAGGTCGTCGACGGGGTGCCCGTCGGCGTCGGCCGTGATGGCGGACCATGCGGTCAGCCCAGAGGGAATGGGGGTTCCCCGGAAACCCACGGCGATGGCATCGGCCAACGCCTCGCCGCCGTCTCCGGTACGCCCGTCGACCGCGATGACCGGCATGCCATCCAGCAGGCGGGATAACCGTTGCGCATCGACGCCATGGCCATTGCGCAATGCGAGATCGTTCATGGTGAGCGCGATGACGGTCGGCAGTCCAAGCTCCGTCACCATCGACAGCAGGTAGAGAGAGCGGGACAGCGCCGTGGCGTCCAACACCACGACGGCGAGATCAGGAGCGGGCATGCCCGACGCACCTATCAGCGCGTCGACGGCGACCTGTTCATCGGGGCTCATCGGCAGCAGTGAATACGTGCCGGGAGTGTCCACAAACTGCCAGAGTTGCGTGTGCGGCGCATCGTTCGCGCTCTTGTACCGGTACTGCCCGCAAGTGATGGACACGGTGGTGCCCGGAGCGTTCATCGTGCGTGTCCTCGCGCCAAGCAGCGCATTGAACATGGAGGATTTGCCGACGTTCGGGTTGCCGACGAATACGACGCGCTTCATTGACGCCGCACGACCGGCATCGCAGGTGTCACCGCGAGCGCCGTCACGCACGGCGCCATTCGCGGACGTCTCCGCATGGCGATCGCAACGCCGGCAGCAATCGTCCTGCGAGCTGCAGCAGTCGCCACCTCTCAGGTCCCGTAGATTCAACATTCGCGCATATTCCCGTTCTCTTCGCGTTACGCAACGTCGTCTTGCGTATGTTCGTCCTGCGTGAACCGTACGCGGACGGCCCGCGCGGTAGCGCCATCCACCGCGACGCGTTCGTCTCCGAAGGCGATGACCCGCCCGCCGAAAGCGCCACGCTGCACGACCCGCAGGCCCGCGCCCGGAGCCAGGCCGATCTCGCAGAGGCGGAACCGGTGCCGTTCATCCAGGTCGATGCCGTCCACGACGACGCGCATGGCGCGCGGGCAGTCGCGCAGCGTCATGATGGCGCCGCGCTCCCCCGTCCGACGCCGCACCGTGCCATCGAAGCGGCGAGCATGCGTATTATCCATGTTTTCACACATAGCAGGAAACGAAGCAAAGCACAAGAGTGTTTTTCACGGAACTGAACCGCACCCCATTTGCTGGACGTCGGTAAGTGGGATGCAGTCTGAGACCGCGAGGGACATGCTCCGGAACTCCTCCGGGGTGCATCCCTCGAGTCGCGTCCGGCTACGCTTGTGCGGGAGCCGGGCAACCAATATAATCGCAATGCCATTGCGGTTCACACACCCAATGCCGGTCTTATGGGATATGTAAGGCTAATCTCGGTAAGCTGGCGAAAGCGCAAATACGCAGTGAATTTCACATGAACACTGTTTTTTGGATTGATTTCGGTACAGGTAACGTACACTGGTGACAGCGTGGAAGGAGGTGCGTAATGGCGACGTCTGAAATCGAACAATGGTGGATTGATAAGTTTCAGGAGAACCTGGGTCCGATTCGCAAGGTAGCCGGATGGACGACTCAGCAACTGGCCGACGAGCTGGGAGTCGCGCGACAGACGGTGTCTAACTTGGAGACCGGCAAAAGCCCGATGACCAAGCTGCAGTATCTCGCTTTACGTACGGTGTTCAGCGCCGAAATCGCACGTCGTGAAGACCGCGATCTGGCACGCATCATCAAGACTTTGGTCGACGATCCCATTGAGCAACGCATTCGCGAACGGCGCGCCCAAGAGCAGGACGGCGAGGCCGTTGCCGACAATGCCCCAGTCAATACGGACGGTGGCAACGTTGCCGACAACGCCGCCACCGAGAAACGCAAGCCCAGTGCCGCCACATTGAAGGCTTCAAAGACTGCCGCAACGGGCAAGCCCACGCTCAGCACGGCGATGCAGGCTCTCGCCGTCATTACCGGCGCATTGGCCAGTGGAACCGCCGCCGGCATCATCACTTACTTGATGTTCCCGGACGGCGGCCCGAACAAGCGCTGAGTCGCCGAAATATCGAATCCGTTACTCGCAGGCCACGCCATCGTGATCGCGATCGAGCTTGCTACTGTATCCGGGCTACCCCTGCTCAATCGGAGCCGCTCCAGCCGCACGAACTTCAGAGCAATTCGCATAATGCACATTCTGCTGCGCTTGCTGTTGCTGCTGTGCCTGTCGAGCGGCCTCCTCAGCTTGCCGCTGGGCCTCGGCCTGCGGCAAGCTGTTCTTCAGCGGCCTTTCTTGCAGCCTCTTCTTCGGCAGCCTTCTTGGCGGCCGATATACCGCACCAACATTTCCCTCATTATCAACTGTCTCGAGTTGCATGAATGCGTCGTTTATAGGCCAAGAATTTCGTGTTTTTTTGCATCAAATTCTTCTTGGGAGAGAATGCCAATATCAACCAATTCCTTCAATTTCTTCATCGCCTCGACTTGTTCTTCCACAGACATGGATGTCGTGTGAGCGGCGGGAGCAGCGGCTTCCGGTGCCGGCGCAGGCGCCGGCGCTTGAACCGGGGCGGCCGTCATAGGATTAATGGCTTGTGCCATATTCATGCCCAGCAACATGCCACCATCGCCAAAGCCGTTGTCTTGGATGCCTTGCGCAATGTGCTGCTGGGCAGCCATATTGCCAGCTTGCTGGGAAACGCCCTCGTATGCGGCAACATTCATCTTATTCGAGGCGAACTGCTGCACGAGTTGACGTGATTGCTCGGTGAACTCGATACTTTCGATGCCCACACTGGACACTTCAAAGCCAAAACGATCATTCCACGTACCCGCATTGGCCCGATCGCCACGCACGCATGCTGCGATGTCATTCGCCTTGCCGGGCAATTGCGAAATACGATATTCATTGGACAACGAATTGATGGCCACAATAAACGACTGTACGAATTCAGACAGAATCTGCCTACGTGGCCCTTCATCATCGAATGAATACGACACGGTAGTGGCAGGCACAAAGTTACGAACGAATCGAACTGGATCAGTGACCTTTAGCGACATGGATCCGCGTGCGCGAATTTCCAAATCGACGCCATAGAACCGGTCGTTATACACCAGCGGCGCAGAAGTGCCGAATTTGATGCCACGAATCTCACGCAGGTTGACGAAGGCCACATATTTGGTGCGGCCAGGCTGACCTCCGAAGGTGAATCGATCGGCAACCTGATTGAAGAACGATCCGATGCCGTCTCCGGCGAGCACGCTCTGCTCCCCGTTGCGATATTCATAACCGCCTGACTCGGTGATGACGTTTTCGATACCTGTTTCAGAGAAAATGAACGCCGCAGTATTCTCTGGCACATAGATACGCGAACCATTGGTGATTATTCCCTCGGAACCGTATTCATTCGAACCGCGATCGTTGTTGCTTCCGCGGGGAATGCCCGGCACAACGACGGTGTGTTCCGTGAACGGACCAGCGGTGATGATATCACGCCACAGGTCCGCGAATGTACCGCCGAGCGCGCCGGCGAACGCCTTAATAACTGCCATCTGTTTTTTCCTCGATATCTCATGAATATGGCCGATCTTGCGACTATGCAATCGCAAGACCGGCCGTTATGCTGGCATGTTGGTTATAGCTGCGTTTCGCGATCGCAGTATTCGCATCGAACGACTTCTTTGCGATGACCGGAAAGCGGAGCACCACAACCTTCGCAATTCACCGAAACCACGGGTTCGGTAATCCCAAGCCCACTACGGAATGCGCCAAAAGTGTCTTTCAGGGTCCCGGCCAGAGCCTCCGTTCCGGGGATGGCCTTGTTGAAGACCGGCTCATCCATTGGCGTGTACTGTCTGCCGCGTATACCCATGTATCGTCATCGTTCCTTTCTTGGAAAACCGTCACCTCGATACGCCAGTCTGATCACTGGCCCACCGATGCGAGCTTCTGCGTGCATCGAGTCATGACCTCGGTGTAGTAGGCCGAATCCTCACTGCTGAGGGAGTTTTCGTCAATGGCATCTACCTTCTGGGAGAACTCAGAGTAACGCTTCATCATGCTGGCATAGTCGGTAGCCATGCTGACCACGTTGTCGGATTTCTGATATTTGTTCATGAAGGCAACATATTCATCGATAAAGGCCTCGTAGCTGTCCATCGTGGCCTTGAAGTCAGCACTGTCATTGGTGTTCTGCTGCGCCTTCTGATCCGAAGACTGGTCGCTCTGCTTGTTGGCATCGCTGGAATCAGTGCCCGTATCAGTGCTCTTATCATCCTGCTTCGCGGCGTCGCCGTCCGTAGACGTATCTTCCTTCTTTTCCGGAACCTGGATAGTGATGGACATGATGGTCTCGTCGTCAGTGTTACGAGAAACGCTCACACTGTATCCATCGGCGTTCTTGGCATTGAAACTGTCAGCGGACTTGCTATAGTCCACGGTGAAACCGTTGTCTTGCACGGACTTGACGTAGTCGGCATACTGCTTGGCGTCGGTACCGCACACCTCGATGGAGAAATAGTCCGAAGACTCGCTTTTAATTTCACCCTTTGTGGATTTCGGCTGCGGCAGCAGCGCCGCGATATCCGACTCCGGCCATGAATATGCTTCGCACTTGGTGGCGAGCGATGCTTCCAATTCCGCCCGATCAGCCTTGGCCTTCGCATCGTCACGAATTACGAACACGCCACCGATTACCAGACCCACAACGGTGATACCGACTGCCACCCAGGCCAGCACTCGGCCTTGCACCTTGCCACTCGGGCGGGTCACGTATACGGCGAAGCCTGAGAGCAGTGCCGGAATCACCGTGGCGAACAGCAGTCCGCCCCAGGATCGGCCAGAAACATCCACAAATTGGGCGAGTACGAACAACACTCCCCAAATAATGGCGAACACAGCCAGCTTGGAAGTCTTCTTCACCCCTTGTGCATTCGGAGCAAGCACGGCAGGCGCAGCGGCACCAGCAAAACCAGTGGCAGCACCGGCACCATGTGTGGCGGGTGCAGGAGCCACACCAATACGCTTGTCCAGAGCGGCGAGGAACTCATCAACGCGCTTGGCGCTTTCGTTTCCAGTCGCCTCCAGACGAATGGCGGCCCCTGCCGCACCCTGCGGGACTACGGTTAGCGTGCAGTTCACCCCATCATAGGAGTGGAAGGAAAACGCTCCGGTCTGGGTGTTTTCGTTATCCAAGGTAAACGTGGCGCCAGTAGTCAGCTGGTCGTGAATAACTTGGAACAGCTGTTGCGGACTGACCGCATATACACGATCAAATGGCGCGCCGGCGGGCCGCTGCGATGCCGTAGCCGGAGTCATCGGAGTGGTGGTAGCACCATCAGACGCTACGTTCGGTTGGCCAGCCGGTACAGTATTCGGCACGGTAGGCGCATTCGCGCGATCTTCCGGTGCGTCATTCGTGCCTTCGGACGGTGGAACCGGCTGAGGTTGTTGATCAAATGGCGTTGTCATGATGCCCTTCTTTCCTTAAGCAGCAGCATTACCAGCACCGAAGAGGCAAGCCCGGCAACCGTTACGGTCAATCCGACTGCCATGGCAAGCCGGTATCGTTCGCTCATCATTGCGTCCCTTCTTATTGCTCGCTTTGCTCTGCGATACATCGAAACCAGTGTATGGCGTTGTTATTATGTACGCAAATTAGCATTTTGTATGCATGTTAGCTTTATTGTCGATGCTTGATACCGCGCATGAACATCCTTTCCGCCACCGCACCCACATGGATGGCATCGACCATTGTCGGCGACACGCGCGGGCCATACATCAGCTGACAACTGAATTTTTCGGCGTGTTTCCGAAAAGTCGGCGTCCTGTACGCTGGGAATCGAGCAACCGCGTACGATGGCGCAGCACAGCACCCGCAACACAGCGACAAGGAGCATGGGCAATGGCAGACATCCCCGAAGAACATTTGACCGAGGAACTGTTGGATCGGCTGCTCGCCAGCGCCAGCATTGAGCAGTATCTCGATGAGGGACTCGTCAGCGCACGCACGCTGACCGACTATCTGTTCGACCGTATGGAAGCCCATGACCTGAGACGAGCCGACGTGGTGCGGGCATCCGGCCTCAACGCCACAGTGGTTTATGACATTTTCTCCGGCAAAAGCCGCCCCGGCCGAGATCACGCCATTATGCTGGCTTTTGGTCTCAAGTGCACATTACGTGAAACCCAACGGCTACTTCGTCTTGCAGGCGTTTCCGAACTGTGGTGCAAACAGCGACGCGACGCGATTATCATCTGGTGTATACGCAATGGATTCGACCGCATTGCCACGGACGACGAGTTGTATCGTATGGGAGAGGCGACGTTGCTACCGGCCGATTGACGACATTCGGCCCAACAACACTCACCAGTGAGACGCAAGTAAGAGGGCATCAAGGAGAGACATGGACGATAAGCAGGCGATGCATGCGATGAGCATCGACGATGCGTACCATGTCGAGCGTACGCTCGCTCGCGGACCTTCCGGCGTCACCGAACTGGTGAGCATTGACGGCAACGGCCCGTTCGTACGCAAGAAGATTCCCTCTCCCCTAGCGCAACGCAATGTGTGGGCGGCGCTCAGCGCCTGCCAGAGTAATCGTCTGCCGCGTGTGGAAGCGACGTACGAGCTGCCCGACCGGTTCGTCATCGTCTACGATTACGTGCCGGGCAGCACGCTTGCGCAAATTGCGGAGGAAAACGGGCGGCTTGCACCGAATGTGGCCGTGCAGCTTATCGACCAAATTTGCGAAGCCGTGCAGGAGCTTCACCAGCACGGCGTTATCCACCGCGACATCACGCCGGCCAACGTCATCGTGGCCCAGGATGGCGCGCATCTCATCGATTTCGGCATCGCGCGCATCCGGTCAGAGGCACGCAACCGTTCACGGGATACCACGGCGCTTGGCACCTACGGATTCGCCTCGCCTGAGCAATATGGCTTTGCCAAAACCGACGCGCGTTCCGACGTATTCTCGCTGGGCCGGCTACTCGGATTCATGCTGACCGGCGTATATCCCGATGCCAGCGACTACGAGCAGCGACTTGCCGATGATGCCGCAGTACCGGCTCGACTACGCGCCGTCATCGGCTATGCGTGCGCATTCGAGCCCAGCAAACGGCCACAGAGCGTCCAAGAGTTTCGCCAGGCGCTGTTCTCCCAGTCCAATCCGCCCATACCGAACGCATCATCGGCAAATCCGCCATCAACGAGAACAACGAACGGCAGCGCGTCGGCGTCTCGACTATTCCGGCGTCTGCACTTGAGCAAACGCGCCATCGTGCTGTGGTCCATTGCCGGAGCGGCACTGATAATCGCCGCCATTGCGGGAGGCATTGTGTTGGCAGGCCAACTTGGCATTATCGGGTCGGCAACATCACCCGATTCCTCGACACAATCCAGCAGACAATCAACCGATAAGGCCGATGGCGGGCACTCCTCGAACGGGTCAGGAACCGACAATGCCAATGGCACGGGCGGAGTAGGCGGCACTGACGGCGCTGATGGAGACAATCAAGACACCGTCACCGACAATCCTCTGAAAATAGTGGAATCCGGCTGGTCGGCGGACCAGCAAGGGTATGTCCACTACGCTTTCGCCCTGCGCAACACCAGTAAGACCCAGCAGGTGCAGTATCCGCAGATTACCATTACGGGGCGGGCCAAAGACGGTTCCATCGTGTTCTCGCAGACGCAAGCACTGAATATGGCATTCCCGAATCAGACTGTATATGACGCCGGTCAAGCAGGCGAAGGCACCGCCCCAGAAACGGTTGATTTTACTGTGCTCAATCCGGATACATACAACGTCGCCAAGGCTCAGGGAACCGCCGCCTTCCCCATCAGTGGAATATCCAAAATAGACAACAGGGACGGCGGCACGACGTTCAATGGCGAGGTCCGCGCCGTGGCAGATGGATTCAAGCCATCTGATGGACAGCAAATCAAGATTTCCCTAGTACTGCGTAACGCACAGAACGCAATCATCTATGGAGATATCGCATTCGTGGATTGGCCGGGCAATGGCCGATCCACGCCATTCTCGATTACCGTCTACGATCTGCCGAAGTATGTGTCTTACGATCTGTATGCGCAAATCTGGTAGTTGACTTTACGTCTGGCAGGTGGCCGTCAGGTGCCTGTCAGGCCGCTGTTCGCGTCACCTGCGCACTGACGTTACGGCGCGCCTGGCCGAACAGATAGATGCCGATGGGCAGGGTCAGAACACCGCCGA
>ERZ1031885.914-NODE-914-length-11208-cov-22.408231_pt1 | contig 11208 bp, 8 predicted proteins | sample MGYA00518168_ERZ1031885 | MGnify/ENA primary metagenome ERZ1031885 (study PRJEB33719, sample SAMN04261269) | wastewater metagenome | biome: rural village; feature: human; material: feces | host: Homo sapiens | place: El Salvador | collected 2014-01-14 ...
ATGTATATTTATAAACAAGCAAGTTGATATTTATTCACTTGCGAAACTTCAGTAAGGTATAAGGAAAATGAAAGATACGAAGAATAATGATAGAAGCCGATGGATGATGGCGGTTGGCTTCATGGCTGCCCTGTACATCTTCTGGCGATATGCCTATCCCTGCGCATTGGCTTATCATGAGCAGATGCAGCTCTTCTTATGGAATGGGGATTATCTGATGGATAGACTGGCAGAACCAGGTGGCGTGGCTCGCTATCTGGCTGAGATGCTGGTGCAGTGCTATAACAATCTGCCGCTGGGCGCCTTGCTCCTGGCGCTACTCCTGGGCGGCTTGCAACTGATCACCTGGCTCTTGATGAGAAGGATGGGCTGTAAGGACGGTATGAGATGTTATCTCCTGTCGTTTCTGCCGCCTATTGTGATGTGGGCGATCATGGGCGATAAGGATGTGATGACTACTGTGCCTATGGCTTTGCTGCTTACTGAGGCTATGTTGCTGCTGATGCCTAGTAACATCTTCTCGGCTTGGAGACCTGCCATTATTTATCTGCTGCTATTGCTCACTTTGGGCTATTGGCTAGTGGGACCGATGGCGATATGGGCAGCAATGTGCTTGGTGGCTTATGCCTTGTGCAGGCAGAAGGATAAGCAGAACTGGGCGATGGGCTTGGTGGCTGTGCTGGTGGTAGGCTTGTTTGTGCAGTTGGATAGTGCCAGAATGCTGCCTTATCCCAAGGCTCGTGTGTTTCGTGGCATTGATTATCTGCGCGATCCTACGGCGTTCTTCCCTCATGAGTGGTATACTTCTGATGTGTATGAGCAGATGGAGTATAGCATGTTGGTGCGCCGACAGGATTGGCATGCCATCTTGGACAAGGCTGCTAAGAAGGCTCCGATGGCTACGGCGAGCGAGGCGGCTGTGAAGTTGGCGCAATGGAAGACGGGGGCATTGAGTGATGAGGGGATGCGCCAGTTTATGGCTTCGTATGGCAAGCTGGATCACCCCATCAATATCTGCATGAAGAGTGACCTCTTCTTCCATCTGGGCTTGGTGAATGCTTCTCGCCGATATGCCTTCGAGTTTAAGCAGCTCATTGCCAATGGTAACCAGAGCGGCAGAATGCTGAAGCGTCTTGCTGAGACCGAACTGGTGAGTGGCCATGAGCAGTTGGCGCGCAAGTATCTCTACATCTTGCATGATGCCACCTTCTATCGCCAGTGGGCGGAGGATGTGCTTCCTCTCACCCGCAGTGTCAAGCTTTTGGATGCCCATCCCCTCTATGGCCCGCTATCCCATAGCTTCCCAGAGAAGGACGTGATGTATTAGTACGTGTCAGCCATCCTACAAGCGGAATCTTTATTCACAAGGGTAGAAAAATTGTGATGAAGTAGTTAGGTTTTGTGATAAAATAAAAATAGTTTTGTTGTTTAGATGTCCTTTCACCTTTCATCTATCTTCTTGCATTTCAGATAGATGAAAGGTGAAAGGACTTTTTTGTTTCTTATAGGTGCTCTAGCCAATTCTCGGGAGTGATGATCGTTTTATCCTTCACATCGTATGTGTTTAGGAAGGAAGCAGGAAACTGAGTATTTGCTCTCTTTGGATTCCATTTCATTTCGAAGAGAGTAAACTGTCCGTCGCTTTCCTCGATGTAGTCTATCTCTTGCTGTTGGTTGGTTCGCCAGAAATAGCTGTTTACATATCTTCCTTCATACTGGTTAGCTTTTATTCTTTCGCTGATAACGAAGTTCTCCCACAAGGCACCAACATCTTGTCGAAGGGCCAAAGGCGCAAAGTTTTGCAATATGGCATTTCGGATACCATTGTCGTAAAAGTAAAACTTCTTGGCTCGTTTCAGTTCTGTGCGCAGGTTTCTGCTAAAACCATTTAGCTTGAAGATGATATAGCATTTTTCTAGCAAGTCTACATATTTTTCCACGGTTTTGCTGTCCGTACCTACTGTCTGTGCCAGCTCATTGTATGAAACTTCGCTAGTAACTTGCAGTGCTAAAGCAGTGAGTAGCTTGCTAAGCAATGCAGGTCGGCGTATACTCTCTAAGGTGAGCAAGTCCTTATAGAGATAACTATTGGACAGATTGTACAAGATGTCTTTTGCATCTTTTGTATGATTGATGACATCTGGGTATGAGCCATAGATGAGGCGATTCTCTAGTGTTTGCTTTACTGTAAGTAAGCCTTGAGATTCGAGTAATTCACCAGTGGACAATGGAAAGAGATGATACTCAAACTTTCTGCCGGTCAGTGGCTCATTGAGCTTGTTTTGTAATTCAAATGAGGAAGAGCCTGTTACCAGTAATTGTACTTCAGGGAAGTTGTCGGTAATCAATTTTAGGGTTAGCCCTATGTTTTCTACTCTTTGTGCCTCGTCTATCATGACAATCTTGTGTTTGCCAATGAGCAATTTTAGTTCTTGGCTATTCACCTGGGATAGCATTTCTTTTACTTCTGGCTCATCACAGTTTAATTGCAATATAGGTTCCGTACGTTTTTCAAGTATCATTTTGAAAAGCGTACTTTTTCCTACTTGTCTGGCACCTATTATAATAATAGCTTTACCACCAAACATTCTGGCCTCTATCGTTTCTTGTAGTTTCCTTCTTATCATTTTATTCTTATGTTTAAATCTTTTGCAAAGATTATGCAAATGAGCGCAATGAAAGCTCGCTTTCAAATTGCCGAGTGCAGCTAATCTTCTGCAAAGATTATGCAAATGAGCGCAATGAAAGCTCGCTTTCAAATTGCCGAGTGCAGCTAATCTTCTGCAAAGGTAATGAAAATATTCGCTAATCCAAAAAATAACACTGTTTTTTTGGATTATAATCCGAAAATTCGTACTGATTTTTTGGATTAGGGACATTTTTGAGCTATTTTTGCCTTGTTAATAGGGTGCCATGTAACTTTAGTTTATACCCAATGTTATGGGTTGTGAAAATTCTTAATCTAGTATCTGTTGCTTGTAGCCCTAGGAGTTGATGATTGTTGTTCCAGAAGCTAATGCCTTTAACTCCTGTTCCTAATGATTGCAAGTCCTAGAATCGCATATCTTTTGGCGACCGCCAAAAGAACTACGGAAGGCATTCTTCTCACTATTACTTACGTCACTTGTAGGCATCAAGCCCTACGCTTGTAATCATTCAGTACTGGGAGGGCAGGTAACAAACCTGCCCTCCCAGTGCATTTTGATACGTTTGATAAAGTATTTGATATATGGCGCAAAGCCTATGTCGGATTATTCTTGTAATTTTGCAACGAATAAACAATTTAATCATATACGTATGAAAAAGAAAAATATCCAGACCCCCGTTTTATCAATGGCCATTGCTGCATGTATGATATCTCACCAGCAAAATGCGCAGGCCGGAGAAAATCCGTCCCTGCAAAATGATTCCGTGCCTTATGTAACCATGCCGGACGTTTCCCCTAAACTCACCACAGGAGATGGAAATCCCCTGCTGGATTTTATGTTTACAGCGGATCCAACTGCAGTAGAATATAATGGCAGAATTTATGTGTACGCAACAAACGATCAGCAACAATATGAGACAGTAGGCGGTTACGGAAAAAACTCCTACGAATACATCAAATCTCTGGTGATGATGTCTTCCGATGACATGACAAACTGGACCTATCACGGAATTATTAAAACAGACAGCATCGCCCCATGGATACAAACATCATGGGCACCGTCGATCGCAAAACGTGAGGAAGCGGACGGCAAGACTCACTTCTACCTCTATTTCTCCAATAGCGGGGGTGGAACCGCAGTGCTGACATCCACATCCCCCATAGGACCGTGGTCAAGCCCGCTGAATCATAGTTTGGTAGACACAAACACTCCAGGCATAGCAGGAGAATGCAAAGCTGCTTTCGATCCGGGTGTAGTCATCGATGACAAAGGAAAAGGTTGGCTGACAGTAGGCGGAGGATGTGCTCGCATTATGCGTTTGGGAAAAGACATGATTAGTGTGGATGGCCCGATAAAGCCCATCAGGGCTCCCCATCATTTCGAAGCTAACGAATTAAACTACATCAACGGCACATACGTTTATACTTATAACATAGATTGGCAAGATTTTAGCGACTGGCCTCTCCCGACAGAGAAACCAACCACCTGTTGCATGAGTTACATGACTAGCAAAACTCCGCTGGTAACCAAAAGTTGGAAATACCAGCACAACTATATGAAAAACCCTGGAGATTATGGATTTGACTACAGCAACAATCATACACATCTACACAAATTCCGCGGGAAATGGTATGTATTCTATCACACAATGAGTTTGCAACATAGTTTCAATACAACAGCTGGTTTTCGTAATGTTTGTGTCGATGAAATACGAGTTGACGAGAATACTGTGAATATCCACATGGGTAATCAGACTCTGAAAGGCGTAAAACAGATACAGCCTATGAATCCGTTCATCATCCAGCAGGCCGAAACCACAGCAGCCACACAAGGTGTCAAGTTCACAAATGGAAAAAGCATCGGGGACATGTATGCCGTTACCGTTCCCAACAAGACTGGCATCATTGCTGTCAGAGGTGTGGAATTCAACAAAGTACCTTCCAGTCTGGAAATTAAGGCATCCGGAAACGGAATCATACAAGTTCGCCGGGATAGGCCGGACGGAGAAGTCATAGCTTCAATCAAAGTCGGTACCCCGCAAATGAAACTCATAGAATCCCAACTTCAAAAGAATATGACAGGCACAATGGACCTCTGTTTTGTCCTGAAAGGAAACAATATCACATTCGACGAATGGAAGTTCAAATGATACCTTCCTGATGACAAGGAGGGTGCATTGCCCATTATGATGCACTCTCCTTAACTTCCTGTACGTATCCCGCGCTGAGGAGACTATGCATGGAAGCTGTGCTATCGTTGGATTCTCTTGTTTGTTTTTGCAACACTAAGATAAGTGAATTCTTCGACATGGCAAAATCCTGGGTCGCTCGGCTCTGCCGCTTGACTTGTTCAAGAACTTTTTGCTGCTTAGGTGTTTTAAAAGTTTAATTTATAATAGTGTTGCGTAATTAAGGACTATGGGACATATTATTAAACTACAATGGAAAATCGCTGGAATGCTGGGCATCTTGCTTCTATGTTCAATGCAAACTGCAGCGAAAACAGTTGCGGATTCCTCCCTGAAACCACGTATTGTCGTACTTACGGATATTGCACCGACAGACCTTGAACCCGATGACATGGAATCAATGGGTCCGCCTGCTGGTCCATGCTGACCTTTATGAAATAGAGGGACTGATTGCGACAGGAGGATGGAACAGCTGCGGGAGATCTTATCCGGACGAATGGATGGAAAACATGCAGAAAGTAATTAATGCCTACGAGGAGGATCTACCGAATCTAATGAAACGATCCGGACAAAAGGGTTTCCTGCCAGTAGAAAAGGAAGCTGGCAAACAAACGTTGGGTTATTGGCCAAGTGCTGCCTATTTGCGTAGCAGGACTGCATTTGGCAGCAGAGATTTAGGCGTAAGCAAACTTGGAGAGGAGAATCGCTCACAAGGTAGCCAAATGATTATCGACCTGGTTGACGAAAAGGACGACCGTCCCTTATGGGTTATGGTTTGGGGCGGTGCAAATACACTGGCTCAAGCGATATGGACTGTCAGGCAGGAACGAAGCGAAACGGAAGTTAGAAAGTTTCTGAATAAGTTGTGTGTTTATACAATTACAGACCAAGATGTATGCGGAGGTCCCCCTGTGGATTATGCCTTCAGTTCTCATCAATGGATCCGCAAGACTTGCGGCAAGGATATCCGCTTTTTCTGGGACGACAGCGCCTGGATCGTGCAGAACGCCATAGGAAGCCAGAATTGGAACGAATACGCAACTCATATACAAAATCACGGGAATCTAGGGAAAATATATCCGAAAAACAAATACGGAGTGGAAGGCGACACTCCTTCTTTCCTACATGTAACCCCAAATGGATTAAACGATCCGACCGTATGTAGCCAGGCAGGTTGGGGTGGCTATTTCCGATGGGGACTGTCACCAGACAGTCTGACAACATGTTACACAAATGCAGATCCGGCAGTCAGATGCATATCGGAGAAATATGAAAAATACTTCTATCCCGCAATATTCGCCAACTTCATGGCACGTATGGATTGGGCTGCATACGGCAAAGGAAACCGTAACCCGATAGTCATCGTAAATGGTAAAAAGGGATTGAACCCGATTATAATTGAACCAGAAACAGAAGAGGAACTCCAATTAAACGCTTCAAAATCTGTGGATCCGGATAAAGATAAACTGACATTCCACTGGTGGATATTGCCGGAAGCGGGTACTTACACCTCAACGGTAAGTATCAGAGAGGCAGACAAAGCTAATGCCATTCTACGTATCCCCCAGGATGCGGCAGGAAAAGAACTGCATATAATCTGTGAAGTGACAGACAATGGGACTCCGGCACTGACCAGTTATAGAAGGGTCATCATCCGCCCAAAACTTGGCGAGACATTCAACCTTTCTGGGCAGCGATAAACATAACTATAAAGGCAATGTTATCAGAAAAAGATAATTCAGTAATTGATATTTAACATATAACAAATGAGACGTTTAATAATTATCGCATTTTTTTTCATGAATCTGAGCCTTCCTTTGGGGACACTGGCAAGTAATGGGGGCAATGTAAGCCCCGCTAGCCCCGCCACCAATATTCAATGCCTTGCGTATTTGGCTGATATGGAACAAACAGAGTAATTTCCTTAAAATGGCACGAAAACGCACTTTTTCTCACTTTTTTTTCGAGAAAAAGTGCGTTTTCGTGCCAAAATCTTTCATTTGGCTTCCCAGAGAAGGACGTGATGTATTAGGCTCATCTGTATATTTTTCCTCTGTTTTGACTAAACATTTGGGGAATCTGGAATATTTTGGGTAAAAACATTTGGGGAATCTGGAACATTCTGGGCAAAAACATTTGGGGAATCTGGAATATTTTGTATCTTTGCACTCAAAATCAAAATGTTATGGCAAATATTGTGTTTGAAAGAAAAATATATGATAAGATGCTTGCTTGGAAGCAAGAGCGTCAGGGGAAGTCTGCGCTTCTTATCAAGGGAGCAAGACGCATAGGAAAATCTACTATAGTGCGTACTTTTGCTGAGCGAGAGTACAAAAGCTATATATTGATTGATTTCTCTATGGCTTCAAAGGCTGTTACAGATCTTTTTGAAGATTTAATGAATTTAGATTTTATCTTTCTTCGCCTTCAGTCTATTTATCAGGTGGTCTTGGAGAAGCGAAAGTCTGTGATTATTTTTGATGAAGTGCAACTTTGTCCTAAGGCTCGCCAAGCTATTAAACATCTAGTGGCTGATGGTAGATACGATTATATAGAGACGGGTTCTCTAATTAGTATAAAAAAGAATGTAGCTAATATTATCATCCCAAGTGAAGAGACGCGCTTGGAAATGTATCCAATGGACTTTGAGGAATTTTGCTGGGCTTTAGGGAATAAAGTTACGATGCCCTTGCTCAAACAATTTTTTGATTCACGGATCCCTTTGGAAGCTGCTCATCGAGAAACTATGCGTCGGCTTCGCCTTTATATGCTTGTTGGTGGAATGCCACAAGCTGTAAAAGAATATCTTGAGACGAATAATCTTAGTAAGACGGATGCTGTGAAAAGGGAAATTTTGGAACTCTATTTGGATGATTTTAGAAAGATCGACAATAGTGGACGAGCAGCTAAACTTTTTGCTAATATACCTGCTCAGCTGAATAATAATGCATCTAGATACCAAGTAGCTAGTGTGTTGGATGATTCTGAACGTAAGAACATAATGGGTATATTGGAGGAAATGAAGGATAGTATGGTTGTAAATTTTGCCTATCATGCCAATGATCCGAATGTAGGTCTGGCTCTTCATAGTGATGGTAATTTCTATAAAATGTTTACGGCAGATACGGGGCTTTTTGTGACTCTCGCCTTTTGGGACAAAGATCATACTGAAAATATTATTTATGAAAAGCTTTTGAGTGATAAGCTGAGTAGTGATATGGGATATGTATATGAGAATCTTGTAGCGCAGATGTTAGTAGCTTCTGGCAATAAACTTTATTATTATACTTTCCCTCATGCCACTAGCCATAAAAGTTATGAAGTGGATTTCCTTCTTTCAAGAGGAAAGAAAATTTATCCGATAGAGGTGAAATCCTCAGGATATAATACTCATAAGTCACTAGACGAGTTTTGTGCTAAATATTCTGATCGAATAGATAAGAGATATCTCTTGTATACAAAGGATTTGAAGAAAGATGGACAAACGCTCCTCTTACCGATTTATATGACTCCTTTGTTGTGATTTCCTCTTCAAATAGGTTTGATGGTGTATCATTTTCGTTATAATGTTGGCTATCAAACCTATTTGGTACTTCTCACAAAGTATTTGTTATACCACGCAGAGTCTTTTTCAGCCTTTTCTGTTACCTTTGCCAACAGATTAGAGAAACCTCTCAATCTTATAACTGAATTTATTAACTTAATAACAAATTGTAAAGCTTATGAAAAAGTTATTTACTTTGATTGTAGCAGCTTTCATGGCTGTAAGTGTGAATGCTCAGACAGAGACTCCTCTTGTTTTGGGTGGTGGCTGGAATGCCGGTTTTGCCGGCGATGCTGATGTTTATGACTTCACTATCTCCAAGCAGTGGGGTGCAGCAGAGTTTGCCTGCAACGTCAACTCTGCAGATTATCCTAAGTATATCCTCGAGTTCGAAGAGCCGCTTCCTGCCAACTGCCAGGTAAACTATACTTGGAAGGCTTCTGCTGATGCTGAAGGCGATCCAACTCCTGCTTATGGTCGTGCTGTGGGCGATGGAACTACCAAGAAGTTTGAGCTTTCTTTCGACCAGGAGCATCCTTACATCGTAGGTGTAAGCGTGCAGCATACCGATGAAGAGGAAGTGAACCTGAAGGTGAAGAAGCTGACTCTGGTGGGTGCCGACGCTACTGAAAAGAAAATTGATGCCACCTTCACAGGTTGGGCTGGTACTGATAACACCGCAACTTATAAGGGTGTAGTTTCTTTTGATAAACTGTACCAGCAGCTTGCTATCAATGGCTTGGATGGCAAGAGCAATGTTACAGTCAAGGTGAAACTGGCTGAGCCAACTCCAAATGTTCAGATGTGTGTAGATTACGAGGATAAGACATCTGAGTGGCCTTCATTCAACGGCAGCGATGAGATTACTTTCACCACCAAGGAAGGTGTAGCCATCAAGACCGTGGGTATCCAGTATATCGACCCAGAAAATAATCCAGCAAAGGTTTCTGTGCTCGGTGCCTGGTTGGTTGATACAACTACCGGCATTTCTAAGGTAGAGAATCTGAAGGTTGCTCAGGATGGCAAGTGCTTCAACCTCGCCGGTCAGCAGGTAGCCAAGGGTTACAAGGGTATCGTGATCAAGAATGGTAAAAAGATGGTTATCAAGTAACAGATGAAGCGACTTTCAATGCTCGCATCTCTCCTCATGGTTTTGTGCCTCCAGATGGCGGCACAGACCTGGGAAGAGGTGAAAGTGGGGACTTCTATTCGCAAGACCCTCACTTATGTACCAAAGAATGTAGAGAAATCACCAGCCTTGGTGATTTCTCTTCATGGTATGAATCAAGACCCAGAGTATCAGCAGAAACAGACGCAATGGAATGCGCTGGCCGATACCGAGGGTTTTATTGTTACCTATCCGCTGGGTAATAACAGAATGTGGGATACCGGCGGTACGGGTGATGTGAAGTTTGTGGAGGCTATCATGAAGGATATGGAGCTGAAGCACAATGTGGATAAGAACCGCATCTATCTCTCGGGCTTCTCTATGGGTAGCTGGCTGGGTTATCATTGCCTGGAAACTCTTGGCGATAAAATTGCCGCTTTCGGACCAGTGAGCGGTGTGGATATCGGTAAGCAGCCTAAAGCTAACCGCAAGGTGCCTATCATGCATATTCACGGAACCGCTGATGATGTGTTCAAATATACGGGCGATCCTTCTCACATGGCTGGCGGTTATCCTAGCATTGAGGAATATGTAAAGAAGTGGGCTGCCTACGAAGGTTGCGATGTAAGCAATCCGCAGGTAATCCGTCCTTATCCTGCCGGCTGCACAGGTCCCAAAGCTACACGTACTATATATAATAATGTGAACGATGGAGTAGAGGTGAACCTGATTGCCATCGACGGCAAGGGCCACTGGCATTCCAACGAAGCAAACGGTGTGAACTCTACCAAGGAACTCTGGACCTTCTTCAAGCGCCACCAGCTGAATCAGGCTTCTGTTCCCGACCCAAACTTTCAGATTTATCTCTGCTTCGGACAGTCGAACATGGAGGGAAATGCCGCCATCGAAGCCCAGGACAAGACGGGAGTAAACCCAAGATTCTTGGCAATGTACACCCTGGATAATGCGCAGGCTGGCTGGACCATGGGTCTCTGGCATACAGCCGTTCCGCCTCAGGCACGTCCTGGAACCCGACTGTCGGTAGTAGATTATTTCGGCAGAAAGATGGTAGAGAATCTTCCCGAAGAAGTGAAGGTGGGTACGATTACCGTAGCCGTGGGTGGTGCCAGCATCGATCTTTTCGATAAGGATAAGTATCAGGAATATCTTCAGAGTGCTGAAGTTGCCGATTGGCTCCGCAACTATGCCAAGGAATATGGCGGCAATCCATACGCACGCCTCATTGAACTCGCCAAGATGGCTCAGCAGAAGGGTGTCATCAAGGGCATCCTGCTGCATCAGGGCGAAACCAACAACTGCGATCAGACCTGGCCTTCTAAGGTAAAGAAGATTTATGAGAATATTCTTGCCGACCTGGGACTTGATGCCAAGAATGTGCCATTGCTCGTGGGCGAGTTGGGACAGAAAGACCAGGGCGCAGCCTGCTGGGGACATAATGCCATCATCGACAATATCGCAGCTACGATTCCTACAGCTCATGTGGTATCATCAAAGGATTGTCCGCTGCAGAGCGATAAGCTCCATTTCACGGCAGAGGGCTATCGTATGTTTGGTAAGCGTTATGCCGATGTGATGCTCGAACTTCTGGGTGTGGTGCCTGTGGAAAACCGCAACTATTTCATCCGTTACGAGAGTTCTGAGGGAGAGAACCTCTGGGACCGTCAGGCTATCTACACCTTGCCAAAGGCTTTGGAGAAGG
>ERZ1031885.928-NODE-928-length-11127-cov-4.957822_pt1 | contig 11127 bp, 10 predicted proteins | sample MGYA00518168_ERZ1031885 | MGnify/ENA primary metagenome ERZ1031885 (study PRJEB33719, sample SAMN04261269) | wastewater metagenome | biome: rural village; feature: human; material: feces | host: Homo sapiens | place: El Salvador | collected 2014-01-14 ...
TTGTTTTTTGCCACATCGTGCGGACAGTTGACAAGGGTTTACAACCGTTTACGATGAGCGACAACAACCGCCCTGATATGCAGCAATAGTAACATTGTGCAGAAAGGCGACAACGGTTGACCTCCGTTTACATCCGTTCACCATTTCAGAGATATACGATTGAAGGAATTAACCAGTAAACGATAAAGCAGCATGAAAGCAACAAGAAAATGCAATTTTTGTGGCAAGTCATTTGTAACCCGGAGCGGGGTGCAGAAATATTGCAGTGAGGCTTGTCAGGCGGAAGCCAAACGAGCTAGAGCGGAACAGAAGAACAACCTTTTCAAAGCCGCCCGACCCTTGATGGAGATACAGCATCAGGAGTATCTCACCTTTTCCAAAGCAGCCGTACTCATGGGCTGTTCCCGACAGTACATCTATAAACTCGTAACCCTCGGCAAACTGAAAGCCTCACGTATCAGCAACCGCATGGCGTTTATCCGCAAGGCAGACATCGAGCGGATGCTGGAAGGCAATCCCTACCACCGTGTCCTGCCCGGCAGTACTTCCACTCCGAGAAAGTCCGCTTCATCTTCCCCGCTTGCCAAAAAAGAAAAAAGGGGAAAGGGAACCTATGAAGTGCTGGACTTCTATTCTGGCGAGGAGGTGATGTCGCTCTTCAAGGTCAGGCAGTCGTGGCTCTATACCACAGCCAAGCGCAACCGCATTCCTATCTGCCGCATCGCAGGGAAAAACTATTACAGCAAGAAACACGTTGACGAGTTCTTCGGTGTGGCGGTTGATACAAGCAATATCACCGACTGGCTCCTGATTGAAGAAGCGGAAGAAGTATTCGGCATGAAGCCCTCCGCACTCCGGGCATATGCCTACCGCCACAAGATACCGACCAAAAGAGAATACGGGCGTACCTATTACTCCAAATCCCATCTGGACGAACTCCGCAGGACAGACCTCGTGAACGATGAACGCTACTACACCGTGGAGCAAGTCCGGCAGATTTACGGGCTTTCCTCCGCCAACATCAGCCATATCGTCAAGGTGAAGCACATCGAAAAGATAAAAGTAGGCGTGAAAAACCTGCTTTTGCGCTCTGATGTGGAGCGTGTCATGGCTGAAAGGGAGAAATAACCGTGAGCAACCGACATTGCCGGAAAATTATTTCAAAATGATTGTCGTGGAGGTATTCACGGTTGTTTCACGTTGTTCCTTTGCCACCGTAAACACGGGAACACCCCCGAAAATGTACAACTTAAAACATCATCAATATGAGCAAATGCAAGACAGTTACCTTGCGCAAGCGCAAGATTAAGAACGGAACACAGTATTCGCTGTGTCTGGACTATTATCCCGGCTACCGTGACAACACCACCATGAAGGTGATTACACGTGAAGCTCTTGGGATTTACATCTTCGCCAAACCTGCCAACCAGCAGGAGCGTGATTTCAACGCACGCATGATGAAAAAAGCGGAGATACTGCGTAATAGGCGTTATGAAGCCATCTTCAACGAGAACAACGGCTTCTTTGACAAAGCCAAGATGAAAGGCGATTTCCTCGCCTACTTCAAGGGGCTGGCAGACAGGAGGAATATCAAGTGGCAGCACGTCTATAAACATTTCGAGCGGTTCGTGAACGGCAAATGCACCTTTGAGGAGGTGGATGTGGATTTGTGCCGCAAGTTCATGGAATATCTGCTTAACGCCCCACAATCCATACACACCAGCCAAAAGCTGCATATCAATTCTGCGGCGGGCTACTGGTCGGCTTTCCGTGCGGTACTTCACACCGCCTACCGGGACAGGAAGATAAAGGAGAACCCAAATGGATTCTTAGACCGCATCGAGTGCATTCCCACCATGAGGGAACATCTGAGCCAAGAGGAACTGATACGGCTTGCCGAAACGCCTTGTGAGGAAGAGGTATTGAAAAGGGCGTTCCTTTTCGGTTGTCTGACCGGACTAAGAAAGAGCGACATCAGGCAGCTCACTTGGCAGCAGATACAGCCGTACACCAACGGCAAGATGTTCGTGACCACCCGTATGCAGAAGACCAAACAGATTGTACACAACCCCATCAGCGATGAAGCCTACGGACTGCTTGGAGAACGGCACGAGGGACTTATCTTTGACGGTTTCAAGGACAAGATGCTGCAAGGACCACTCAAACGCTGGCTCTTGGCGGCAGGCATAACCAAGAAGATAACCTTTCACTGCACCCGGCATTCATTCGGAAGCCTGCACGTGGAAATGGGTACGGACATGGCTGTCATCCAAGCCTATCTGGGACACAAGAACATTACCACCACGCAGATTTATTCCAAGATGGCGGCACAGCAGATGTGCGAGGTCATGGACAAGATAACCCTGAAACGCAAGGAAGCGTAAGGCGGTTCAAAATCCGGGATATTCAGAGGGAGCGGTTATTGTTTGGAGCTTTAACCGTTCCTTTTATTTTGGTTGGTACTTAAAGTATGATAATTGAGTATGATTCTGGACATTTGGTGAAAAACATTGAAAAAGAAACCACTGACAAAGGATAATGAGTAATAATTGAAAGAAGACTATTAAATTTGCGAAAACAGTAACAAGTAACAACCGAATAAGACAAAGAATATGGAACCGTCCGTAAAAGACAAACATATCATTTTAGGATTTGTCGGCTTTGCCATCCTCCTAATATCTTCCATAGCGACACTGGTTGTCGCTGAGAAATTCAACCAAGACACCTTTGTAAGGATGATAGTCTTTGTATGCAGCAACCTGTTGGGGTGGCTGCTCTACTTCTCCTTCCAGACAGTCATTTTCGATACATACGAAATCTACAGAATCAAGTTCGGCAGGAAAAAGACACCTGCCGAAATCACAGAAATACAGGAAGACCAGTCCCAAGATGCACACAAGCCTGTAATATCGGCATCAATGCCAACAGGTGGAGAAGCGACCCCGGATATAAAACCGACAGAGATTGCCATATCCCCGGAGCTTCACGAGAAGAACCGTGCCGATTACGAGGACAGGGAGCAGCTGGAAAATGAGGAGCGCATCGCTATGGTCATGGAATACATCCATTTCATCATGCCCCGTATTGCCGACAAGGAGACCGTGAACCACGTCTGTGGCGAGGTCAACAACTGGATGCGGCTCCACAGTTACAAGCCCAAGCCGATAAAAGGGCGGCTGACCAAAGATATTTCAAACATTCCGCTCCGCCATTTCGTGTGGAATATCTCCGAGCGTTTCATGTACAAGAAATACTACACGGGGGATAACCGTGCCCGCTTCATCAGCACCCTTTTCCCACGGGAGTTTGCCGATACGGACATAGCTACCATCAAGAACTTCAAGGTAGAGCCGTTAAAGACACTGATTCCCATTGACGAGCCTGAAAACGGCAGACTGGATTTCCATTATCCTGCGGATTATGTGCAGGAGAAGCGGATTTAAGCCTGTTTTAGAGTAATCACGATAATAACGACAAACAGCCAAAAACTCATAATCCACTGTTATACAATAATTCCCGAATAACTTTACCCGTCATTTGCGGTTGGGCATCGTTATTCGGGAATTATTTTGCAATGACCTTTCGTGGAGATATTCACGGCTGTATCATTCCAGTCCTTTGCGCCAAGCCTTACAAAAGAGGCGAGTACGCAAATGGAAAAAACAGTGATTACATTCAACGACCTCCCGGAGATTGTGGCTCAGCTTCGGGACGAGGTGATGAGCCTTAGAAGCCTGCTTACGGAGCAGCGCAGTGTGAACAACGCAAAGGCGGTGGACACCCATGTCCCCATGTCAGTGGAAGAGGCGGCGGAATATCTGGGCATTCCCAAAGGCACGCTCTACATGAAGCTGTCGGAGGGAAGCATTCCCGCCACCAAGCCCGGCAAACGATATTGCCTTTACAGGGACGAACTGGACAAATGGCTGGAATCCTCCCGGAAGAATCCCGTACCCCTGTCCGATGAGGAACTGAGCGAATCCTTATCTTCTTCCCACCGCCGTAAGCCCGCTCCACGTAATTGGTAAACGTCATGGAAGAGGACAAGAATTATATCAGTCTGATACATGGCGACCTGACGAGGGCGACCCAAGTACAGCACGGGATGCCGGACGGTATCGGCGTGATGAGTATCAAGACCGCCAACCGGACGATACTCGAAGCATCGCTGCTGCCCACGCCCCGTGCGCTCTGGGACAGTTTCTGGTATGAGGGGGAACTGTCCTGCCTCTTTGCGGATTCCAATGTGGGCAAGTCCATCCTTGCCGTGCAGATAGCCGACCGTATCGCCCGGACTGACGATGTGCTGTATCTGGACTTTGAACTGTCCGAAAAGCAGTTCCAGCTACGCTATACCAGCGAGCATGGAACGCCATACATCTTTCCTGAAAGGCTGTACCGGGTATCGCTTGACTGCAATTCGTTGCTAGAAGCCGATTTCGAGGAAGCCATCATGGGAGGCATAGAACAGATGGCTCTGCAAACCGGGTGCAAAATCTTCATCATTGACAATCTTACCTACCTGTGCTGCGCCATGGAGAAAGGCGATGCGGCAGGACGGCTGATGATACAGCTCAGCAACCTCAAAAAGAGATACGGATTGTCCGTCCTTGTTCTGGCACATACACCCAAACGCTCTTTGGACTGTCCCATCACTTCCAACGACCTTGCCGGAAGCAAACGGCTCTACAATTTCTTTGACAGCGTGTTCGCCATCGGGAAGAGTGCGCAGGACGGAGGGCTTCGCTATGTGAAGCAGCTCAAAGTCCGATACGGGACATTCTCCCACGATGCGGACAATGTAATCATCTACGAGATTGAGAAGGTGGACGCTTTCTTGCAATTCGTGTTCAGGGATTATTCAACGGAAAAGGAACACCTGAAGAAACTGGGTGACAACGAATCCAGCCAGAGGGATTGCCAAATCCTGCAATTGTCCCAGTCCGGCAAGTCCGTCAGGGAGATAGCCTCACAGGTGAACTGCGGCAAGTCCACCGTCAGCCGGATAATCCAGCGCAGCAAGGAGGACAGGAATGCAGCCGTCCCAAGTGTCCCGCTGTCCCAACAGACAGGAAGTGGGACAATGGGACAGCATGGGACAAGCGGGACAGTAAGAGAAACAAAGCAGGCGGAGTTGTTTACAGGATATGGGAAAGAGGAGGATAAGGCATGAAAAAGCAGTCTGCACATAGCTGTATAAAGGATAACCGCTTCATTTACGGTACAAGGGATGATACAGGCAGAAGCCTGATGTCCCAAGGTGTCCCGGGGTGTCCCACTGTCCCAAGTCTTATAGGGACGGGACAATGGGACAACGGGACAACAATCGAAAAACTCAAAAACAAAGACAAGCCATGAGCAACTATTCGTTACAGAAATATAAAGGAACGGCAACACGGCATACTTGCCCGAATTGCGGGGACAAGCGTTCTTTCACATGTTATGTGGATGAAAGCGGTATGCTCCTGCATCCGTCTGTCGGCAGGTGCAATCATGAGAGCAGTTGCGGGTATCATTATACTCCCAAGGAGTATTTCCACGACCACCCCGAATGCCGTACCGACAAGGGGTTCTCTTTTGACAGGCAAAGGTCAGAACGGAAGCCCGGACAGACATCACCAAAAGCAAGCATAGGCTACATACCGCCAAAGTATGTGGAGAGGTCGCAAAGCGTGCACAGCAACTTCTTCCGCTTCATTTCCTCGCTCCTTGATTCCTATTACGGCAGCAAGGCAAAGGAAGTGTTGAAGCGGTTGCTGGAAGAGTACCGTCTTGGAGCAACCCGTGACGGGGCTGTCATCTTCTGGCAGATAGACCGCACAAACAGGGTACGCACGGGCAAGGTGATGCAGTACAATCCAGAGGACGGACACCGTATCAAGGGAGGAGAGGTGTCGGCAGTGGACTGGATACACAGCATACTGAAAAGGCAACGGGTACTGCCGGAGGATTGGCAACTTTCCCAATGCCTGTTCGGGGAACACCTGCTCAATGTCTATCCTGACAGAGTAGCGGTCTTGGTGGAATCCGAGAAGAGTGCCGTTATCGGCTCTGCCCTCTTTCCCGGTTATGTCTGGCTGGCGACAGGAGGCAAGAGCCAGTTGAGAGAGGAAAAGCTCCGTGTGCTGGGCGGACGAACCGTGCTTCTCTTTCCCGATGCGGACGGATATTCGGAGTGGAAACAGCATGCTGGGAGTATGACCTATTGCAAGATTGTCGTGTCTGACATCATAGAGAAGAACGCCACACCGGAGCAGAAGGCAGCCCATATCGACATAGCCGACTGGATTGTCTTCCAGATACGGGAAAGTAAAATAATGTGTACAGCCAATCATCTTGTAGAGGCGGAAAAAGTCCTCCGGCGGATGATAGAGAAGAACCCCGTCCTGCAAAAGCTGATAGATGATTTCGACCTTGTACTGGTCGGTGCATCCCCAATCGGCAGTGGCGATGAAAACCCTCCTTAATGGAGGAGAGCGGAAGCCGTAGGCTGTAGCGGACAGACAAGGGCTTGCCCTTGATATAGCCCACTATAACTACACGCTTCGCTTCCGTAGTTGTGGGCTCTCCCGAGGGGCTGGGCTTTGCCCCGTCCCACTCAGGACGCTGCCCTGAGAACCCGGCAAGGGCTGTCAGCCCTATGCAACCCGACCAAAGAGTGACCCTCTCTTTGGAAACTCCGCTCAGAGGCTTCCACCCCTAAGAACCCGGAGCAGGAAGTGACCCTCTCCCTGCACCCTCCGATTAAGGCGATGCCCTAATAACCCATTGCGGTTATGAGCGGACAGCGGAAAATATTTTCATCAACAAATCAAATTCTAAAAAAATGGCAACAAAATCAAGCATACATATCAAGCCTTGCAACACCAAGTCAAGCGAGGCTCATAACCGAAGGACTGCCGAGTATATGCGTAATATCGGTACATCCAAAATCTATATCGTGCCGGAACTCTCTGCCGACAACGAGCAGTGGATAAACCCGAACTTCGGCAATCCCGACCTGCAAACGCACTACGACAACATCAAACGGATGGTAAAGGAAAAGACAGGTCGTGCCATGCAGGAAAAAGAGCGGGAGCGCAAAGGCAAGAACGGAAAAATCATCAAAGTGGCAGGATGCTCACCCATTCGTGAGGGTGTGTTACTCATCAAACCGGACACCACACTGGCAGACGTGAAGAAATTTGGCGAGGAGTGCCAAAGACGCTGGGGCATCACACCGCTTCAAATTTTCCTGCACAAGGACGAGGGGCATTGGCTGAGCGGACAGCCTGAAGTGGAGGACAAGGAGAGTTTCCAAGTAGGTGAAAAATGGTTCAAGCCGAATTACCACGCACACATCGTATTCGACTGGATGAACCACGACACGGGAAAGAGCCAAAAGCTCAACGACAATGATATGATGGAAATGCAGACTTTGGCATCTGATATTCTCTCGATGAAACGTGGGCAGTCCAAAGCCGAGACAGGCAAGGAGCATCTGGAGCGTAACGACTTCATCATAGAGAAGCAGAAAGAGGAGATGAACCGCCTTGATGCCACAAGGCAGTATCGGGAGTATCAGTTGGAAATGACCAATCAGAAGATGCAGGAGGCGGAAAGCAGAGCCAATTCCCTTATCGAGACAGCAAATCGAAAGGAACGGCAGAGTGAAGATCTTGACAGGGCTATCAAAGAAAAACGCTCCAAGCTGAAGAGGGAGAAAGGTAGCGAACTTCTTGATGCCGCTGTCGGTTGGGCTACAGGTAAGTCAAAGGTTCTGAAAGGCGAAATAGAGAGCTTGCGCCATGAGATTTCCACGCACGAGGGAACCATCGGGTTGTTGCAGGGCAGAATCCAAACCATGCAGAGCGACCACCACCGTGAACTGATAAAGCTGAAAGCCAAGCACCAGTCCGAGCTTAACCGCAAGGATGCTGCACATACGGAAGAAACAGCGAGGCTCAAAAACCGCATTTCGTGGCAGAACCTGATTATCGGCAGTCTCAGTTTCTTCTTGCTCAAAACAAGCGACATCTTCCGCAAGGCGGTAAACGGCATCATCCGCTTGGCAAGATTATTACAAACCCCGTTTCGATGCGGAACAGGTAGCGGATATCAAGAGTGCCCTAAACCTGTTCGGTGATGACAAACTGTCGCATCAAGCAGCCGGGGATTTCCTGTATATCACAGCCACGCAGAAAGGCAAACTGGATAACCGGGAGCAAATCAAGGCCAAACGTGAAGTCGATAACGTGGTGGAGGGATATTATGACCAACAGCAGAAGAGAGGACTTTCGATGAGAAGATAATTCACATAAAACCAGATTCATTACCACCAAGAATTACGCCTCACATATTCATGCAAAGGATTGCAACTGTCTCCTTCAATATAGAGATTTGCGCGTTTCATACGAACAACAACCGCTTCTTGGGATACATTGAATTTGGCAGACAACGCACCTGTTACAATGTTGCAATCACGTATATTACATGGCTGATAATCGTGATAAAGTCGCCCTGTTCTGATTCTATACTCATCGAATAGTTTGGCTACTTCTGAATAGAATGGAATATTAGGCATAAGAAGGTATGAGGCAAATATATTAGCTTGATATTCCATTCTACCATATGTAGATTTTCCTATAATTGTATTTTTGTCGCTTTCTCTATCTTCAATTGAAAGTAAATTTTCCACAATAGATGAATGCAGAGCAATATGTCCTAATTCATGAGCAATAGTGAAATTTTGACGATGTTCGTTCAACGCAGAATTAATCGTTATTATATGTTCCTTGAAATCACATTTGCCCAAACAATCTTCTTGCATTTCAACAAAATTAAATTTATAATTTGGCGCAATTAGTGAGAAACAACGATTTATAAAATTTTCTTTTATTAAGTGCCGAGTGTCTTGCAAGATTCCATCTACCTTTTTACAGATTTCATCATCCTCCATAAATGGAACATACAATGCTTTTGACATCGGAATGCCACATTCTTGTAGTAAATCCGAAATTGTAATAAAGGAACTTCCCCAATATACTATTGGATAGTCGGTTGAAAATTCACCTACTAAAACCTTATGTTTAAATTGACTCTGGTCAAAATTATTTATTTGTCTCCAAATGATAGTTTCCCAATTACTTTCTTCTGACAAAACAGCAAGTGCAATATTATCACTTTGAGCCAATCTGATTACTTGCTGCGTAAAACCTACTGATGAAATCATCATACCACGAACCCCTGAACGTGGATAATCTGAAAGATTTCCTACAAACTCACGATACATAGAGTTATCAATCTTCCTATGGTGGTTTTTACATTCGACTACAAGTAAATTGCTCCATATCTTTTTATCGGGATTGGAATACACTTCTATGGTTATATCAGGATTCAGCATAACATCTGGCGCAGCTTTGCTGGCATATTGTTTGTGCAAAAAAATATCATTATATCTTGATACACCAGGTATGTCTTGGCTCTCAATAAGTTCTTTCAACTTCCTGAAAACTAACTTCTCAAAAGAATCTCCTTTATGTTGATTACTTGATTTTTTTGCCATAGGTTGTTGCTTGATGTGTCGTTGTTAGTCACACATGGACTATATTATTTTTTCTTCTTTTCAAAATATGGATATAAGATATACTGTACAGTGTTTTCCGTTAATGGGGCATGGAACAATCTATCCATTGAATCTGTTTTCAATTTTTCCTGCATATTAGAAAGGCCATGGGGTCATTTGCTTGGAAGGTTAACTTTCACTCATTACTCCCCACAAAAGCAATATGTTTAAGAGGCATCATATTTTTGTCTTCGTCGTTCATTTTGCTATAATACTCTTGCCACATTTCTATAAATTCTTCACCGTCAATCAGCTTGATGTAAGTTTTGCTTGTTAATGCTTCTGTTCGGGCTTGTGGAGAATAAGTTCCAGAAGTGACAAACAGGGCTATGTCGCCATCACGCAGTATCCCTAACAGGCTGCGAATATCTTTCGCTGGAATACTTGTCTCAGGCATGTGCTTCACTTGTACCTTGATTCTTGGAGTCTTTGCACCGAGAGCATCAATGTAAGCAATCACATCCACACCTCCATCACGACCTTTCGGAGCAACAAACGGCGTGTAGTAACCCATTGCACGTAGCAATGCCGCCACCATATCTTGAAATTCATAAGGATTTTTAGCCTTGATATACTGACGGATTCCCTCATTAGCCTGTTCTTCTAACTGTTCAATGTTTATAATCGTTTCCTTCTCCAGAGTTTCTTCTTCCACAGCGTAGTCTTCATCCAAATCTTGCTCTTGCTTCCATTTGCGGTATGCAGCATTGGCATTGCGCAAAATCTGTTCTGCTCCGAGTTTGATAGCTTCTTCACCCTCTGGTGTGAGGTACCATGAACCCTGTTTTTTCAGAATATAGCCCGCCTTGTTGTAGTCGATGGAATAGAACTGTGTCACCGTCCACCAACGGATGTTCTGTAACTTTCCCGCACGCTCTAGTTCCCACTCCGTGAACTTGACATTCTCCTGAATTATGTCGTTAATTTCTTTCGTGGTAACAGTTCCACCATTGGATTTCATGTATTGCATCACAGCAAACAAACATTTTGCTGCACATGCTGCGGATTGGGATAGAGGCTTCATTATATAATGCTTTTTAGTTGTTTGTTGATAAAGTTGATAAATATGCTTATGATTGAGAATTTTGGTTTTGCACAATTTGCTGTTGACTCATAACGGCAGATTGAACAATGTTTGCCAATTGTCTTTGCGATTGCATGTTCTGGTATGAATCGAAATCCCAAAACAAATAAATGTCCCATAAGCCAATCTGTATTTCTCGTATCAATTTTTCAATAGCCTCTTTAGATGTGTCTCCATTATTCTGGAAATATGATTTATCTACTAGACGTTCATGTAAAACACCTATAGTTAATCTCTCTCCCAACGTAAACAAGGAAGGCCAATTTTCGGGATAATGAATCGTCGTACCAACTAATTTGCTCTTTGCCAATACTTCTTTTACATATTTTTCACCTGTATTACGAACAGCACTAACCCTTATGTTGCTTGTGAAATAGGCTTCTACGTCATTGAAGATAAGCATATCGCAATACCCTCCTTTTACCTGGTCTATTATTCC
>ERZ1031885.948-NODE-948-length-11006-cov-7.104465_pt1 | contig 11006 bp, 7 predicted proteins | sample MGYA00518168_ERZ1031885 | MGnify/ENA primary metagenome ERZ1031885 (study PRJEB33719, sample SAMN04261269) | wastewater metagenome | biome: rural village; feature: human; material: feces | host: Homo sapiens | place: El Salvador | collected 2014-01-14 ...
GGCCTCCGCAGCACCAAGTCGAACATTAATTATCGCTTGCTGCGGAGGCCGGAGACCTCCGCTACGAAAGAATTAAAACGCTTCGTTGATATTGAATATAAAGCTGTGCTGTCCCGACTTACCGAAGCCGTAGTCGAGTCGCACGTTGACATTCTTCTTGAACTCCCAGCGGTAGCCCACGCCCATGTTCGGCAGTATGTGCTTCCACTCTATCTTGCTGAACTTCGGGAAGATGGTGCCGGCGCCTACCCACGCCACCACGCCGTTGCGCTTCCACACATGCTGTCGCAGCTCCACCTGCGCCTCCATCTTATGGTTGTCGCGGTAGCGGCCCTGGTAGTAGCCGCGCATCGAATAGCTGTCGCCGAGCTGCGCGAGCATCGACCACTCCACATCGCCGAAGTTGAGCTGCGTGCGGAAGTCGGCAGCGAGCGTGGCGCCGCGCCAAAGATGCGTGTAGCCGTCGATGCGGAAGTCGGTGGTGTAGGAGTTGTACTTGTTGCCGATGAACTTCGGGCGCATCAGCTGCATGAACTGGATGTACATGCCTCGCTTCGGCGCCGTGAGGTTGTCGCGCGTGTCGTAGATGGCAGTCACGCCCGCACCGAAGTTGAGCGTTTCCGGGCGTTCGCCTTCGAGCAGCTCCTCACGGTCGAACTTAGTGCCGCGCACATAGTCGAAGTCAACAGTAGGACCGATGAAGAGGTTGTCGGCGGTGCGTATCAGCCAGTCGGCTTTGAACTGCGCCTGCCAGCGCTTCATCTTGCTCTTGTTGGCGTCCTGGTTACCCATGTCGTAGCCCCATCCCCAGATGTAGCACGGGAAGGAGTAGAAATAGACCGTGTAGTTGAGGCGGTGGGTGTCGCGCGGGAACTTATGTGTGCCACGCACGCCGAGCATGTAGAAGCCCACGGTAGAGACGTCGCCGAAGAGCGACACGTTGCTCGGAGCCGAGAGCGAGTCGGCAGGGTCTGAACGGTATAGACCGGCAGCCACGAGTCCGATGCCGAGCTTGGTGTCGGAGCTGTAGTGGGGTCCGCCTATCACGCTGAAGTCGAAACGCTTGTTCTTCTTCTCCTTGTTGGCGTCGTTGAAGTAGGCAAGGAAGCGGTTGAAGAGGCTCTTCTTCTTCGGCTTCGCCACCACGGCGGTGTCGGCAGCCCAAGGCACGTCTGCGGCAGACGCCACAACTATTGCGGTAGTGTCAAAACAGAACGGCTCTGTAGCCCGAGCGGGCTGCAGAGCTATCGTAAAGAGTAAGAAAAGAATCGCTTTTAAGGGGCGCATAACCTCATGTTTTTAAATTAATAATAGAGTTGACAAGGATATCTCAACACCTCACCATCTCAACACCTTTAATACACCAGTCCTACGTTGTCTACCCAGAAGGTGTTGCCCACGGTGCCTACGTAAGCACCGCCGTGGCTCGACGAGAACTGCAGCACGATGTGCGTCGGTGTGGCGTCGGCATCAGCCCAGCCGGTCTCCTTCACCAGCACGCTCTTGCCCTTAGAGTTGCGAGCGTAGTCGGTAGAACGCAGACCCATCATTGAAGCGTCGTAGAACGACTTGCCGGTGATGTTGCCGTAGTGAATCTCGTAGGTGGCGTCCTCAACCCATCCGTTGGTCGACTTGCCGTACTTTACCACTACGGTGCCCACGCGCTGCGCGGTGATGTTGCCATGCGCATCCTCGTGGCGACGCTGCAAAAGCAGAAGAGCCACGCAGTAGTCTTTGCCGGGCACGGTAGTCACCTTAGAGAAACCGGTCTGACGGATGCGGTTGGCGTTGCCCGGCACATGCACACGGTAGTCGAAGCGCAGAGCCTTGGGACGATGAGTGAACGGTATGCCGAAGTTAAGCGCCTTCGGGCCTTCCTTGGTGCCGGTGATAGGCTCCTTCATGTCGCCGAGGAAGATGCTGCCGGCGGCGAGCACCTTAATATTAATAAGACCAAGCACCTTGCAGGTCTCGATGTGGGTGGTCATTTTGACGCAATGTCCCGATCCGCGGTTGTCGCGATACACCGAATTGTTGGTCTTCGTGATGCCCGAAACCTTAGCCATCACGTTGCTCGTGCCCCAAGGCGATCCGCCGAGGTTCACGTATGGGTTGTTGCCTTTGAGGGCTCTGTTTGGTCCAATCTCGTAGAGTGTCTTTGTATTGCCGCCGATAACAGCCGACTCGTGAATCTGACGTGTCACCCATGTGTCGAAATTGCCGTACTTGAACAATACGAACTTTCCTTCCGCACTGGCTGAAAGACTACCTAAAACGCAAAGCATTGTCACAATGCTGCTCTTGAACATTAATTTTTTCATCTCCTAATTATTATATATGTTGTTACTGTTTCAATACAACTGATGTTGCAGTTTCAATGACTACTACTATTACAGTTTGGTTACAAAGCCGTTAAAAGCCTTGTCGTTAGGCGCAAAGATATACAAAAAAGGCAAATGCGAAAACTTTTTTATCACAAAAGTTTTCCATTTGCCTTAATATTTAATGTCTGTCAACACTTCGAAAGAAATAAAGACGACTTTTAGTAGCTTTTAAGCCAACCCGTCTTTACTTGCCCGTAATCACTTCTACCGCTTTGCTCACGATGTGGTTCTGCTCGTTCATCAGGCGGAAGTATTCGTTCATATCCCAGATGTCGCGGGCTATGAGCGCCTTCAGTTGCAGACGCAGCATGGGGAGCGTACGCTGGCGCTCGGCGTCGTCGCGAGGCTTCACCTTCTGGCGCTCGGCTTCGGCAAAGAGCGTGTCAACCATCGCCTGCGGCACTTCGAAACGCTTCATGTAGTCGTCGAACTTCGCGTACTTTGTCTTCAACTCGTCGCGGTGATCCTCAACGTATCGCAGCGTTGTGTTGATAACGAGCGAGCGGGCTACGAGCTGGCGGTGGAACGCTGTGTACTGTGTGGTGTCGAGCGGCACGAACACATCGGGCATAATGCCTCCGCCGCCATACACCGTGCGGTGCTTGCGCAGAGTGTAGCAGCGCAGCGAGTCGTTGAAGTGGATGGAGTCAGCCGAGTAGAGTTCGCCGTGCTTGAAGCGCTTCTCTATATCCTGCGCGTAGTCTTCCTTCTCGCCCTTCTCGTAGGGCTTCTGTATGCAGCGGCCCGAGGGCGTATAGTAGTGGGCTACGGTGAGACGTATCATCGAACCGTCGTCGAACTCGATAGGACGCTGCACCAAACCCTTGCCGAACGAGCGGCGGCCTATCACGGTTCCGCGGTCCTGGTCTTGGATGGCGCCGGTGACGATCTCGGCTGCCGACGCCGAATACTCGTTGATGAGCACGCATACCTTGCCCTTCTCAAGGCGTCCGCCGCCACCAGCGTTGTACTCCTGGCGTTTCTGGGCGCGTCCCTCGGTATACACTACGAGGTCGCCCTTCTGCAAGAACTCCTCAACGATGCGCACAGCCGACTGCAAGTAGCCGCCGCCGTTGTCCTGAAGGTCGAGGATAAGGTCGCGCATGCCGGCTTTCTGCAGCGAGTCGACTGCGGTCATGAACTCGCCGTATGTGGTTGCACCGAACGAACCGATGCGAACATAGCCTACGTGCGGACGTATCATATAGTAGGCGTCGAGCGTGTGTACGGGTATCTTGGCACGCGTTACGATGAACGTGAGCAGGTCGGGCACGCCGCGACGTTTCACGCCGAGCTTCACCTTCGACGAGCGCAGACCACGCAGGCGGCGCATTATCTCCGAACGCTCCATCTTCACACCCGATATGATTGTGTCGTTGACAGTGATGATGCGGTCGCCGGCAATGATGCCAACTTTCTCTGACGGACCTTTGCGTACGGGCTGGATGATGAGCAGCGTGTCGGAAATCATGTTGAACTGCACGCCGATGCCGTCGAACGAGCCCTGCAGAGGCTCGTTGAGCGACTTCGTCTCCTTCGCCGTAGTGTACGACGAGTGGGGGTCGAGCTTCTCAAGCATGCCGCGTATGCCGTCCTCTACGAGCTTCTGGTCGTCTACCGAGTCGACATAGAGATTGCTGATGGCGAGCTCTGCTATCTGGAGCTTCTTGAGCGGATTGACGCGCTGTGCGAACGTAGCTACGCACAGCAAAAGAAAAGCCAACGCACCCACTCCCGTCTTTAACGAGAATGAGTGCGATGCGTTATGTTTGTGATTATTGGTACGTTTCATAATCTGATTGTTTTGTTATTCCATGTCTTCCTCGGGCAGATCTTCCTCCACAACAAGGTTGTCGATGATGAAGTTCTGTCGCTCCATGGTGTTCTTGCCCATGTAGTATTCGAGGAGCTTCTGCACCTGGTCGGTCTTGTGCAGCGTAACCTGCTCAAGTCGCATCTCGGGACCTATGAAATGGGCAAATTCTTCTGGCGAGATCTCGCCCAGACCTTTGAATCGTGTTATCTCAGGGTCGGGTCCGAGGTCGCGTATCGCCTGCTGGCGCTCGTCCTCACTGTAGCAGTAGCGGGTTATGAAGTCGCTCTTCTTCTCCTTGCCCGTAAGACGCGCGTCGGCGTCTGCCACAACCTTCTTGTTCTTAATCTTTGTGCGGCGGTTGCGCACGCGGAACAGCGGAGTCTGCAGCACATAGACGTGTCCCTTCTTGATAAGGTCGGGGAAGAACTGCAGGAAGAACGTGATGATGAGCAGGCGTATGTGCATACCGTCCACATCGGCATCGGTTGCCACTATCACCTTATTATATCTGAGCGTATCGAGTCCGTCCTCAATGTCGAGCGCAGCCTGCAGGAGGTTGAACTCTTCGTTCTCGTACACCACCTTCTTTGTCAAGCCGTACGAGTTGAGCGGCTTTCCGCGCAGCGAGAACACCGCCTGGGTGTTCACATCGCGACTCTTTGTGATTGATCCGCTGGCTGAGTCGCCCTCGGTGATGAAGATAGAAGACTCTTCCTTGCGGTCGTTCTTCGCGTCGGAGTAGTGGATGCGGCAGTCGCGCAGCTTGCGGTTGTGGAGGTTTGCCTTCTTGGCGCGTTCGCGAGCCAGCTTGGTGACACCAGCCATCGCCTTGCGCTCACGTTCGCTCTCGGTTATCTTCTGCTGCATCACCTCCGCAACGTCGGCGTGTATATGCAGGTAGTTGTCTACCTCGAGCTTCACGAAGTCGCCCACGTACTTGTTGATGCTTTCTCCGCCCGGCGCCATCTGAAGCGAACCGAGCTTAATCTTTGTCTGGCTCTCGAACATAGGTTCTTCTACGTTCAGCGCCACGGCAGCCACGAGTCCGTTGCGTATGTCGGTGAACTCGTAGTTCTTGCCGAAGAACTCCTTGATGGTTCTCGCGATATGCTCCTTGAAAGCGCTCTGATGGGTGCCACCTTGCGTGGTGTGCTGTCCGTTCACGAACGAGTGATACTCCTCGCCGTACTGGTTGGTATGCGTGAAGGCTATCTCGATGTCCTCGCCCTTCACGTGTATTATGGGGTAGAGCGGGTCGGTAGTCATCGTGTCGGTGAGCAAGTCTGCCAAGCCGTTGCGCGAGAGGATGCGCCGACCGTTGTACATAATCGCAAGACCCGAGTTGAGATATGTGTAGTTGCGCAGCATTGTCTCCACGAAGTCGTCGTGGAACGAGTAGCCTACGAACAGTGTGGGGTCGGGTTCGAAGAAGATATACGTGCCGTTCTCGTCAGCAGAGTCCTCGGTGATGTCCGACTTGAGGTTGCCGCGCTCGAACTTGAGCGCACGCACCTTTCCGTCGCGGTACGACTTCACCTCGAAATGTGCCGAGAGGGCGTTCACCGCCTTCACGCCAACGCCGTTCAGACCCACACTCTTCTTGAACGCCTTCGAGTCGTACTTGCCGCCGGTGTTGAGCACGCTGACAGCCTCTACGAGCTTGCCCTGCGGAATGCCGCGACCATAGTCGCGCACCGACACACGCAGGCGGTCGTCGATGTCTACCTCTATGCGCTTGCCGGCGTTCATCTTGAACTCGTCGATAGAGTTGTCGATTACCTCCTTCAGAAGCACATAGATGCCGTCCTCGGGCAACTGACCGTCGCCCAAGCGACCGATATACATACCAGGACGTGTACGCACATGCTCCATGTCGGAGAGGTGGCGTATGTTGTCGTCGGTATACTGAACTGTGGGTTGAATGTTTTCTTCCATTTTATTTCTTTATATCTTATAGCATCCTAAGCGATTGTGACAGCACCAAGGATGCTATCCGATTTAAATATCCTTTTTATAGCATCTGCGGCGCTTGTGTATCTCGCGGTTGAGATACTGCCACTGCCCCTGAACCTTCATGTTGGTCTCCATCTCGACGTGGGTCTCTCCCCACTTGAAGCCGAGGCGCTGGTAGCGCGGGATGAGGTCGTAGAAGAGCAGAGCGTTGGCGCCTTTCTGACGGTATTCGGGCAGAATACCTACGAGCAGAAGGTCTACGACGTCGGTCTTGTGGAACTTCAGCGCACGCAGTATGTGCCACCAGCCGAAGGGGAAGAGTTTTCCGCCGCACTTCTGCAGGGCGTGTGCGAGCGAAGGTATGGAGATGCCCACACCAACCACCTTATGGTCGGGTGTGTTCCAGTCTTCGATGATGGTGATGAGGTCGAGGTCTGCCATGGGCAGATACATCTTCACGTACTGTTCTATCTGTCGGTCGGTGAGCTTCGAGTAGCCGTAGAGGTCCTTGAAGGTCTCGTTCACTACATTGAATATCTTCTTGCCGTATCCGTTCTCGCCGTATATCTCATTGCGCTTCAACTTCTTCACCTGCAGGTTGTAGCGCTTCTGAATCATCTTCGCGATGGTTGCATACTTCTCTGGCATCTCTTCGGGCACGTAGAGCTTGTACTCTACGTAGTCGTTGTCCTTCTCCCATCCGCCCATGCGGTCCATGTGCTCAGGATAGTAGGGATAGTTGTAGGCAGTAGCCTGAGTGCCGAGCTGGTCGTAGCCTTCGAGGAGCATTCCTTCGGGGTCCATATCGGTGAATCCGAGCGGACCAACGATTTCCTTCATTCCCTTCTGCTTGCCGTAGTCTTCTACAGCCTTGAGCAGGGCTGTAGACACCTCGATGTCGTCGACGAAGTCGATCCATCCGAAGCGCACCGACTCGCGCTCCCACTTCTTGTTGGCGCTGTGGTTGATGATGGCAGCCACACGACCTACCATCTTGCCGTCGCGGAACGCCATGAAATACTCTGCCTCGCAGAAGTCGAAGGCTGCATTCTTGTCCTTACTGAAGGTCCTCATCTCGTCGAAGTAGAGGTTGGGCACGTCGTAAGCATTACCTTTATAGAGGTCGTAATGAAAATTAACGAACTGGCGAAGGTCGCGGCGCGACTCAACTTTCTTAATCTCTATTGCTGACATTTTTCTTGATTTATTCTTTCATTTTTTGTTTGATATACGTCGCCCGATTGTCACTTCGGGCGATGGATACATCTTTATAAATAAAGCCTTAAAGATGCAAAAGTACGGAAATTTGCTCAAACAGACGAAAATATGCTAAATATTTATTGATATTTATGAGAAATCAGCAGTAGATGTTCGTCTTCAGCGGTGGTTGTAGCGAATATATACACGTCGCCGCCGTCTTTGAGCTTGAGGCGCTTGCGCAGTTCGGCTACGGAGAGCGGGAAGTTGCGTGTGGCGATATTCGCTTTCTCGATGCCTGCCAACGCCTGGCGCAGTTCGCGCTTGTTGAGCGTTGTGACGCGCTCTATGCTGAAGCTTCTGCCTGGGAAGCCGTCGACGGGCTCAGCAGAGAGGAAGAGGTGGCTGTTGCGACTGACGGGCGACACGCCGTAGGCTGCCGCAAGCTCGTCGAAGCAGCCGGCCTTCATAATTGAGGCGTTGGGCTCATGCAAGAATTTTGAGTTTTGAGTTTTGAATTTTGAGTTGGGAGCTGGGCGGGAGGCGCTGGGGACGTAGACGAAGAGGGAAGCATGGCTAGGAGCGCTAGGAGAACTAGGAGCGCTAGGGGAACTAGGCGTTCTAGGGAAACTATGTTCACTAGAAAGGCTAGAACAGCTAGAACTACTAGAACCGCTAGAAAGACTGGAGCCTCCTGCCTCGAGGTCTGCGCAGAACACCTTCAGCTCGCTTTCAATCTCTTCAGACAGCACAAGCAGCAACTCTTTGCACTCGCCGCCCACCGACACGATATGCACCTCGCGCACCGTGCCCTGCAGGTCTTCTACAGCCTTGTGCCAGTCGAGCATGGGCGAGAGCTTGAGCATCGTGAAGCGCGACTTCTTGAGCAGCTGCGGCAGTAGCTGCACAACGTCTGGCGTGCAGTCGGCAAGCATGACGGTCTTTGCGCCGTGCTGGTCGCGGCGCGCAGGGTCGAGGAATATCATTGTCTGCATATCGAGCGTAGAGAGATAGTCGACGGCGTCGGCGCAGACCACCTTTGCGTTGTCGATGCCGAGCAACGGCAGGTTGTGCTCCACCATGTGGCAGAGTTGCGCGTTGCGCTCTACGTATGTGGCTGAGGCGAAAGCGCAGGAGGTGAACGAGAAGTCGACACCGAAACCGCCGGTCAGGTCGGTCATGCTGGAAGAACTCTCAACTCTCAACTCTGAACTCTCAATTCGACAACTCCACTCCATCGCCAGATTGAGCTTATACTGCGCCGTCGGCTCCGACGAGCACTGCTCCATAGAGAGGTGTGGCGGGTAGACGATGCCGTCGCAGGCAGCCCATGTGGGGAGCTTGCGGCGCGCTGTCTGCCAGCCTTTTATCTGGTCGAGTGCGTAGGGCATGTCGACATCGGGGAAGCGTGCCGACTGAAGGGCGAGCTGACGGGTGTCCTTTTCGCGATATTCTTGTATAAATTCTGCTGTTGTCATAGACTGTATCTTGGTATATTTGACTGCAAAGTTACTATATTTCACTGATTAAAGTTCCACATTCCTGCGATTGAGAATAAATTTTCCCGTTTTTCTTTGCAGAATAACAAACTTACTGTAACTTTGCAAAAGTTGCACAGATAGCAACAAAATGCGCAACTCTAAACATAATACCCTATAAATAAGTATGGAACCTATCGTTGACTTTAAAATCCTACCCGAACGTCTGCGCCAAGCTGCGCAGGTAGTGACGGTTGCCGTGGCATCTCCTGCCGACTCTCACACAGAAGAAGTTATCGAACGAAGCATTGCGGAGCAGTTCGCACGCTTCATCCTTGTGGCTAACGCAGCTAAGGCTGACATCGCTCGCCGTCTGGCTGCCGACTATCCCGACAAGGTGACCCTCATCGTAGCCGAAGACGACGACGATGCGGCGCGTCATGCCGTGAAAGAGGTGCGCGAAGGCCGCGCCGACGTGCTTATGAAGGGTTCGCTGAACACCGACAACCTCCTGCGCGCCGTGCTCAACAAGGAGGATGGCATCCTCATCAAGGACAGCGTGCTGACACATATCGCTGTGGCTGACGTGCCGAGCCTCAACCACTTGCTCTTCTTCACCGATGCAGCCGTCATTCCCTACCCCACTACGGAGCAGTTTGACGCTCTGGCGCGCTACATCACCGCCACCTACCGCAGCATCACGGGCGGCGACCGTCCGCGCGTGGCTCTCATCCACTGCACCGAGAAGGTGTCTGAGAAGTTCCCGCTCACGCTGAGCTACGAGGAGCTGAAGGCTAACGCCGCCAACGGAGCCTACGGCGAGGTGGAAATGAGTGGTCCGATGGACGTGAAGACGGCTTGCGACGCCGAGAGTGGAGCCATCAAGGGCATCGTATCGCCGGTTGTGGGCAATGCCAACTGCCTCATCTTCCCCGACATCGAGGCGGGCAACACGTTCTACAAGACGCTTACGCTCTTCGGCGGAGCTACGGTTGCGGGCATGCTCGTGGGCACCAGCGCGCCGGTTGTGGTGACATCGCGCGCCGACACTGCCGACTCTAAATTCTACTCTTTAGCAACTGCCTGCCTGAAGGCAATCAACAAATAAGAAGCAACAAACATCATTTATGAAGAAGATATTTGTCATAAACCCCGGCTGCACCTCAACGAAGGTGGCTGTGTATGAAGACGAACGTGCTGTATGGACATCTGACGGACTGCATCCGCAGGAGGAGCTGGACCAGTTCACCACCGTTAACGAGCAGTATGAGTATCGCAAGAACTTCGTGCTGAAGCTGCTCAAGGAGGCTGAAATACCTCTGGAGTTCGACGCCGTGATAGGTCGCGGCGGTCTGCTGAAGCCGCTGCACGGTGGTGTCTACGCCGTCAACGAGCAGATGAAGCAGGACCTCATCAACGCCAAGCACAAGCATGTGTGCAATCTCGGTTCGATCCTTGCCGATGACATCGCACAGATGTGCCACTGTCCGGCTTACATGGCCGACCCGGTTGTGGTAGACGAGTTCATGACACGTGCACGCTATACGGGTCTGCCGTTCATGAAGCGCGAGTCGATATTCCATGCGCTCAACGCCAAGGCTGCTTCGCGCCGCTATGCGCGCAGCATAGGTCGCAAGTATGAGGAGATGAACCTCGTAGTGGCTCACCTCGGCGGTGGCATCTGTGTGTCGGCTCACCACGAGGGCAAGGTGATTGACGTGAACAATGCGCTCAACGGCGAGGGTCCTATCGCGCCGGAACGTGCCGGAACGCTGCCTGCCGACCAGCTCGTGCGACTCTGCTTCTCGGGCAAGCATACCGAGGCTGAGATAATGAAGATGCTTGCGGGCAACGGCGGATGCCAGGCGCTGCTGGGCATGAAGGACATGAAGGAGATCTCGCGCCGCGCAGAGGCTGGCGAAGAGCCGTTCCACGAGGTGCTCGAGGCTATGCTCTACACCGTGTCGAAGCAGATTGGCGCCATGGCGGTTGCGCTATGGGGCAAGGCGGATGCCATCATCCTCACCGGCGGCATCGCATACAGCAAATACTGCGTTGAGGAGATAAAGAAGCAGGTGGGCTTACTCGCTCCGGTCGTAGTGCTGCCGGGCGAAGGCGAGATGGAGTCGCTGGCGTTCAACGCGCTCGGAGCGCTCAACGGCGAACTGCCGGTACATG
>ERZ1031885.949-NODE-949-length-11000-cov-18.407583_pt1 | contig 11000 bp, 8 predicted proteins | sample MGYA00518168_ERZ1031885 | MGnify/ENA primary metagenome ERZ1031885 (study PRJEB33719, sample SAMN04261269) | wastewater metagenome | biome: rural village; feature: human; material: feces | host: Homo sapiens | place: El Salvador | collected 2014-01-14 ...
ATATTATATTTATATGAAATCGTTTACTTACTTACGGTTTTAACCTGATAATAACCGATTTCGACCAGTATGGTTGAGGCATTTCATAAAACATGTAACATGAAATAGATATAAAACGTTATGGAAATGTAAAATCCGAAACAGATAGCTGCCAATGCTTCTGTTTCGGATTATCTTTTCATTTTCTTTTTCTTTCTTATTCTTCCTTAATCTTCCATTCGCTGATGGTTCGCTGGGTGCTGTCAAAGCTGATACCCACTTTTACCAATCGCTTACCTTCAGAATGATAAGGCAGCATGTAGCCCTTTTCATCTATCTGAGCCAAAGCCTCATCGGCACTCTTATCTACCTTCAGTTCGAAAACATATATCGTATCAGGCATGTGCATCACGGCATCAGCCCTGCCGATGGCACTCTTCACCTCTGTGCGGATATAGATATTGAGGAAGCTGAACATCAGATAGAAGATGGTCTGATAATGCTTCTCGCTATGATTCTCCAAATCGTATGGTATTGTAGCCAGATAGGTGCGCATGTGCTCCAAAGCAGCCTCAATATCGTTTCGATAAACCGCCTTGCAGAATCCCAAGAGAAATGCATCGTTGTCGGAACGGCGAGGATTCACATAATGAGGAATCAACGAATTGAGCAATCCATCGCGTACCTCCTTGTTTGGGATGCCTAGCGTATATTCCCGAAACATCGGTTCATATTTCTTGATGGTCAGATAGCCGCTCTGGTAAAGCAAAGGCAAGGCTTCTGTCATTTCCTCTGTAGATTGGTCGAAGGAACTCAATACTGTCTCCTGACTCTCTAAAGTAGAAAGATTGACATGATACTTATCCAAGAGTTTCAAGAGGAAGGACGGCGTGCCGGAACCAAACCAGTAAGGAGCAATCTTTCCTGCATTCAGTGCCTTTACCAGACTGAAAGGATTAAAGATATCTTCTGATTTCTCACTGAAATGATAACCGTCGTAGAATTGCGTCAGCTCTTCCAGACACTCCTCATACGTCATACCAAGAGTTTCACCCATAGCCTCAATATCCGGTTTCATCTGCGTAGTAAGTTCCGTCTTGCTGATACCACAGATAGCCGAATACTGGTCGAACATGCTGATATTATCGAGGTTGTTGAGTTCGCTGAAGATGCTGAGCTGAGAGAACTTGGTAATACCGGTGATGAAGGTGAACTCCAGGTATGGATCGAGCTTTTTCAGAGGACTGTAGAAGTTCTGCATGATAAGACGCAACTGCTTGAGACCATCCTCCTCATGCACCACATCCAGCAAAGGAGCATCATATTCATCAATGATGACAACCACCTTTTCACCCGTCTGCTTGTAAGCTCGCTTTACGATTCCATCCAGTCGGTCGTTTGGATACAATTCATCATCATCCCTGCCATAGAGCTTCTCGTATGGTTTCAGCTGCAAGTCAAGATAATGCTTCAAGCCTTCCTCATCAAAATGCTTGGCACCGCTCAAGTCGAAGTGGAGCACAGGATGCTTCACCCAATCTTTCTCATAATCAGCAATGGCCAATCCCTCGAAAAGTTCCTTTCTTCCCTCAAAATAAGCCTGAAGGGTAGAGGCAAAGAGCGACTTGCCGAATCGTCTTGGACGACTCAGAAAGACATACGACATCTGCTTTTCCCTGAAATCCACTATATATTTGGTCTTATCTATATAGAGATAGCCATTCTCGCGGATTTTTTCGAATGTCTGAATTCCTACAGGATATTTATTTACTATTTTTGCCATATTCCTACATGCTTTACGTTTTGCGCTGCTAAGTTACGAAGAAAATCCGAATTAGCCAAGCTTATTCTAAAATTTATTAGGAAAAGAAGCCCAAAAACGAAGTTAGCTTCATCAACGTTTCCTTTTATTGCTCTGAATATATAGAAGCAAACAAAGTTACTTTTTGCGAAGTTGCTACTCTGTATGTCCAGTAGAGGCTGCTCTCTTCGGGGAAAGCATCCATGTATTCATTGAGAGAAGCCAAATGCCTGGATAGAACCTTCTCATCATACTTACCTACTGTAAACGACAGAAGATATTTGCCATTGTCTTTTAGATTGACTGACTTTAGATGATTGGTGGCCTCAGCTATGTCGTCTTGATATTCATACGAATAGACAGATACCACATTCTTTCCTCTGATGATATCGGAGAAACTTCTGAAATCAAAGCCTACCATACCATGAATCTCCACATTCTCATGGTACACTTGCAAGAAGTGCTTCAACTCCATGTATGGATTACAGCCTGGATTTTGCTGAAAAAACAAGATAGAGTCGATATCAGATTCATCCTTGATGCAGAGTTCCGGAGTCATTTTTACGACTACATTCTTTCTGGCACGTTCGTGGTTCTCCAATACCTGATGAATATGTTCTGCTCCTTCGGCAGTAGATACCACTACCATATTGATAAGTGTGCAAGAACGGTTCTCGATGGAATATATTCCTTCTGAGCGAAGCTGATTGATAGCTTGCTGACTGACATCGTCAGCAGCTATCAGCAGCAAAGAATCAAATGCGATTTCTTTCATGAGAATGATGCTTGGTAATTATGCAATTCTATTATGTGCATTTATTTCTACTAATATCTTATCTTCATTAACTTCATTAAATACCTGACTGAAAGACACTTTAGCTGCATCAGAAAAGAATGGTAGCAAAAACATCAGTTGAGACAGTTCTCCTATCAACAAAGGACAATTCTTTGATGTTTCAATCCGAATATCTACCTTGGTATAAGCAGCCCATTCTACCAAGGTGTACAATTTAAACGAACGACAGATTGCCTCTGCCCTACTCTCACCTTCCTGTGGAAAAGAATAGATACGGCGCTTAACCGATAAATTATGATTTTCCAGTTTCATTGTATATTGTTTTTTTAAATTCCAGTGCAAAAGTACTGGGAACATGAGTAAATTGGCTGCACAACTTTATTTTTGATTGATATTTTTCAGTGGTGTGAAAGGATTTAGCACACCTAAGCAATAACTTTGCAGTAAAATCGTTATATAGGTATCAACTTTCATTATGACCTGACAGCCACAAAAAACTGTGCAGCCATTGTATGGAAGAATTATAGAACTTTTCAAAAGTAAAACTTATGAGCAAGGACATTTCTCTCAAATCAATAGTTGATTTTGAAAATGACAAAATCAACTTCTATATTCCCCGCTATCAGCGAGGATATAGGTGGAAAAACCGACAAGTCAGTCAGCTGATAGATGATATTGACTCTTTTAGTCCCACCGAATCCACTCCTTTCTATTTTCTTCAGGCATTAGCTGTTGCTAAAGACATAGAGAATAATAGAGTCAATGTTGTGGATGGACAACAGCGACTTACCACGTTAAAGCTGATACTCGGTGAGGAAAGTGGCGAGTTACCTATTGACTATGCCCGTGATGCGAACAAGGAACTCGATCAGTATTTCAAGTGTATAGCCAAAGACGTTATTAAGGAAAAATTGGGTGAGATTGGAACCGAAAGAAGAACCGAATTCTGCAAAAAGATAAAAGAGTGTTGCAAATTTCTCTACTATGAAGTTGACAAAGACAAGGAATTATCAACCTTTTATGAACTTAATAGTGGCAAAATCCCTGCAAAGGATTCTGAATTGGTGAAATGCGTCATGCTGACCTTAGGAAATGACGAGTCCTCCGATATAACCAATGCACGTGCTGGCGAATGGGATGAGATTGAGCGTAAACTCAACGATAATAGTTTCTTTTCATTTTGCACACCTAGAGATACTTGGAGAAAAGACGACAGGATGACCGTGTTGTTGCGCTATGCAGGACTGACTCCAACACCGCAAGAACAAAGAGAAGAGGTTTTTCCTTTTCTTACAAGAATCCTTGACGAACTGAAGACCAAGTCGCGTATCACGATTTGGGAAATGATATATTCAGTATTTTATCGTTTATTAGAATGGTACAACGACCCTCTCATGTATCATGCTTTTGGAGCTATTGTTCATCAAAGAAATAATAAGGATATCAAGCCCAAAACAAGAAAGGAGATATTGGACGCTATAGAAAAAATGGCAGAATACAAGCCAAAAGAAGACAAGAACGATTACTCCAACTGGGGAGAAGATTTATTTAATTATCTGTTGCTCAGCAATGTCGCTTTCTGTTGGAAAAGATGGCCCTATCGCTATAGCTTTGAAATGCATCGACAAGTAGAAGCTTGGTCGATTGAGCATATATTTGCCAGAAACCAAAAAGTTTTGGATGAAAAAGAACTAGAAGAGTGGTTAGGCAATGATTATTCTAAAAGTGTGTTTGACGAGTATCAAAAAGAATGCAAAGAAGGAGAAGAAAAAGGAAAAGGAAAAGGAGATGATTGGCTAGCTAAAAAACTAGGCAGTAGATACCCGACAACAGAAGATAATTCTATCGGGAATCTTGCATTGTTGCCAAAAGATGCAAACTCCTCGTTAAATAACAAGTTGTTTGAAGGAAAACGGAAAGCTGTTTCTGAATGGGCACGTAATAGTTGGACTGAGTATTGGGCACCTCCTGTCACAGAAGCCGTGTTTATGAAATCACTCCCTGGATTAAAGATGACAGATCCATATTGGTCAGAAGAAGATAAAAAAGCTTATCGAAATTCTATGAGCAAGGACATCGATAGTTTTATTGACAAATCAAAGAATCCTGTAAAAATATGAAAAATGATATTTTAAAGCACTATATAGAAGTACCAGACAATTTGTTTGCACTATTGTACAGGTATCGTGTGGTTATTCCTGGCATTCAACGCCACTATGTCCAGGGAGCCAATAATCCCAAGGCCGAAAGCGTACGTAAACAGTTTATAAAAGAAATCTTCACTGCAATAGAAAAAAAGCAGAATGAATTCAATCTGCATTTCATCTATGGCCCCATCAACACTAATGGAGAAGATTCTTTTGTACCCGTAGATGGTCAGCAACGCCTGACCACCTTATGGCTGATTGCAAGATACGCAGCGGAAAAGGCAGAACCTTCTGATCGCAAGGATCTACTGAGCTTACTTTCTCGTTTTACCTATGAAGACAGAATCAATGCTAAACGATTCTGCCAGGCATTGACTTGTGAAGACTCGAGATGGGACATTACCCAAGACCCGAATCCTGATATCCTTTGTCAGGATTGGTTTGTGGACTATTGGAAAGAGGATGAAACTGTAGCTTCTATGATAAGAATGCTTTCCACTATTTATGAAGAATGGAATAAACACCAAGACTCCATCACAGCAGAGGATATTTTGGAGGCCATTGCCTCAAAAATCAGATTTAATCTGAAGATAGATGCCTTTGGTGATGATATCTACATGAAGATGAATGCCCGTGGACTGCAATTGACACAATGGGAGAACTTCAAAGGCAAATTCTCTGAAGACTTATGCGAAGATAAAAAAGAGTGGTGGGTTAAAGAGATGGAAGAGCTTTCCAATCGTTTTTTCACTTGTTCAGACGAACAACACGAATTGCCGGATAATGCTTTCTTCGCTTTGTATGCACGAATCATGGCCTACGAAGCGAAAAAAACTGGCGTGGATTGCGGTAATGGCATCAAGGAACTTGCAGCATACACCCACAATACCTGGAGTCAGATTGAACTTCCATTTGTTCCCTATTCTGATTTTTCAGGTATCACTAATAACGAATCCATCGCTTCAACTGTTGCAGCCACATGTGTCAAGATGATAAAAACTGTTCTGGACCGCTACCAAGAAATAGTGCCTTACTTTGGAGACAGAACTTTATTTGAGACATTCTTTCATCCCCAAAATAAGAATGATCTCGATTTTACACTTTGTTGTTATGAATATTTTAAGAAATTTGACAATATAGAAACTAAAGATTTCTTAAAGGCTTTGCGTTTAATGTGGAACATTCTCGAAAATGTACAAGACAACAGGGTTGAACTTGTCAAAAAAATCATAGACTTAGAGGACAAAACATTGTACTCTCGCCAAATCAAGAAAATAATCGGTTCAAATGCTCCAGAGCAAGCAGAAGAGGAAGCTGAAAAGGCTATCCAAATGCATTATAATGACAAATCCATGCCAAATGATTGGAATGAGGAAAAACTTGGTTCATGGAGTAATTGGAACGATGCAATAGAGAAAGCTGAAGAATATGCTTTCTTTCATGGTTCCATCCGTTTCCTTTACGAAAAAAATAGCAATGGGAAAACCACTTGGGAGAATTTCGCTACCAAACTCAGTAATTGCATGGACCTCTTTGTCTCAGAAGGTCTTTCAGAAGACAAGAAGGTGAAAGCTAACCAAGTGCTTATTTCTCATTGCGAAGATTGGAAAAAACTCATACGGAAACCGGTATTTGATGCAAAAAATGAGAGTTGGAAGCAAGTTCTAACAGACTCTTCGCTTTCAGAATGTGTTAATGGTCTGCTTTTATCACCGAATGAAATTGTAGATAATCATAATGAGATTATACAGATTTTAATCGATGATACAATATGGAAGAATCTCATAAAGGAAACTCCTGGATATGAGCTTGAATGGAAGGCTAACTCTCTATCATTATGGTTGAACAGGTATCTATATTTAACGCTGAAATTGAAGCGCAACAATCGTGAAGACATCTTAGATGCATTTATTAACGAATCTAAAGTTACATTCGATGCACCAGAAGAAAAACGATATAGGACAATAAAAGGCAAAAATTACTATTTTGCAGTACCTATGTGGTTTACGTATAAATACAAAGGTAAAGAATACCATTTTGCTTGGCAAACATGGGGAAACATAGATATGTATGATAATAGTTGGGAAAGATTATACGATCAATACGACAGAGAAATGGCTAATAATTTCACCATCCATATTGACGAAGAAACAGGCCACGACTCTTCCTATTACCTCAAGAAGATTGAAGACTGCATCAACTGTTACGAGAAAATTCATAACAAATAAAAGAAACAGAATATGGCTATCAATCAATTGAACAAATATGTCTGGCTCGTGGAAGCCATCCATCGGGCCAGAAAAAGGGGCGGCATCACCTTAAAGGAAATCCAAAGCAGATGGAAGGATTCTGATCTCAGCGAAGGAACGGAACTCTCTCGCCGTACCTTCATCAACAACCTCCATTCCATCGAGGAACTGTTTGAAATCAGCATCTGCTGTGGCAGCGGATACCGCTATTACATTGAGTATGGCGACTGCTTTGAGGAAGGAAGTGCCAGAAGTTGGATGCTCAATGCCTTCTCCCTCAATGCCATGGTTGGCAACAGTCGCAAGCTCAAGGAGCGTGTACTCCTGGAAGATATGCCTTCTGGAAGAAACTATCTGGAAGACATCATCAAGGCGATGCGTGACAACCGCGTCATCTCCATATCCTACTATAGCTTCAATACAGAGGAGTATCATGAATTTGATATTCATCCCTATTTCGTGAAGGCTTTCAAGAAGCGTTGGTATGTGGTGGCTTACAGTCCTGGCACTGATGACATCCGATGCTATGCGCTCGACCGTATGGAGAATGTCACCATCTCTGAAGAAACATTCAAATTGCCAGAGGATCTGGATCCTGCTGAATATTTCAAGGATTGCTTCGGCATCATCAACAACGAGAATTCTGATGTGCAAAAGGTGGTACTCAAGGTGGATGCATTCCAAAGTAACTATATCCGCAACCTTCCTCTCCATACCTCACAAAAGGAAACGGAACGCACAGATGAATATTCTATCTTTGAATACCATCTGAAGCCTGAATTCGATTTTGAACAGGAGATATTCTCCAACATGGATACCATGGAAGTATTGGAACCTCAATGGCTAAGGGAGGATATTGCCGAAAAATTGAGAAATCTCACAAAGAAATACCAGATTTAATCTATTAAGGAATAACAGATTTAATCTATCAAGAAATTTCAGGTACAATCATCTGAAACTAGGAGAAAAAGGCGGCAAATACATTTTTCGTATTTACCGCCTTTTCTTTATGGGTGATGCTTCAGAACCCAACCTTTCTCTTGGGGGTTCTTCCTTCCAGCCTTTCACTATCGCAATACCCGACAAGAGATTTGAGCATATCCGCCGGTTTGCCATGCAAAATGGATTGGATGGTATAATGGCGGGCAATGTTCTCAATCTCTCCACCACTGAAATCATATCTGGCGGCAAGGAAAGAAGCATCAGCATCATTCAAAGATGGTATCATCGTTTGCCAAATCTGTAAACGACCATGCAAATCAGGCTTTTCGAACTTCACTTTATAAAAGAAACGACGCTCGAAAGCCTTGTCCATATTCTCGGCAAGATTGGTTGTGGCAATAAGAATGCCATCAAGCTGTTCTATCTCCTGAAGAATGATGTTCTGGATATTGTTCTCCAGTTTATCCACAGCCTTCTCTGCACCCACCATACGCTTGCCGATGATGGCATCTGCCTCATTGAAGAGCAGAATAGGAGTCTTTGCCGATTGTTTCACCATCTTTCTGTAATCATCAAAGATACCCTTGATGTTCTTTTCGCTCTCCCCTACCCACATACTCTTGATATCCGAGATGTTAACCTGTATAAGGTCACGACCCGTTTTCCTGGCTATCTGAAGAACCGTCTCCGTCTTTCCGGTACCTGGTGCACCATAGAATAGGCAGGCAAAGCCACTTCTGAAATTGGTTTCCTTCAAGCGATCTCGGATACCCAGGAAATTCTTTTCATCCAAAAGAGCTGCGAGTTCTTCTACCAGTTTACGTTCCTTATCGTTGTAAAACAGCTGTTTAGGCTTGATACTCTCAAAGGATAACATGCCACCTTTAGGACGGGAGCCTCGCATAGCAGAAAGGTTCATCTCCGAAAAGAGCAGCTTCTTCGCACTGTCTGTAATCTTAAAGGATTCCCTATCGGCAAAGCCGTCATCGTTGGTATATTCTATGAACTTTTTCTGCAAGAAACGATGATTGCCTTGGCTAAGGTCTCGCTTAGCCCATCGCCAGACCGACTCACCTTCCTCATAGATGAAATCCAAGTCATGGCAACGGATGTCATCATCGCCATCAATAACAAAGAGTGTACACAGCAAGATGAAAAGCGGAAAATCTTTATCCTCCACATTTATATCATACAATGCCATTGCCTTGACAAATGCCAGGTTGCTATTCTTGACAACCAGCGCTCTGAGTTTCTTTCTCAAAACCTGTTTGTTCAGTTTTTCGCAGCGGTATTTCGAGAAAAGTTCATCAAACTTATCAAACAGTTCTCTGGCTGTGAATTCATCCACATCCGAAGGAATATATCGTCGATTATGCTGGAATGCCTCCATCACCTCCATCGGGATGCTATAGCTGAGTCCTTCAATCCGATTCTGACAAACATATTCCTTATCGATAAGTTCCTGAGTTTCGTTGGAATATCTGAGCAATGTCAGGATTCTACAATCCAGGAATTCCGTCAAATCAGAAAACCGGATATGGGTATCATAACACCGGTCGGCAAAGAGGGCCATGATAACACTTGCTCGCTTGGAGATACACAGTTTATCAGAAATAAAACCAAGATACGGTTCTGCTTTCTGATAAAACTCTTCTCCGAGAGAAGACCCTTTTGCCTTTTCTACGATAATTTCAAAGGCCTGGAGCAAGTCTATCGGCTCCACATCTTTCTTATCTGATATTTGCTTAACCATCATCATACAACATTAATACATTCTTTTTTGGATGCAAAATTAAGATGTACCTATGAAAGTTGGTTTCACAGATTGAGTTTTTTTTCTTCTGCGTAGTATTTTTGATGGATAAGCACAGGCAAATTATATGAACCCGTTTACTTATTTACAGTTTTAACCTAATAATAACAGATTTTCTTTGCACATCTAACTGATTATTCTTACTTTTGCACATCATTAAGTAGTTTTTTAAAGCATCATCAATATGAAACATCATCATTATATGAAATATCAGTTTGTGCTTCTCCTCTTCCTTCCTACCAGTCTCATGGCACAGAACAAGGAAGAGAAGATGCCTGGACATATCACAAAAATACAGAAACTGGAGGATGTGAACGTAACAGGGAATCGTCCTCACTTCATCAGACTTAAGGGATATTATCGCAGTTACCAGACCAACGACTCTGTAATGAAATACTTCAACGACGGCATCGTGGAGTATTACATCAACCTGAAGAATGGAAAGACGGATCTCAATGCCTATTCCAAAAGAAATCTTCACAACAGCCGACTCGTTTCCGAAGACAAAAAGCGAGCATTCATGGTCAGCGACGAAGGAACCTTCCGACCTTGGCCGGAAGAGAAGACACTTATTGAGCAATATCGAAAGAAATATCAGCTGAAAGATTCACTGGGCTCTCAACTCGTCCTGCTCAATCAGCAGACAATAGGCAGTATTCAAACGGACAGCAGCCGGAATATCTGTCAGATAGAAATCAACCAGCTTCCTACCTACAAGAATCTGACGCACCAGCTTTTCGGTTATACCCAGACAGATATCTACGACCATGTGGTGGAAACCTATCAGATAAGTCCTGAAGATTACTATTCCTTCAAGGACCTGCTCTTCCAGAAATCTGACAACAGCTATCTTTTCTCTCATAAGAAAGACAAGCAGCAGCAACTCATCCATGTGATTACCGAGCTATATATCACGGAAAAGGAGTATGTAGAAAAGAAGCAATCCATCAAACCGGATTCTTCTACTCCCAAAGAATCAGCTGCCGCCATTACCGATTTCTGCATCAGAAACAAGATACCTTCCTTGCCTGAAGCAACAGAGCAGGAGATGCAGCAGTTGACTCCCTATAATCCTGCAAACATGAAAGAAATAAAGGAGTAAGGGGGCTAAAAATATTGCCTGATGAAATCGCTTACTTACGGATTTCTTCCAAAACCCGTTCTATTTTGCGTATCCAGTGCTCATCGATTTCCACTTTTTCGGCATAAGACTTGAAGTTCATCACCACGTCTTCCACTTCTTCTATGATACTAGAAGCATTTCTGATATCCT
>ERZ1031885.952-NODE-952-length-10981-cov-6.554823_pt1 | contig 10981 bp, 9 predicted proteins | sample MGYA00518168_ERZ1031885 | MGnify/ENA primary metagenome ERZ1031885 (study PRJEB33719, sample SAMN04261269) | wastewater metagenome | biome: rural village; feature: human; material: feces | host: Homo sapiens | place: El Salvador | collected 2014-01-14 ...
ACCCTTCGCGTGGATATGCTTTAAGCAAATCTTTTGTGGAGTTGTTGTATAGTTATGGTTCTGAAGAATGGGATATGCGACTTTCTGAGTATCTGAAAGAAGTGAAATCACTTAAAGAAGAGTTGGAATGTAGACGTAATCTGATGAAAGTTCCGGTAACTCTTCCTGGAGGCAAACGGATAAATCTGTCTTATGGCGCACATAATGATTTGCAAAAAGAGATAATAGAGACTTTCTTACCATTGTTCGGTTTCGGTGCAGAAGTACTTTATGTAGGTGATACAACAGATAAGTTCCTGCATTTGGATGAAAAAGCATTGAAAGAGATAAACTTTTTCGTCTTGGAACATGACGAGCTGCCTGATGTCGTGGCATATAGCCACGAGAAAAACTTGTTGTACCTTATTGAAGCCTATCACTCCACTGGAGAATGGAACGAAATAAGAGTGCGAAAAGTAAAACGTAAGCTCAAAGAATCTGGTTGTACAGCAGACGTTGTCTTCTTTACGGCCTTTGAGACCAAAAATGCTTTCAAGCAAAAGGCTAAAGATATAGCATGGGAAACGGAAGTGTGGATTGCAGAATCGCCAGAACATCTTGTGCATTTCAATGGCTATAAATTTTTAGATATACATAAATGATGATTTTATTGACAAACTAACCATATAAAATTAATAAAATGAAGAAAAAGAATCTGTTCCTCGCTGCAGCCCTTGCGCTCTCATCGGCTGCCGCTCATGCCGACGAAGGCATGTGGACGCTCTACAACCTGCCGCAGGCGGTTTACGAGCAGATGAAGAGCTATGGCTTCACTCCTTCTTACGACCAGCTCTACAAGAGCGAGGACGCCATCAAGAACGCCGTTGTCAACTTCTCGGGTTACTGCTCTGGCGTCGTAGTGTCGCCCGACGGACTCGTCTTCACCAACCACCACTGTGGCTTCGAGGCTATCCGTTCGCACTCTACCGTGGAGCACGACTACATGCTCAACGGCTTCTATGCGAAGACATTCGAGGAGGAGCTGCCTAACAAGGATATGTTCGTGAGCTTCATGGTCGACCAGAAGGACATCACAGAGATGCTCGCCCAGCGCGGCTTCAACGAGATGAACAACGAGCAGCGCGAGAAGTTGCTCAACGAGGTGGAGAACCAGATGATTAAGGAACTGCACGAGCAGGACCCGTCGCTCGACCTTGAGATTAAGCCGTTCTACGAGGGCAACAAGTATTACGCTACGACATACCGCACCTTCCGCGACCTGCGCCTTGTGTTCACTATCCCGAAGTCGATGGGCAAGTTCGGCGGCGAGACCGACAACTGGATGTGGCCGCGCCAGACCTGCGACTACTCTGTGTTCCGCATCTACGCCGACCCTAAGACCAACGGACCTGCTGCCTATTCGAAGGACAACGTGCCTTACAAGCCTAAGCACTGGGCTAAGGTGTCGTTGGACGGATACAAGGAGGGCGACTTCGCCATGACTATCGGCTACCCCGGCTCTACAGAGCGCTACCTCTCAAGCTACGGCATACGCGAGATGCGCGACGCCGAGAACGCTCCGCGCGCCCAGATACGAGGCGTGAAGCAGGAGGTGATGATACGCCACATGCGCGCCGACGAGGCTGTGCGCATCAAGTACGACTCTAAGTACGCGCAGAGCTCCAACTACTGGAAGAACTCGCTCGGTATGAACAAGTGTATCGACTCCGTTGGCATCATCCGTCAGAAGGCCGACTTCGAGGACCGCATCCAGGAGTATCAGAAGTGGACCGGCTATCTGAAGGGCAAGCTCGACTTCGAAAAGATGAAGAACCTCTACGCCACACGCTTCGACGCCGACAAGCTCAGCACCGCATGGCGCGAGACATTCGCACGCACCAGCGAGTTCAACACACGTGCGCTCACGCTCATCGGCATGATGCCAGAGAAGGGCAGCAAGAAGGCTAAGACCACATACAGCTTCGCCGACAACAGCGAGGAGTGGGACGCGGCTCTCGACAAGGACGTGCAGGCTGCGCTCATCGACAACTTCCGCCAGTATGTGGCTAAGGAAGACCTGCCCGAGTTCTACAAGACCATCGAGAAGCAGTTCGGCGGCGACACACGCAAGTATGTAGAGTGGCTGTGGTCTACATCCGTTCTGATGAAGAGCGGCAAGAAGATTAAGCTCTCAGAGAAGGCGCTCGCAAAAGACCCCGGCTACCAGTATGCAAAGGCTCTGAAGGCTGTGTACGACAAGTGCAGGGGCGTGATAAACGACGTGCGCGAGGCTATCGAGGAGCAGGAGCGTTACCTCTGCGACGCCAAGGTGCGCTACGAGCAGGAACTGCCTCACTACTCTGACGCCAACTTCACGATGCGTCTGTCTTACGGTCAGGTAGGCGGCTATCTGCTGGGCGGCGAACCGTCGGGCTACTACACCGATGCTTCGTCTATCGTGCGCAAGATGGAGGCTGGCGAGAAGGGCACAATCGACTATCAGGCAGAGCCAGTGATGAAGCAGCTTCTTTCTTCGCCCGATTTCGGCAAGTACACCGACAAGACAACGGGTAAGATGCAGCTCTGCTTCCTCACCAACAACGATATCACCGGCGGCAACTCAGGATCGCCGATGTTCGACGGCAACGGCAACCTCATCGGTCTGGCATTCGACGGCAACTGGGATTCGCTCTCAAGCGACATCTGGTTCGACAAGCGCCTCGCACGCTGCATCGGCGTCGACATCCGCTACATGCTGTTCCTCATGGACAAGTGGGGAAATGCTGAGCGTCTGCTCAAGGAGATTGGCGTGAAGTAAGAATTTGTTACATAATGAAAATAGGCTACGACTGTTCTGTGTCGTAGCCTATTTTTATAGGAAATACCCATAGCAAGAGGTCCTGTGAATTTTGTGAATTCCGTGGGAAAAAGAAGTGCCCACAGAACGCACGGAATCCACAGAAGTTAGGTTGCTTCAAGGGGGTGCACTTGTCCCCAAGTGCACCAACGTAGCAAGAAGTGCACTAACCTTGAGGAAACTCCCACAGAACGCACGGAATCCAGAAGTTTAGAGTGCGTATTGTTCTCCCACGGAACGCACGGAACCCACAGAAGTTTAGGGTGCGTAGAGAAGAAACTACGGAGTCCGTTGTTAAAATATTAATCTTTAGCGGTGGGTTCCGAACGCCGCCCGATCGGATTGCGTCCGCCGTCCGATCAGATTGCGTTCGCCGTCCGATCGGGCGGCGTACGGAGAACGATGACTTTCGTTGAGGCTGTAGGAGGATAAAAGCAGCGATTTCATCGAGCAAAATCAGTGATTTCATCGAACAAAATCAGCGATTTCATCGGGCAAGAGCTGCGTCTTATCCGATAAAACCGGCGATTTCATCGAGCGACCGCGCCACCTTCAGCGTGTCGTCGAAGCCCGCACGCATCACTCCGTGCGCCTTAAGGTCGTCGAGCATGGCGATGAGCGAGTTCCAGAAGCCGTCGATGTTGTAGAGAATGACGCGCTTGTTGTGGTAGCCGATGGAGGCAGCAGCAAGCACGGTGAATATCTCGTCGAGCGTGCCCACTCCGCCAGGCAACGCTATTATCACGTCGCTGCGCTGAATCATTAGATCCTTGCGGTCGGAGAGGTTGTCGCAGAGAATCTTCACGTCGACATGCTCCGACACCCTGCCACCTTTCTCGACAATCGACGGCACGACGCCTACGGTCATTCCCTTTGCGTTGTGCACAGCCTCAGCCACACACTCCATCAGTCCGAGGTTGCATCCGCCGAACACCAGCGTATGCCCGTTGGCACCCATCCAGGCGCCCAGCTCGCGCGTGCGGTCGAAGTATTCGGTGGGAAGATTCGAGTTGGCGGAGCAGAAAATACAAATGTTCATGTTTATTTGGTTTTTTATTATTAACTAAGCCTTTCTAAGCCTCTTTAGGCCTTTCTAAGCCATTGCTGACTACTAGCTAAGCCTTCCTAAGCCTTTTTAGGCCTTTCTAAGCCATTGAATAACTAAGCCTTTCTAAGCCTCTTTAGGCCTTTCTAAGCCTTGGTAGGAGGCTACGGAGGAATGCCGTAGCCATTGCTGACTAAGCCGAGGAAGAACTGCTAACTAAGCCCTCCCCGACGGGGAGGGTTGGGAGGGGCTCTGGCTGGTGTTGCTCCTCTTTAGACTATAGTATCCGAATCGGCAGCGCAGGCAGTCCTTCCGCTCGCAGTAGCGGTGCTGCAGCTGTATGAGCGCCTGCGTGTCGGCGGCGTTGCTCGCCTCCACGCCGCATTCCTTCCATAAGCGTATATACGTGTTGTCCTCGGCGGGCAGCTCTTCGAGCCAGTCGAGCGCACGCTGCACCAGTCGCTCGTCGTCGCGGTAGCAGCCCCAGGCGTGCAGCAGCGGCACGGCGGCGTTGATGATGAGCAGGTTTATGGACGAGGCAGAGAGACGCTTGTCGTTAGCGCGACTCTCCTTGCCGAAGGTGTAGTGGGTGCGCCAGTATTCGCCCACGCCGGTCTGCAGCACAGCGTGCAGCTTCTTCACACTCTCGCACGCCGTTATATCGGCAAGCGCCGCACGTCGCGAGCAGTAGAGCTGAGCCAGCTGCGACATGCGTATGTAAGGGAAGTTCTGCGGGCGCAGACGCAGGAATCGCCACGCCTGACGCGACATCGGCTCGAGCCCGAACTTGCGCGAGAGATAGCCGAACTCGCGCTTCAGACTGAGGAAATAGTCGTCGGCGAGAGCCGCCTCGCGCGTCTGCGGCGTCATCTGCGTCTCGTCGAGCAGTCCCGCCATGCCCATGAACATCGCCTCCACCTGAAACGGGTCGTCGCGGTGGTGCGCAATCTGCATCAGTGGCAGACGCTCAGCCCACTGCCCGAACGCCTCGCTGTTGACGCCGAAGCCGAAGCTGCGCGCCATCGTGGCAAAGAACGCCGCCTCCCACGAGCCTTCGAACAGCTCCACGCGGCGGCGTATAGCCTCCGTCTTCTCGTTGAGCCGCTCGGCAAGCAGCGCGCTGAGCCACGTGCGCTTCTTTATCGAGTCGAGCGGCAGCACGGCGTCGCGGCACGGTGGGTAGCGGTCGAAGGCAAGCAGACGACGATAGTTGGCGAGCACGTGCTGCGGCACCTCGAGCTGCACCTGCGGCAGGTGGTCGCCACGTTCGGTCACGACATCGGCATCCACCACCGCCGCCACGTGCAAGACCACGTTGTTGTACGCCGCGTCGGTGTCGTGACCATGCAGAAACCAGTCGGCAGAGCGCTCGTGAATCTCCACATTGCCCACCCACATCACGCCGTCGATGCGCACCTTAGCGTTGAAGAAGTCGGGTCCGGCGTGCATGTTATGCAGTCCGGGGTCTATCACCTCCACGCTGCGCCCGTCGGTAGTTTGCAGTTCGGCGAGCGGCAGAATACGATGCTTCCATATATAGTGCAGTAGCTTTTCCATAGACATTCGGATTTTAACGACCTCAAAGTTACGTTTTTTTTCACATTGAAAGTGGTTTTTATATTCAAAAAATCAGTAATTTTGTAAACAGAATCAATTAACTACATAAAGAAATGAAACGCTATCTACTGTCAGCCGCTGCGCTCTGCTTCGCAATGGCAATGAGCGCACAGTCGCTCTTCGTGGGATCATACAACATACGCTACCATAATTCGGACGACGACCGTAACGGCAACGTGTGGAAGACACGCTGCAAGGTGATCTGCGACCAGGTGAACTTCGAGAGTCCCGACATCTTCGGCGCGCAGGAAGTGCTGCATGCGCAGCTCGGCGACCTGCTCGGCGCACTCGACGGCTACGACTATATCGGCGTGGGCCGCGACAACGGCAAGACAAAGGGCGAATATGCCGCCATATTCTATAAGAAAGACCGCGTGAAGCTGCTCAACAAGGGCAACTTCTGGCTGAACGAAACGCCCGACAAGCCGAAGCTGGGCTGGGACGCTGCGTGCATACGCATCTGCTCGTGGGGCGAGTTTGAGCAGGCAGAGACCGGTTTCCGCTTCTACTACTTCAACCTGCACATGGATCATGTGGGCGTAGTGGCGCGCCGCGAGGCTGCAAAGCTCGTTGTGAAGAAGATTGGCGAGATAGCAAAGGGCGCCCCCGTCGTGCTCACCGGCGACTTCAACGTCGACCAGAACGACGAGATATACCGCATCTTCACATCGTCGGGCATTCTCAACGACTCGTACACGCACGCTCGTCTGCGCTTCGCCGAGAACGGCACGTTCAACGACTACAAGCCGTACATGAAGACACAGTCGCGCATCGACCATGTGTTCGTTTCGCCCGAGTTCAACGTCGACCGCTACGGCATGCTCACCAACATGTACTGGACCGACGACGCTCAGACCGACGCTCAGAACAGTAACCAGGCGCCCAGCGAGCTGGAGTTCCGCAAGATGACTCTCCGCACACCAAGCGACCACTATCCAGTGTTTGTAAGAATTAATTATAAGAAATGATGTTGTTGTGTTGAGAAATGATGTTGTTGTGTTGTTGTGTTGAGATGTTGACATTAGTGCATATCTCACCATCTCACCACCACACCATAACACCATAACACCATCTCACCACCACACCATATCATAACACCACCTCACCATAACACCATATCATAACATGACCAACATTCATCCAGTAGGCGTCAACGACCGCCACAAAACACTCTTTGAGGGTCTCTGGCCCTTGCCGTTCGGCGTAAGCTACAACGCCTATATCATCGACGACGAGAAGGTAGCGCTCGTAGACACAGTAGAAGTAGACTTCTTCTCGCAGTTCATAGACAACGTGCGCCGCGTCATCGGCGACCGTCCTATCGACTACATCATCGTCAACCACATGGAGCCCGACCACAGCGGCTCGCTCGCACTCATCAAGAAGTATTATCCCGACGCAAAGATCGTGGGCAACAAGAAGACGTTCGACATGATGCGCGGCTACTACAACGTGGGCAACGAGGAAGACGAGATTGTAGAAGTGAAGAACGGCGACACGCTCTCGCTCGGCACACACCAGCTGGCGTTCACCATGATACCTATGGTTCACTGGCCCGAGACGATGGTTACGCTCGACGTCACAGAGCACGTGCTCTTCTCGGGCGACGCCTTCGGATGCTTCGGCGCACTGAACGGCGCATACGTAGACAGCGAGATGAACTGCGACGTTTATTGGAACGAGATGCAGCGCTACTACTCGAACATCGTGGGCAAGTACGGCGTGCCTGTGCAGCAGGCGCTGAAGAAGCTCGCCGGCGTGCAGATCGACTATATCTGCCCGACGCACGGACCAATATGGCATGAGCACATCGCACGCGTCATCGGCGAGTACGACCGCATGAGCCGCTACGCTACAGAACCGGGACTCGTGGTCTGCTACGGCTCGATGTACGGCAACACGGAGCGCGCTGCCGAGAAGATAGCCAGCGCAGCAAGCCGCGCCGGCGTGAAGAACATCGTCATCCACGACGTGTCGCGCGAGAACCACTCGTTCATCCTCAGCGACATCTTCAAGTATCGCGGACTCATCCTCGGTGCGCCCACATACAACAATGGACTCTATCCCGAAATGGAGATGCTGCTCTCAGAACTCGCAGAGCGCGGCATCAAGGACCACCTCCTCGGCATCTTCGGCTCTTACACATGGGCTGGTCAGGCTGTGAAGAAGATTACGGAGTGGAACAAAACACGCATGAAGTTCGAGCTTGTAGGCACACCGGCTGAGATAAAGCAGAGCCTCAGCGCAGAGACTGAAGCGGCTTGCGAAGCACTCGGCAAGGCAATGGCTGAGCGACTGAAGTAAGAAGGTGTAATGCAATAAATACATACGTATATAAACTAATAAACGCCCGTGCAAAAACACGGGCGTTTATTGGTTTATATACTGATTATGTTAATCAGGCTTTGTGTTTAACAAAGTAATGGTATTAGTGAATTCCGTTACTAAGTCATTAAACTTCGGGTTATCTCTACGGATAATCAATGCTGCGTAATTTTCGTTGTCCTCTTCGTCGTAGACAACTTGTGGCAAGAAGAGAAATTCATCGTGTTCGGCATAAACGCCAAACCAGAAGTGAAACAAGCGGCTTCTCATCTTTTGCAGACCATCGCCGGTTTCACAGATATAAAGAAGTGCGGCTTCATTCTTTGCAAAGAATTCTCCGATAATAGCTAATATGGTAGTTCTTACCTTATTGTCGCGAGGCGATTTCTTTCCTTCGTAATTGGTCAATGCGAATTGATAAGATTCGCCACTCTGCAACAAATCGTTTTCCTCAAAGGCCACACTAAAGCCAACCTGATAGTCGCTAACGAACTTATATAGTCCGGTTCTGCTATCAAGTTGTACTTGATATGGCGCTACAGCATTGATTCTGTCTAAAGAAAGTTCTACCATTATAATACATTGAATGTTATCGGTTCCTCTCCTGTTCGCGTCTTGTAGTCTTCATAAAGCATTTTGCGCATCTTTTCTACCATTGCCTTTTTCTGTTCTTTGGCAGAATTCCAGCGTCTCAATGCTTCTGCTTTAGTTATTTTCTCCATTTTGAAAAATCTTTATATTATTCTATCATTTGCAAAAATACACTTTTTATTTCTATTCCTCAAAATCTTTTTTGGGTTTTTTAGTTATATAAAATTTCATTTGTTTCGCTTAATCGGATTTTTGCAGTAACTTTGCATCCGAATTCAGGATTTATATTTTACGGGAAGCTGCCCTAATGTCTTCAATCAATTTCTTATTCGCTAAAGATACGACGTTGTGACATGGCTGGGGAAGACACCGAGCAGCTACAGATTAGAGTTAAGTCCACCCCTTTTTAGTATTAAGCAGCTCTGCGAAGCCTCTGGCTTGCAGGCATTAAAGAAACAACATTTTTACATTGAAGACATTTGAAGAATTGGGCGTAAGCGAAGAGATTCGCCGCGCCATCGAGGAACTCGGCTTCGAACATCCGATGCCGGTTCAGGAGGAAGTTATACCGTTTTTGTTGGGTAACGGCAACGATGTTATCGCACTTGCGCAGACCGGAACCGGCAAGACAGCCGCTTTCGGCATTCCGTTGCTGCAGCGCACCGACCCAACAGACCGCACTACGCAGGCTATCGTCATCTCGCCCACACGCGAGCTTTGCCTACAGATAGCCGATGACCTGAAATCGTTCTCAAAGTACATTAAAGGAATCAACATTGTAGCAGTATACGGCGGTACGTCTATCGTCGACCAGATGCGCGCGCTGAAGCACGGCGCGCAGATTATCGTGGCTACACCGGGTCGTCTTATCGACCTTATGCACCGCGGAGCAGCCAAGCTCGACGCTGTGCAGAACGTTGTGCTCGACGAGGCTGACGAGATGCTCAACATGGGCTTCTCTGACAGCATCAACGAGATATTCGACAACGTGCCTGCCGACCGCAACACGCTGCTCTTCTCGGCTACGATGAGCAAGGAGATTGAGAAGATTGCGCTCAACTATCTGCACGACCACAAGGAGATTGTGGTGGGTTCGCGCAACGAGGGCGCTGAGAACGTCAACCATATCTACTATATGGTGAACGCGAAGGACAAGTACCTCGCGCTGAAGCGCATCGTCGACTTCTATCCGCGCATCTACGGCATCGTGTTCTGCCGCACCAAGGCTGAGACGCAGGAGGTGGCTGACAAGCTCATACGCGACGGATACAACGCCGAACCGCTGCACGGCGACCTCTCGCAGCAGCAGCGCGACATCACTATGCAGAAGTTCCGCCAGCACATCACACAGCTGCTCGTGGCTACAGACGTGGCTGCGCGCGGTCTGGACGTGGACGACCTCACGCACGTCATCAACTATGGTATGCCGAGCGACACCGAGAGCTACACTCACCGCTCTGGCCGTACGGGTCGTGCGGGCAAGAAGGGCACCTCTATCTCTATCATCCACACCAAGGAGCGCGGACGTGTGCGCGAGGTGGAGCGTGTGATAGGCAAGGAGTTCGTAGACGGCACGCTGCCTACGCCGCAGGAGATTTGCTCTAAGCAGCTTTTTAAGGCCATCGACGAGATAGAGAAGGTGGATGTGGACGACGAACAGATTGCTCCGTTCATGGAGGACATCAACCGCCACTTCGAGTACTTTGACAAGGAGGATATACTTAAGAAGATAGTTTCGCTGGAGTTCGGCAAGTTCCTGAAGTACTACGCCAACGCGCCGGAGATTGTGAAGCCTTCTACCACACGCGACCGCAAGGAGCGCGGCGAGGGCCGCGACGGCAGAAAGCGCGAGAAACGTGCGCCGGAGGCAGGCTATCGCCGTCTGTTCATCAATCTGGGAAAAGACGACGGATTCTATCCTGGTGAGGTGATGCAGTTCATCAACCGCAACGTGCATGGCCGCCAGGATGTGGGACATATCGACCTGCTTGCACGCATTTCGTATATCGAGGTGCCGGAGCAGGACGCCGAGAAGGTGATGCGCGCGCTGAACGGAGCGTCTTACCGCAACCGCACCGTGCGCTGTAACGACGCCGACGACACGACTGCTGCTTCAAGTGGCGACGCAAAGCGTGGCTCGCGCCGTTCTTCCGACCGCGACGGTGGTCGTACATCGCGCCGCAAGGACGCTGCCAACGACGCCAATCCGTACGAGAAGCGCTCTAAGCGCCGCAACGAGATGGAGGGTCGCAACCGTTCGCAGCGTGGTCAGCGCGGAGGTTCGCGCTACGAGAGCGGACGCCAGGACGACTGGCGACAGTTCATCAACAACCCCGACATTCAGCTCGTGGGCGAAGAGCCAGACTTCTCTGAAGAAGGATGGGCACGCCGCAAGCCGAGAAAGAAGAAGTAAAGAGTTTATATATACGTAGCGGAGGTCTCCGGCCTCCGCAGCACCAAGTCTATAGCTAATATTCGCTATTTACTATGTTGGTTGCTGCGGAGGCCAGAGACCTCCTGACTTCGTCACTCAAAAAACATACATTTTATAACTTGTTGATAAACAA
>ERZ1031885.973-NODE-973-length-10818-cov-7.539905_pt1 | contig 10818 bp, 8 predicted proteins | sample MGYA00518168_ERZ1031885 | MGnify/ENA primary metagenome ERZ1031885 (study PRJEB33719, sample SAMN04261269) | wastewater metagenome | biome: rural village; feature: human; material: feces | host: Homo sapiens | place: El Salvador | collected 2014-01-14 ...
CGTTCCTCCTCGCTCAAGCCTTTCAGCATCTCAAGCAGGGCTTTCTTATCTACCACAGGAGTACTTTCTTTCGACTTCTCATTGAGTAGATAATGGTTATACTCCAGCATCTTTGCAAGCGGATAGGCACCGATATAATTGGAAGTAATGTCACCGCCGCCACTATGTCCCATGCTGTCGCTTATATATTTATAAGGTACGACACCAGAGTTATTGAGGTTGGTAGCGAAGCTGTGCCTTGCCCAAGTGGGTGATGGTGCCTGTTCCATATCCAATAGTTTGGCAACTTTTGACATGTGCTCACGTATATATCTGTTGTAGCGTTGAATAACCCATATCTCTTGTTCTGGTGTGATTAGCTCACTCATGATGGAGAATACCCTCCGCCCAAGCTTTGGGATATTGCCATACCGATTTAGTATCTCTTGAATCTCGGGAGTGACAGGAAATATCACTTCGCTGGCACTCTCGTTCCGCTCACGAGTTTTGTGGCGAAGGAAACGAAGCTGCTTGCCATGAGTGGCATAGTATAGTTCATCATAAGTCAGTCGGAGTGTATCAGCAAGGTTCTGTCCATCGCCCAGATACATAAAAAGGAATAGTCCAAGGTCGCGAAATATGGCATACTTCTCTCTGCCGAGGAACAGTTCGTTTCCATCTTTGTCTTTTGCCTCGTCAGCTTTCCAAAAGTCATAGAGCTTCCGCATGGTAGCCACGTCAAGAAACTCATGCTTACGGCTCTGCGCTTTGTTGTAGCCCGTATCCTTAAACATTTCTTTGGTATCACCTTTCATCAGTCCGTTAGCAATGCACATATTGATTATAGTCCTTAGACTGCGAAGTGCGATAGCAATAGTGGTGGTGCTCAATTCATTCTTCTTCATGATTTTTACCCATTTCAAGATAAAGTCACGGTTAATATCTGCAAACGATACATCCGTTCCCAAATCTTTCACAAAGCGATTGCGTACATCCTTACTACAACGAGCGGAACCAGCCTTGCCTTCATTGGTCTTAGATTGAATGTACGAATCCCAAACTGTGATGATGGTGCTGTCATCGTCTTTCTTGCCTTGGAACCTGTCTTGCAACTTGCGAAGAGAGAAATTGTTTTCCGAGATAAGTTGGTTAACCATCAGTTCCACTCTGTCCATCAGATTCTTCATGTCGTTACGCTCCGCTAATTGGATGCGCCGACCGCTTTTCTCATAATCGCAAAGAACCAACCATTCTTCCATAGTGTATGATTTTCCTAAGCGCAGGAAAATCTTTTGTCCGCCATGACACACACGCACAGCTACTGGAAGCGGTTGCGAATAGTCGCCCGCTTTGCGTATGTCAAGAGTTAAAGAACCGTACACGTTGCCATTGGCAGCCGTAAATTTCGCAAGGCATTTTTCTCCTCTTGCATTGGATTTTCCGTTCTTCTTTGCCATTTCGGTGACCTTATTCGTTTTTTCAATCTCCATAATGCACTTATTTATAGTTAATAATCTGCTCGTTTTGGTGACCTTCAGGTGACCTTTTCGCACGAAAACCACTGCAAATATACGTATTTTTCTGCAAACAGCAAAATGTGCTAGATGCTGATTATCAATACAATTACACTTTATACAATCCCATGAAATAATCCACAAAAAGACTCATAATCTGGAGGTCCCTGGTTCAAGCCCAGGCTGGTCCACGCTTCTATTACAGCGACTTACGCTTCGGCGTAGGCCGCTGTTTTTGGTTTCTGCGTAAACAATGCGTAAACAAACTGTTTGAGTTGGAGATGTAAAATAATCAAAAATATACATGCCAGATGCGGTTATTTCAGCTAAAAGTTCTATATTTGCCATCGAAAGATGGGGTTTTACTCAGTCCGTTGAGTAAAATTACTCAGCCGACTGAGTAAAATTATTCATTATGCTGAGTAAAACAACTTGAAAAGCCCCAATTAAATATAATAAGACTATACATATCACATTATCATCTATAAGCAACAGACCATGTACAAAAGAAAGATATATGATACCATCATCAATAGATTAGGTGAACAAAGAATGTTCATCCAAGTAATCATGGGACCACGACAGATTGGAAAATCTACCGTTATCAAGCAAGTATTGGATGATTTAAGTAAACCGTTTCTTTTCTATTCTGCCGACACCATACCTTCAACATCTTCCACTTGTAATTATGGCAACAAATAAAATACGTGAAGAGGAAGTAAAGAATAAAATTCGCCAAGAATTCTTTCAAGACTATGATGCGACACCTGTCTTGGGCGACATAGACTTTGCTGTAACAACAAAAAGATCAAGTGAGGACGAGCTATCCGACCAAGAATATTTCTTATGGGCAGAAGCTAAAGCAGGAAACACGGAAGACATCTATGCATCTTTCGTGCAACTCATCATTACCATAGGTAAAGCTCATACATACGAATCATACTTACCACCTCGCTATCTTGGAGCCTTCGATGAAGAAAAGATTGCCTTTATCGAATATCACCACATTGTAAGTGTATTCTATCAGAATGACTTCAACTGGAATGTCACTCCCTCCAACCATAGTACCAAAGAGTTTCACATGCTCTACGACTTGCTGCAAGAGAAACTCAAAAAGGAGATTAGACGCTTCTACCTACATAAAGATGAAAAGGAGCTAAGAAAGTTCATTCGCTCTAATTTCAAGTTGGGGAAGCAGTCAACTAATGGTATCAATATAACAAAGAATAATTTCACTTACATCTACAGAAAATGGGTGGAAAAGGTCAAACCTTCTATCACACTTGATTGGGAAAAAGCTAAACAAAATGGTATTATTGACGCAGATTTCTTTCTTGCAGACATCTTCTCTAAGGAAAACACAACCCTTAGAGATAGGCTATATGTATTGCTGAAGAAGAATCATTATGAACTTGACCGTAAGATAGACTCCGCAGGGCTTTTCGATTCTAAGAAAGCACAGTTCAACGACAACCAAATTGCACACAACCAATTTTGGAATCTCTACGTCCGCCCTCCACGTAAAGAATACTGGGAATATATTGCTAATTGTAGAGACTTACTTGTTCCGCAAGACATCAGAGAGCGCAAAGGTTCATTCTTCACACCTCAATGCTGGGTAGAACTCTCACAAGAATACATCGCTAAAGATTTGGGAGAAGACTGGCAAGATGAATATTACATTTGGGATTGTTGTGCTGGCACAGGGAACCTTCTTGCTGGCCTTACTAACAAATATCAAATTTGGGCAAGCACATTAGACCAAGCAGACGTTGATGTTATACACGACAGAATTGCTAATATGGAAAAGGTCGGTACTGCCAACCTTTTGGATAGTCATGTATTTCAATTTGACTTTCTCAATGACTCTTTCGACAAATTACCTCCTGGTCTGAAAGACATCATAACAAATGAAGAAAGACGCAAGAAACTTATTATTTATATCAATCCACCTTGTGCAGAAGCCAGCAATGCAAGAACAGTTACAGGAACGGGTAGCAACCGAAAGGGATTAGCCTACACCTCTACAAAAGACAAGTACAAGAAAGAACTTGGAAGAGCAGGCAATGAGATATTCGCACAATTCTTTGCAAGAATAGCAAATGATATTCCTGATTGCACACTTGCCTTGTTCTCTACACTGAAAGCACTACAAGGTCCAAACTTTTCTGGATTTCGAGCTAAATACCAAGCAAAGCTCAGTAGGATGTTTATCGTTCCAGCAAACACATTCGATAATGTAACAGGGCATTTCCCTTATGGTTTCCAAATATTTCACCTGGCAGAGAAGGAAGAGTTCGTATCTTGCATTGCTGATGTTTACGACAGCAAAGCCAATATGATTGGCAGCAAGAACATCTATTCTTGTAAGGGAGGCGAACTAATCATAGACTGGTTCAGAAAGTTTTACGACAAACAAGGAGACCATCTTGGATACCTGCGATTCTTAGGAACTGACTTTCAAAATAACAGAGGTGTGTTCTTGACTTTAGCACCATCTACCAATGACCTGAAACAGGTAAAAGGTACTTGGATAACAAGAAAGAATGTCATACCATCATGTGTTTATTTCAGTGTCAGACTTTGTACCGAAGCAACATGGGTAAATGACCGAGACCAATTTCTATATCCAAATAAGGAATGGAATTGCAACGAACATTTTTTATCCGACTGCTTAGTCTTCACGTTATTCAATGAAAAAAACAACATCCAAAGCCAACATGGCACTAACCATTGGATTCCATTCAGCGAGGAAGAGGTAGGCGCACAAGACAACTTCGAGAGTCATTTTATGCACGACTTCATCATGGGCAAAGTGAAAGAGGAAAAGCCTCAGCAAGAAGGAACAATACAAGACCTATTTACAGAGCAAGAAGCTCAGACACCAGATGGCAATTCATTCACTCCAACAGAACCTTTGAAGTTTTCACAAGAAGCACAAGCTGTATTGGATGCCGGAAGAGAGCTATGGCGTTACTATCACAAACAAGCAGGAGCCAACCCTAATGCTTCTTACTATGACATAAAGATGCACTTCCAAGGTACAAAGACCACGAAGAGTGGAAAGGTGCAGATGAACTCCACCAGCGAGGATGCAACCTATAATGCCTTGCTTGCCGACCTCAGACAGTCCATGAAACTACTTGCTGCTCACATAGAGCCTAAAGTGTACGACTATGGCTTCTTGAAGAAATAATCTTGATAAAACGAGAAAGGATGCCTTTGATGTTGGCATCCTTTCTCGTTTTATTGTAGATTTAACTTTAGTGCTTCTCAAAAGGAAAGTTCTTTGTCACATCTAATTTACTCATTTTCCGTGATATGCGGAAATACTCAAAGCCTTTTTTTATGCAATAAATTCAAACTCGAAGTCACACTCCGAAGCCTATTCTGTTTTTTCTGCGTGGCATCTCTATGGGCACAATGTCCTCCGGTGTAATCAGAAGGAGGTCGTTGTGATTCTTCGGCGGCTGCTTCACGCATCGTGTGGCGTGCTGAATGTAGATGCGCTCCAGCTGGTTGGCTATGAAGCGTGCGTTGCCCCACGTCTCGGTGTCGCGGGCGCTGAAGGCGAGCGCTATCATATCGGTGTATTTCTGCCATGCCTTTACGGTGAATCGGTAGCTGTATTCCTCAATGCGGCGGCTGGTTATCTCGAGCAGTTCGTCGACGCTGAAGTCGGCAAACTCGAAGCGGTTGGGGAAGCGCGACAGCAGTCCGGGGTTAGTCTCGAGCAGTTCGTTCATCGGCTCCTTGTATCCGCAGAGCACCACGGCGATGTCGCGCTGACTCTCGTCGGCGAGCAGATTCATGAGCAGTTGTACGATAATCTTTCCGGGGTCGTTCTCGTTCTTTCCGTTCAGAAGGTATGCCTCGTCAATCATCAGGACGCCGCCCTGCGCCATCTCCACCACTTGCTTCATCGCCCTTTCCTCGTCGCCCCAAAGCGTGCCGATGAAGGTGCCGCGGTCGCACACCACGACGTGTCCTTTCGAGAGCGCTCCCGCCTCGTGCAGCAGCGCCCCGAATATCTTGCAGACCGTGGTCTTGCCCGTGCCGGGGTTGCCGAGGAATAGGCTGTGCAGCGAAACCCGGTGTTGCTTCAGTTCGGGAAACTGTTCGTGCAGCATACGGTTGTAGGCGGTCAGCGCCACCAGTTCGTCCATGCGCTTCTTGATGTTGCCGCAACCCACCAGCTTCTGCAGCTCCTCCTGCGGATTGTCTATGGGGCGCAGTATCTCCACCTTTACTCTTACGTTCTGGTTCTGCTCTATGACGTCGCCAGGTAGCGGATCGTCGGTGCAGATGTCGTCAGCCTTCTCTGTCGGAGTGTTGTCCTCGGCTTGGTATTCATCTTCATCTTCATCTACATCCTCATCTTCATCTTCCAGAAAAGGATCCTCTTCGTCCTCAGTCTGCATGTCGTCGAGTTTCACATCCTTGTATTTCTCGCTTACGAACTGCTTCAGGAGTCGTTCGAAATCCTCGTTAAAATTCTCGTCAGTGTTGTTCTGCATATTAGTCATAATTCTATCACGTTAAAAAAGCAACTAAATTCTTTGTCATTTCGTTCATTTTTTGCTACAATAATATTTGTTTTGTGATAGAATTATGATTATCTGCTGCAAATGTAGTGCAAATATATATAACTACCAAATGTTTTTGCGTAACTTTTTATACCTTTGCATCGTTTTATAAAGCATTTTGTAATGGCTTTATTGTAAAGCCGATACTCATTGACAGTCGTAGGATAACACTGAAAGCACATAAATATGGATAACGTAAACGATTTCTTCGCCACGCTCAGCTCGTATCTTTGGGGCTGGCCAATGATTGTACTGCTACTTGGCACCCACGTTTTTCTATCCGTCCGCCTGCGTTTCCCGCAACGCAAGCTCTTCACAGCCATACGTCTCTCCGTACAGCGCGACAAATCGCAGAAAGGCGATGTGTCGCAGTTCGGCGCACTTGCCACAGCTCTTGCCGCCACTATCGGTACGGGCAATATTATAGGTGTTGCCACAGCCGTTGCGTTAGGCGGTCCGGGGGCGGTGTTCTGGTGCTGGCTGACAGGCGTGTTCGGCATCTCGACGAAGTATTCCGAGGCTCTGCTCGCCATAAAATACCGTGTGAAGTCAGAAAAGGGACACATGCTTGGAGGTCCGATGTACACCTTGGAACGCGGTCTGGGATGGCACAAGATGGGCATTCTGTTTGCCGTGTTCACAGCCATTGCTGCGTTTGGCATAGGCTGTACGGTGCAGGCGAACGCCATCTCTACCATAATGCACGCCTCGTACGGCATCAGCACAAGTGTTAGTGGTGCCGTACTGATGCTTCTTGCCGCTGCGGTTATCCTTGGTGGCGTGCGCAGCATCTCCAAAGTGTGCAGCATGCTGGTTCCGTTCATGGCGTTGCTTTATGTGTTGGGATGCATATATATATTATGTATGAATGTCGTCTATGTCGTGCCGGCGCTCAAGCTGATAGTGAACTCGGCATTTTCGCCTGAAGCGGCAGGCGGCGGTTTGGCAGGCGGATCGGTCATCATGGCTGCCCGCTATGGCATTGCGCGCGGTCTTTTCAGCAACGAGTCCGGACTTGGTTCGGCTCCTATCGTTGCGGCTGCTGCACGCACGAAGAACCCAGTACGCCAGGCTTTGGTTTCCTCTACTGGCACCTTCTGGGATACGGTAGTGATATGCGCGCTCACCGGACTTGTCATCGTAAGCAGCATCATCGCCTATCCCGACATTGACTATTCTAATGGTGCCGAGCTGACGAAGATGGCCTTCTCGAAGATTCCGTGCGTCGGTCCGTTCATATTGAGCTTCGGACTGCTCACCTTCGCCTTCTCTACCATCCTCGGATGGGGCTATTACGGAGAGCGTGCGATGGAGTATCTGAAGGGCAAGCGCTGGACTCACGTCTACCGCATGCTTTACATCCTGGCGATATTTGCCGGCAGTGTGGCAAACCTTTCTATCGTGTGGAACATAGCCGACTGCATGAATGCCCTCATGGCTATCCCTAATCTGCTCTCGCTGATCTTCCTCAACGGTGTCATCGTTCACGAAACACGCAAGTATCTGTGGCGCGACCGGCTCGACCGCGAGATGAACGAATTTTAAAATCGAGACATAATCTTTACCTTACTATCTAACGTCTCCCTCGTTCGGCAATGCTGAACGGGGGGATTTTTCATTTATCTACTAACTCAATGTTCTTCCTCCAACTGCTTCAACAGAAAATCCTCAAGCGTCTTTTTGTCGGGCAGTTGCAGCATATAGGTAGAAACGAAGAGGTTGTTATCCATGCCGGCGAGCGCGTACTCCACCATCTTTTTGCCTTTGCGCGTGCAGAGCAGGATGCCGATAGGAGGGTTGTCGCCAGGTTGCATTTCGTTTTCGCGATAATGCGATACGTATGCGTTGAGCTGTCCGAAGTTCTCGTAGGAGAACTCCTCGTTCTTCAGTTCTATGATTACGCCGCAATGCAGTATGCGGTTGTAGAACACAAGGTCGGGATAGTAATACTCGTCGTCGATGATGATGCGCTTTTGGCGAGCCTCTAAGCAGAAGCCCTTGCCGAGTTCGAGGATGAACTCTTGCAGGTGGCTGATAAGCGCATCCTCCAAGTCGTGCTCGTCAACAACTTCCTGCGCCTTCAGTCCAAGAAACTCGAACGTGAACGGCTGGCGTATCTGCAACTCTGCCGAATCGTGCCCTTGAACAGAAGGGATCGAAAGCAACTTCTCGGGATTGGCGCTGATGCCTGCCCTGACAAATAGGTTGGTGCTTATCTGACGGCGAAGCTCACGAACCGACCAGGTACACTTGATGCACTCCTGCTCGTAGAAGTAGCGGGCGAGAGGGTCGTCAAGAGCCATAATCTCACGTAAATGCGTAAATGATAAGTGTGAGATTAATGTTTTGCCAGGTGTTACAAATTGGTGCATCATTAATGCACCAATTGTATCTTCCTTATTTTAAAAGGATTGTGATTTATGCGTCACTGTAGCATAAATTTGCTCCAATCCTCAAAAGGCAGTTCCATGCCGTCGCGCAGTTTTTATTGAATATAAAAAAGATGGCGAAATCGTTTATTTGTATTAACTTTGCATTCAATATTAATTTGTTGACAAATGGAAATAGATAAAGAAGTAATACTACTTATGTCTCAAGGCGACGAAAGGGCTTATCGGACCATGTTCCATAAGTTTTACCCCAAAGTACATCGCTTTGTCTTCATGTTGCTGAAAAACATGGACGACGCGGACGATGTATGCCAGATTATTTTTGAGAAAATATGGAATAAGCGTCAGAAGTTTGCCGAGATAAAAGATTTTGATTCTTATTTATTTATATTGTCTAAATATACCGTTATTAATTATATCTCAACAAAGCGTGTTATTCCTATAGACATAGACTCCTTGTCCGATAAGTTTGCTAACGAAACTTCGCCACACGATGAGGTGGTGGCAAAGGATACGCGACTGCTTATTGATATGGTGGTTGAGAACATGCCGCCCCAACGCCAGGCTGTTTATCGCATGAGTCGAGAGCAATGTCTGAAGAATGACGAAATCGCCCAACAATTAGGATTGCAAAAGAAAACGGTAGAGAACCATCTTAATTTGGCTCTTAAAGAAATAAAAAAAGCCTTGTATCTGATGATTTTATTGCAAGCGTATTGGGTGTAACGGTCTTTTAATATGTCTTTAATATAATAATTGTACGGAATATATTATGGCAGTAAATATAAAACAAATCATAGCATATTATTTAGAGCACGATGTGTCTGCTAAAAACAGAGATAGGGTGTTGGAGCGGATTGCGCACGCTAAGGACGACAAGGTTGTAAATGAGTCTTTAGGTTCATTGTGGGCTCAGTCTGACTCTGCGTCTATGGACAATGGCGAAATATCTGAGGCCTATGAACGGCTACGGATAACAAACGTGGAAAAGAAAAAGAGCAAATACTTTAAGCTCTTCACTTGGCAAAGGATTGCTGCCGTTATTGTCCCCTTGGTTATGTTCGTTGTGTTTGGCAAGCTGTATGTTCAAATGAGCGATGAGTTGAAGGCTTCGCAGGTGGTGGCTATGCTTCATGAGCATACTATCTCCGGTGAATGCAAGACGATAGCTTTGGCAGACGGTACGCAGGTAAGGCTGAATCAGAGTTCGGTACTTCTTTATCCCGAGAAGTTTGTAGGCAAGGAACGCAAGGTGTTCTTGACTGGTGAGGCTTTCTTTGATATCAAGCACGACGGCAGACATCCTTTTCATGTGAGCACACCTTATTTTGATATAACCGACTTGGGAACATCCTTCTCGGTATCTTCCTACGCAACAGACGAGGAGGTTTCCACTACGCTCAAAACAGGTAAGATAGAGCTTAAGATAGTAGGCGAGGACAAGGTGTATAGGATGAAACCTAACGATCAGTTGGTGTATAATGTGCATACCAAGTCGGTCGATTTGCGTCTGGTTTCGGATGAAGATGACGGGTTGAGTTGGCGAAACAAGCAGATCTCGCTTGATGATGTCACTCTGGCTGAGGCTGCCCGCATGATGGGCGGTGTCTATGGCGTTAAGTTCGTCTTCCGGTCGTCACGCCACCGTAATACAAAGATTACTGTCCACTTCAATCGTGGAGAAAGTCTTAAGAAAGCCTTGGCTATCGTGAAGAATCTGGTACCGGGATTGGAATATGAGCTGAAGAAGGACGAGGTGGTTATAAAATAGTTATGGCAAGAATAGTGGAGCGCATCATGATGAATGATGCGCTTTTTTTGATAAAAGTTTCATTTTTTTTGTTTTTTGATTGGGTGTAAATTTAGAAGAGGTAGTCTTTAAGGTGTAGCTACTCAAGTAAGAATAATAACTAAAAAAATAAATTTATGAATTTTAAAAGAATTTCAGCTTCATGCTTTTGTTTGTTGCTGGCTGGAAACATAGCGGTTTCAGCTCAAACAGTGACGCTTGGCTCCAATAAGGTCTCTCTGAAGGCTGCGTTTGAGAAAATCGAGAAGGCATCTAAGTACAAGATAGCTTACAACTCCTCGACAATTAACGCTAACCGTATGGTCACCATCAGCAAGACTAAAGGTGACGTGTTGGAGATACTCAACCTGCTGTTGAAGGAATGTGGTTGCACTTATGAGGAAAAGGGCAATTATATTATTGTGAAGCCTCAGTCGAAGAAACAATCCAACGGGCAGAATGTGAAGCGTGTGACGGGTCAGCTTATTGACGAGTTGGGCGAACCGATGATAATGATTACAGATCGGAAGAGCGTCGTGTAGGGAAAGAGTGTAGATCTC
>ERZ1031885.974-NODE-974-length-10809-cov-3.928120_pt1 | contig 10809 bp, 8 predicted proteins | sample MGYA00518168_ERZ1031885 | MGnify/ENA primary metagenome ERZ1031885 (study PRJEB33719, sample SAMN04261269) | wastewater metagenome | biome: rural village; feature: human; material: feces | host: Homo sapiens | place: El Salvador | collected 2014-01-14 ...
CCCAACCGATAAAGGTGTAGCCCTCTCTTGTCGGGTCGGCAGGTGCGGTAATTGCTGTGCCGTAGTCCTGTGTGATGGTAATATCCGCTTCGCCGTTTTCGGGCTTGACTGTGACGGTATATTGATTGATTTCCCACTTCGCCCAATATTCCTTGTTGCCCGTTTCGGTGTCGCCGATTGCCGTAACAGGAGAGCCGGTCAGATTTTCGTTGTCATACCAGCCCTTGAACGTGTGGCCTGTATAGGTCATATCGTCGGCTGTCGGGAGTGTTGCGCCCACGCCATAGGTGTATCCGGTGACATTGCCGCTGTTGATAGTGCCGCCGTTCGCGTGCAGTGTCACGGTATAGGTCGGGGCTGTCCACTGTACCGTCAGGGTCGTCACATCAGCCGGAACACTGTCGCCGGGTTCGTAGGAATTGCCATTGCCGTCAAGCCACATAAAGTAGCTGCCTGTATTTCCGGCCGGGCGGGTCATGCCGTCGGACGCAGGCGCGGTAAACTCGCTGCCGGTTTTCACGATGATCTGAATAGCATCGGAGCTGCCGCCCAGCTTGCCGCCGTTCAGGTCAAGGGTAACGACCTTCATCCCGTCAGAGCCCAGTGTGTCAGAGTTCAGGACTTCAAGGACGGGGCGGAAACCGTGGTTCGAGTAGGAGCTCGTAGCATAGCTGTGGAGCCAGCGGCGGGCCGAATTGGACCCGCGAACCGCACGATACCACGATTCGTAACTTGATGTGTCCTGCCCCCACGAATACATTTTATTCCAGTTTTGGATATATCCGCTGTTCTTGTCCAGCACCGCGTCCCACTCATTGCTTTGGGGCGTACCGCGCTCTGAATCGCCTGAACCGGTAAACCCACTTCCCACAGACGGTGCGCGCAGGGTATAGTCCACGCCGCCGCTGGCATAATTTTTGCCGAAAATCAGACTCGCAGTATCTAAGTTATTCCAGTTTACCTTAAGCGTTACGGCATAGTCCGCCACAAACAGGCTGTGAGCGTATTTGTTCTGCTGTGCATATTCCTCGGTGGTCGCCATCGCAGACGTGAGTTTGTAGGCTTCCACCGTACCCACATAGGTAAAAGGCACATAATGAAGTGTGCTGTCCGGCAGAGCGCTGTTTAACGTTCCGGGAATATTCACCGCCGAAAGGTCGAAATAGTATCTGCCGCCGGGGGCAAGGGTGAACTGTTCGTCGACCCGCTTTTCAACCGTCAGCGTAACATCCGCGAAACCGCTTGCAAGGTCGGTTTTGCGGTCGCCGTTGTACTGCTCGTTGAAGACCTTCAGGGTATAGCTGCCCGGCGCAAGGTCAGACGGGATTTTGATTTCAACCGTTCCGCTTGCGGCAGTAGGCTGTGCTACTCTGCCGTAATACCATGTGCCGCTGCTATCCGCAATGATGGCGGAGATATATTCATTTATCCCTGTGGTCGCCCATTTGTAATTCAGCGTAACGGTATCGTCGGGGGCGGCGTTGACAGCTTTTTCCGTTACGGCAAAATTGCGGCTACTATCTAAAAGGGTCAATTTCCACTCATTGCCGCTGTATTCGGAAATCGGGGTCAGCCCTCCTTCGGGCTTTCCGCCCACGGCGGCGGATGCAAAGAGGACAGAGTCCAAATTCAAGTCGAAAGCGGGACGAACGCCAAACTCCTTGGAAGTAGAGTATCCACCATAGTAGCGGACTTCACCTCTACCAGCCACAAAGGCAGTGGAATAGTCTTCGTCTGGGGAGCGCAGCCACCAATAGCTTGACGCCCAACCCGGATGCTCGGGATCCACGACACGCAAATCCTCTTTTACCGCATTAGCCTCTTTTGAGGAAAGCGGCCAAAAAACAGCATTGCTTACCGCAGGACCCGCTACACCGTCGGTATTTTCCTCATCGTAGTTTCCGCTTGCAAGGGTCCGTTTTTCAACAGCATCGGTTTCTTTCGCCGTCAGCTTATCCGCAAGCGCGTCTATTGCCTCTTTCAACGCGCTGTCCGCATAAGCGTTGCTCGCACCGAACTTTGACAACCCCCATGTTATTTGCCGCAAGCAGGGTCATATTCCCGGCTGTGCCGGCTGCACCGTTTCCGTCATAGCCGATAACTCGCCATGCAGCGGGATTATTATCTTGGTTTTTCCCGAAATACACGGTCGGTGCGCTCGCCCTGTTTACAGTTTTATTCAGTGCGTCTGTGCCGAGCTGCATCGTCTTTTGCAAACGCAAGCTCAGTGTGCTTTCCTTCTGAATATTGTAATCTGCCAGCGTGCGCCCGTTCTCAAGCTCTTTTTCGCCGAAAAACAGTCTTTGCGCATCGGGAGAAAAGCCCGTTTTATCCCGAATTTTCTCCTTGACCTCGTCAATGCTGTCGCCCGACACAACTTCGAGCGTTAAATTTGCCTGACCGACAATTTTCAAGTCAATGTAAATCTCAATTGCACTTGCCATCATCGGCACAAAGCTCATCATCATACAAAAGGCGAGCAGGATACTAAGTATTCGTTTTTTCATTTCTTGCTACCTCCGTTATGTAAACTTAATCAAGAGCGGTTATTGTGATTGTGCCTTTGAAGCTCTCGAGACGGGTATTGTATGCCGACTGTTCAAACATGAAGTACAGCGTTATATCCTCGTCCGAGGCGTCGTAAATTCTGGTGAAATTAAAGGAATGTTGGTCGTTTGTCTGCGCTATTTTTGTGCCGTCACGTTTTATGCGTGTAACCTCACGGCAAAGGTCGTCGTCATAGCCGTCTGTCAACTGGATGGAGTAATTACCGCTGTTGTTGGACTCGTTTGATACCACCTGGAGAGAGCCGCTTATGGTGACGCTGTAAACATGACCTTTTTTGAGCGTAATCTTATCAAGATAAGTGGATATCAGGTCTCCGCTGTTTACCTTTTCATAGACGCTTAAAGCTGCGTTGCCGTTATTGAGAAATACTCTCGGAATTCTTGTTTCTGCATAAAAATAGCCCGGGCAGCTGCCGTTCTGACCGGCGTCGCCCTTGTCGCCTTTATCGCCCTTGTCGCCTTTATCGCCCTTGTCGCCTTTGTCACCCTTATCGCCTTTGTCGCCTTTGTCGCCCTTTTCTCCCTTTTCGCCGTCTGTGCCGTCAACACCGTCTGTGCCGTCAACACCTGCGGCTTTTACACCGGTGTCGATTTCTCCGAACCACCAGTTGCCGTTTTCGCCGATAAAAGGTGTTTTACCGTCTTTGCCGTCAGAGCCGTTTTGCCCGTTTATTCCGTCCTTACCGTCGGCTCCGTCTTTGCCGTTTATACCGTCGGCTCCGTCCTTGCCATCCGCACCTTTTAATGCGGTAAGGTCGTAAAGGTTCAACCATATTTCGTCGCCGACGTAACGCCATTGCAGGATATTTTCGCTTACGCGAAATTCCGGAGTTTTTCCGTTTGCACCGTCCGTTCCGTTCTGCCCGGCAGGGCCCTCTATATCGGCTATCGCAACAAGATTTTGCCACTCGTCGCCCTCGTAACGCCACTGTATGTGGGTTTCGGTTCGCCGCACCTCTATGTTTTTGGCGTTAATGCCGTCCTTGCCGTCGGCTCCGTCTTTACCGTTAATGCCGTCCTTCCCGTTTATACCGTTTTTACCGTCTTTACCGTCGGCACCGTCTTTTCCGTCGGTGCCGTTTATACCGTCCTTACCGTCGGTACCGTTTTTACCGTCAACGCCGTCTTTGCCGTTAACGCCGTCTTTTCCGTTCTCGCCGTTTATTCCGTTCTTACCGTCTTTCCCGTCAACTCCGTTAATTCCGTCCTTGCCGTTTTCCCCGGCAGCACCTCGCAGCTCGGTAAGCGCCACAAGGTCGCGCCATTCTTCTTCGGCGGGGTATCTCCATTGGATTGCCGTGCCGCTATTGCGCACCTCCGGCAGTGCGGCGTTGGTTTTTGCCGTTTTGCCGCATCCGGCGACAAAAACAATGAAAAGTACCAAAAGCATACCTGTGAGCAGTTTTTTTCCTGTTCTCATCTTCTTTCCTCCGTTTCGCCGTCCGTAGACAGCTTAAAGTCATATTTCATTTCAAGCATGGCAAACAGCTTATGCATAACCGTGACGGCAAGCTCCCGAATATCAATCGAGCCGATAAAAGTAAGCACCTTTGCCTGTTCTTCCTCCGGTACACGATATACTCTCATTGATGCCACCAGAAACCTGCTGAGCTTGCGCTCCAACGGGAAATGAATATCACATTTGCGAGCCATATAGTTACGCATAAGTCCTGCCGTGCCGATTTCCATTTCGTAAAAGTCACTTTCGCTGTAATCGGGGAAATTTGCTCCGAAAATCTGCTTTAATTCCGCCGTGGTGTGCAGATAGATGAATTCCGCCGTGTCGGGCTGAGAATATGCTTCAATATAGATTTCTCGCAGGTTCTCGTTAAGCTCCGTTAGCGTGAGCTGAAGAGATGTTTCCACCGCATAGGCGTATACGGGCGGCAGCTTTTTGTCCGCAATGCTCCTCGCCACGTCAAATTGGCCGCCGAACATCGATTCGGTCAAATCCAGCAAGATTTTGTCCTTGGTCGGAAACAGATTTAAATAGCTGCCCCTTGCGACGCCTGCTTCCTCGACTATTCGACTGACGGAGGTGCTTTTGTAGCCCTCCTCCAAAAACAACCGAACGCACGCCGTTAAGATTTTTCTTTTTGTTTCACTGCTGTTTCTACGCAAATATATCACCTGTTTATAATATTATTAGTATGCATACCAATAATATCATATAGCATACAAAAAAGCAAGAGAATGTTGATTATTAGCCCGTTATGAGTAGGTTTTGCTTAAAATAAACGGTTTTTCATATAATAATGCACTTAACCCCTCGGATAATGCAGACGCATATCCGAGGGGTTAGTCTGTTTCTGTATCAAAATATATTGTTTTGAGGTGCTTTACGAGGGCTTTGCTGCTTGATTATATAAAATATGATGCGGGAGATTTAGCGTTATTCGCATTCGCATATACTTTTTCTTGTGTGCAAAATCGAAGAGGGCGTTACCGAAAATTCGTCAAGCCCCCATTTGCAAAGCAAGGGAATAAGACGTGTATCGGCTGCCGCTTCTCCGCACATTCCGACGGGGATGCCTGCCTTTTTGGCGTTTTTGATCGTCGTTTCGATAAGGCGCAGAACCGCAGGCTGAATCGGGTCATACAGCTTTGAAACAGCGGCGTTTCCTCTGTCAACGGCCATGGTGTAGCCCGTCAGGTCGTTTGTGCCGATGGAAAAGAAATCAACCTCTTTTGCAAGCAAATCGGAAATTATTGCCGCCGACGGAGTTTCTATCATAACGCCCACGGGAATATCGGCGAATTTAAGACCCTCGTTTTTAAGCTCATCTTTGCATTCTTCGATAAGGGCTTTTGCTCTGCGAACCTCGTCAAGTGTCGTTACAAGCGGAAGCATAACCTTTATGTTTCCGAAAACCGCTGCGCGGAGAATCGCACGAAGCTGAATTTTGAAAATTTTAGGGTTGTCAAGGCAGTATCTTATCGCGCGGTGCCCGAGAAACGGGTTGTCCTCTTTTTCGATTTTAAGGTAATCTATCGCTTTATCTCCGCCTATATCGAGCGTGCGAATGATAACCTCCTTGCCGTCCGTTATCTTTGCGACGGTTGAATATGCTTCGTACTGCTCCTGCTCCGTGGGAAGAGAGGCTCTGTCCATAAACAGAAATTCCGTTCTGAAGAGGCCTATGCCCTCGCCGCCGTTTTGCAATACGTTCTGTGCGTCCTCAGCCTTGCCGATGTTGCCGTACACATGCTTTTTTACGCCGGATTTTGTAACGGTTTCTTTTGAGAAGTATTCGTTGAGGCTTTCTTTTTCCTTCAGATATGCCGCCTGCTTGGATCTGTATTCTTCAAGCTCTTCCTCTGTGGGGTCGGTAAATACTTTTCCCTTGAAGCCGTCTGCAATAATCATATCGCCGTCCGAGATTTTTTCAACCGCATTGACGACCGACAAAACGGCGGGTATGCCCATGGCACGGGCGAGTATTGCGCTGTGACTCGTAACGCCGCCGACCTCGGTGATAATTGCGGAAACATTTTCCCTGTTTATTTGTGACGTCATGGACGGGGTGAAATCCTTGGCGATGAGAACAGAGCCCTTCGGTACGGATGAAATATCCACACTTTTTACACCCAGAAGAATGCGCAAAAGGCTGTCTCTTATATCCTTTACATCCGAGGCGCGTTGGCGCGTAAGCTCGTCGTCAACGCCGGAGAACATATTGATAAACATTGTGCATATGCTGTCAACCGCCGCTTCGGCAACAGAGCCGTTGTCGATTGCTTCTTCCATCTGTGCGAGCATAAACGGGTCCTCAAGCATAACAAGATGTCCCTCGAGTATCTCCGCCTCTTTATTTCCGGCATTCTTTTTAAGCTCCGCCACAAGTGATTTTGTTTCGTCGGAAAAGTCGGCGACTGCCGAGTGCAGACGCTTTTTTTGATGATCCGAATCGGTAAATTTTACGGATGAATAGTCAAGGTTTGTGTCCCTTATAACAACGGCCTTGCCGATTCCGAAGCCTTGAGATGCGCCGATTCCTTTAAGCATTAAACCCACCCTTTCATTAAGCCGCGGCAATATTATTCTTCGCCGAAGCCCGATGTGATAAGCTCTTCGGCTTTTTTGAGCATTTCGTTTTCGTCTGCGCCGCTGCACTCTACGGTGATTTCGCTTCCGCATTTGATGCAGCCTGCCATTATATTCATAATGCTCTTGCCGTTGATCCTTTTACCTCCGAAAACAATGTCAACGTCCGAAGAGAATTTAGACATTTCTGTTACAAAGGTGTTTGCCGGACGCATATGAAGTCCCATTTTATTAGTGATTGTAAAAGTTTTCTGTACCATAATAATTCTCCTTATGTTTAATACCTGCCGAGAGGATGATGCCCCTCGGCACGGTTTTTGATTGTTTGTTATACGGATTCTTTACGATCCTTTTTAAGAAGACCGAGCATCAGCGCTCCGACAACCGAGCCTGCAATAAGGGCTACGATATAGAGAAGCGGATGGTCGCATACTATAAATGTGAAGATTCCGCCGTGAGGTGCGGGGCATGTAACATTGAACAGTGATGTAAGAGCACCTGCGACAGCAGAGCCTACTAAGCATGAGGGGATAACTCTGACCGGGTCGGAAGCGGCGTAGGGGATAGCACCCTCCGTAATGAAGCACAGACCCATAAGATAGTTTACGGGGCCTGATTTGATTTCTTCCGATGTCCACTTCTTCTTGTTGAAGGTTGTCGAAAGTGCGATTGCAATCGGGGGAACCATACCGCCTATCATAACAGCCGCCATAATCCATGTGTTGCCGTCAGCTATTGCAGCCGTGCCGAAAACATAAGCCGCCTTGTTGAACGGGCCGCCCATATCCGTTGCCATCATTGCCGCAAGGACTATGGAAAGGAGTATTTTGCTTGTATCGCCGAGCGACGAGAGGAACGAGGAAAGAGCGGAGTTGACAACGCCTATAACGGGGTTTACAAGACACATAAGAAGGCCCATGATAAGCGTGCCGAAAAGAGGATAGATAAATACGGGCTTTATTCCGTCCATTGATTTCGGAAGCCAAGAAAATGCCTTTTTGAGGAGATTTACAATAATACCGGCAAGGAAACCTGCGAGCAGAGCACCGAGAAAGCCCGACACCGCTTTGTCGTCTCCGGTAAGGCTTTGGTTTTCAATCAGCGAGCTGAAGGTGTAACCGTTTGCCGCAAATACGCCGCCTATCATACCGGGCAAAAGACCCGGTCTGTCGGCAACGGACGATGCGATATAAGCCGAAAGAATGGGGAGCATAAGCGCAAATGCCGCTTTGCCTATCCAAAACACAATTGCCGCAACGGGACTTGTGAAGCCGAAGGTTCCGCCGACATCGGCATTGCCTGCAAGCGTATCGAACAGGAAGCCGAGAGCTATGAGAACTCCGCCGCCGACAACGAACGGGAGCATATGCGAAACACCGTTCATGAGATGCTTATAAAGCTTGTGCCAGCCGCTTTCCTTTTCGTCGTCATCAATAGGCTGCTTTTCACTTTCGTCGGCGTGATATATCGCGGCTTTTCCGTCAACGATTCTTTTGATAAGCTCCTCGGGCTTGTTTATTCCGTTTGAAACCGAGGTCTTTACAACGGGCTTGCCGTCGAAACGTGCCATTTCGACGTTTTTATCTGCGGCAATGATTATTCCGTCGCATTCTTCGATTTCCTTTTTTGTGAGCACGTTTTTAGCGCCGCCGGAGCCGTTGGTTTCGGCTTTGAGCGGATAGCCTAATTTTTCGCCCGCTTTTTCAAGTGCCTCTGCCGCCATATAGGTATGCGCTATGCCCGTCGGACAGGCTGTAACTGCGAGTATTCTGTAACCCGTCGGCTTTACTTCGGGCTTTGCCGCTTCCTCGGGGTATTTCTCCGCTTCCTTTTTGTCGATTATTTCTAAAAATTCGTCCGTCGTTTTTGCGCCCCGTAGAGCCGCGCAAAATTCCGGTTCCATAAGCATTACCATAAGACGGGAGAGTATTTCGAGATGTAAATCTCCGTCAACGGGGGCGGCAATCATAAACAAAATGTCCGAGGGCTTGGAGTCGGGAGCACCGTAATCAACGCCGTTCGGAACCGTTATCGCCGAAAGACCGGGAGTCTTTACGCTGTCCGATTTTGCGTGCGGAACGGCAATTCCTTCTCCGATTGCGGTCGAGCCCTGAGCCTCTCTTGCAAGGATAGCCTCCTTGTACGCCGCCTTGTCGGCAAGATTTCCTGCCTTTTCGTGCAGGGAAATCAGCTTGTCGATTGCCTCTTCCTTGTCGGTGAGAGAAACATTAAGAGCAATCGCATCTTTTTTTAATAAGTCGATGATTTTCATAAGTATTCCTCCTTATTTATACTCCGCGTTAAAGACGCGTTCAATTTCTTCACGGGTTGCAAGCTTTTCTGAAAAGGCCGTTGCGTTTCCGCACGCCGAGCCGAGTCTTAAAGCGTAGGAATAGTCGGCGGTCTTGATATATCCTGCCGTAAAGCCTGCTACCATACTGTCTCCGCAACCGACGGAGTTTATGAGTTTGCCCTTTGCGTTGCCTATTTTGTGGACGCTTCCGTTTTCGTCCGTAAGCATTGCGCCGTCTTTTGCCATTGAAACAAGCACGTTTCTAGCACCCATTTCCTGAAGCTTTTTCGAATATTTTACAATGTCATCGTCGCTTTTAATTTGGACCGAGAACAGGTCGCCGAGCTCGTGATGATTCGGCTTTATCAAAAACGGTCTGTATTTGAGTACGTTTTTGAGCAAATCGCCCGTTGCGTCAACCACGCAGTTTATATTTCTGTCGCCGACTCTCTCAAGTATTTGCTCGTAAATGTCATCGGGGAGGGTATTCGGGATAGAGCCTGCGAGGATAAGGTAATCTCCGCTCTTTATGCCGTCAAGCTTTCTTAAAAAGCTCTGCATATCCTCTTTTGTGATTTCGGGGCCGCAGGCGTTCAAATCAATTTCCTTGTCGGCCTTGATTTTGACGTTTATTCTCGTATCGCCGTTTTTAAGATAATTAAAGTCGCAGTTGATATTGTCGTTTTTGAGCATTTCTTCAAGCTTTTTTCCGGTAAAGCCTCCGAGAAAGCCGAGTGCCGTGTTGGGAATTCCGAGCTGTGTGAGTATGACCGACACGTTGATGCCTTTTCCGCCGTAATAGATTTCTTCGCCGTCCGTGCGGTTTATGTCGTCGGTTCGAAGATTTTTGAGCTTCATCACATAGTCGAGAGCCGGATTCAGAGTAACGGTGTAAACCATTAAGCAGTTACCTCCTTCACTACCGTTTTTGATTTAAGCTGTTCGTCATCGCATTTGTCGCAGACTATACACGCCGCTGCAACCGGTGAAAATGATACCGCCGAAACTTTTCCGAACTTTGTGTGGTCGCAAAGCACATAGGTTACAAAGCTTCGCTCTATGGCAACGGCTTTCAGCATTGCCTCCTCGGTGTCCGGGGTTGTAAAGCCCTGCTTTTCGCTGACTCCGTTTGTTCCGATGAACGCTTTTGAAAAGTTATATTTCTGAAGATTTGAAGCGGCTACTAAGCCTATGATTGCCTCGGTTGTGCTTTTTAATTCACCGCCGATAACAAAAACCTTGCAGCCATTGGCCGTTAGCTCCTTTGCGTGGGCGATTCCGTTGGTTACAAAGGTTGCTTTGGAAGAGGTTATATATTTCGTCATAAGAAAGGTGGTTGTGCCTGCGTCGATAAAAACGAAATCATCATCATTTATCTGCGATGCGGCATATTTTGCTATTGCTTCCTTTTCGTTTATATTCATCAGCGATTTTTTGTCGAAATCCTCCTCGTTGTGGAGAAATTCCTGCCCGAGAACAGTCGCTCCGCCGTGAACCTTGTTTATTTTCCCGAGCTGGGAAAGAGCCAAAAGGTCACGCCTTATCGTAGATTCGCTTGTTTCGAATTCTTCGGCAAGCTTTGAAACGGTAACCGAGCCGTTCTGACGCAGAATTTCAAGTATCTGCGCTCTTCTGTCGGTTGTAAGCATATTCACACCTCCGATATCTCTGTTGCGCCTTAATTATACAAAAACGTTCAAATACAGTCAATATCGCGCAATAAAATTCAGCGTTTGTGCTTATAGTGTGCCCGTTTTGTTATCTAATATGCAATATTATTGAACCGTAAATGCGCACTTTTGCTCGTTTTAAATTTTTCAATCATAAAAATACGCATCGGATAACATAAAAAAATCCGCCCGAAAGGCGGACGACATCAGTCATAAATTCCATTAGCAGACGGG
>ERZ1031885.977-NODE-977-length-10771-cov-4.477884_pt1 | contig 10771 bp, 12 predicted proteins | sample MGYA00518168_ERZ1031885 | MGnify/ENA primary metagenome ERZ1031885 (study PRJEB33719, sample SAMN04261269) | wastewater metagenome | biome: rural village; feature: human; material: feces | host: Homo sapiens | place: El Salvador | collected 2014-01-14 ...
TCCTGCAGATTTTCCATTTCCTGCGGTGTTACAAGTCCCAGATGACGGCTTTCCAGATGAAAAGCTTCATTTTCCGGCATGTAACCGACAATTTTAATCTCGTCATGCCCGATTCTCGCCAGTTCATTCTCCAACATTTCTTTTAATCTTGGATATAGCATTGCGGATACTCTGTTTAAGAGAATTCCACGAATATTGCTATCCGGACGAAATTCAGCGATTCCTTTCACCGTAGCTACAAGTGTCATTGCTGCACCTCTCGCATTAATCACAAGGATCACTGGCAATCCTAGCGTCTGTGCGACATCATAAGAACTTCCTTTTACAGAATCAAGTGACATTCCGTCATAGAACCCCATAACGCCTTCGGTTATAGTAATATCCGCATCTTTCATATGCTTTAGGTATCCCTCTTTCAAAATGTCTTCTTCCGAGAAGAACAGATCCAGATTCTTAGAATCAACGCCAAGAACCTCCCTGTGGAACATTGGATCTATATAATCCGGGCCGCATTTACACGCACATACACGCTTTCCCTCTTGCTTAAACGCAGACATCAGGCCACAGGCTGCAGCTGTCTTTCCACTATTACTGGAAACAGCAGACAACAAAAACCCTGGATTTTTTTTCTGATTTTTATTATTGCAAGCATTCTCTTTCATTTTTCTCATGATTCTCCTGTCTGTTTGTTTCCTTTTCTCTCATCTTATACCTGTCCAGGCTTTCTTCCACCTGCGGAAATAATATAAACCGGATTCTGTCCCATCATCATATGATATCTTCCAAGAACCTTTGATCTTGCTGCACTCACTTGAAGAATCTCCGCATCTAGGAGAACCCCTTCGTCCACAAGCCCCATCACTTCACTGACTGTCTCAAGTGAAATCGCATTGATCACGATTCGTACATCCGGATTTTTCTTCTGAAGTAATTGAACAATCTCTCTTCAATTTCCGGAACTCCCGCCGATAAATGCATGTGTCGGTGTTTCCAGTTCCTCTAATGCCTGTGGCGCAAGCCCTTCTATGATTCGCACTCCGTCTGTCCTAAATTTCTTCCGATTCTGATCGATCAGTTTCACTCCTTCCGGATTCTTCTCAATCGCATACACACGGATCTGCTCACCTGCACGTGCAATTTCAATAGAAACGGAACCTGTTCCGGCGCCGATATCATACACAATTGCATCCTCGGTTAATTCAAGCTCTGCTATACTGACAGAACGTACTTCCGACTTCGTCATTGGCACCTTTCCTCGGAGAAATTCTTCATCTTTCAGATGCATACCGGCCGCCTTACAATAAGATGGATTTTCTATAAGAACTGCGCAAAGCCCTTCAAAATCTTCTGCCTTCATCTCGTACAATTTGCCAGATAGAATCTTTTCTTCCTCATAAGACATCTGATATCCCACATGAACCTGCACATCCTCTAAGCCATACTCTAATAATGACTCATAAAAATGACGTCCCGTGTCTTTCCCTCCAAGAAGCAGAAAGGTCTTCGGATGTCTGTGGATTGTCTGAACAAAATTCATATCCTTCCCATGAAGACTTAGGATTTTTGCATCTTCCCAGGAAACACCGACTTTTGATGCAAGGTAAGAAAGTGAGGAAATCCCAGGATAAATTTTTATTTGGTCAGAACACACTTCCGTCAATCGCTCTTTCAGTTTTTTCGCTCCACTATAAAATCCTGTATCTCCCGAAAGAAGAATTCCTATTTTACTATGTTCTTTGTGCTCTTTTATATAGGATACAATCTCTTCTGTACGATATTCCTTAATAAAGACTCCTTCATTCCTGTTGTTTCTCTCACACTGACGCATACTTAATCTATTCATGCTACGAATCTTCTGTGCACTCGTAATCATTCGTTCTGCTCCGATCAGACAATCCGCCTCTTCTATCAATTGTCTGACTTCTTCTGTGATTACATCACCAGATCCCATTCCTATTCCCGCAAGGATAATTTGTCGTGATTCCATTTCATCTCCCACTATATAACTATTTTTCCCTTGATTCTTTTGGTTTCTATCTGCTATAATAAAATCTAGAAACGGGTTTTTACCACACTTCTTGTTGTGGCCTGCCCGTTTCTTTTTTCTTATAACAGTTTATACCCCCTCGGTGTCACCATCCGTCCATTCAGTTCCATCGTTCTTGAATTTCCAATAAACACGGTTGTAAACATATCTACCTTCGTATCTCTAAGTTCTTTCAGTGACAGAATCTGATAAGATTCTCCTTCACGTCCGATATTCTTCACATAACCGCAGATATTTCCCACATCTCTGTACTGAAGCAGTATATCACAGGCTTTCTGCAGATAATCTGCGCGCTTCTTACTGGATGGGTTATAAAGACAGATTACAAAATCTGCCATCCCTGCCGCATGCAGACGTTTCTCAATCGTTTCCCACGGTGTCAGAAGATCGCTTAAGCTGATCACTGCGAAATCATGCATCAAAGGTGCGCCAAGCACTGCTGCCCCGCCGGATGCCGCTGTGATTCCCGGAACCACCTCAATCTGGATGGAAGGGTATTCTTTTCCTATCTCGAAGATCAATCCTGCCATTCCATACACTCCGGCATCTCCACTACAGATCATTGCAACGTCCTGACCTTTTTCTGCTTCTTCAAAAGCCATTCTGCAGCGCTCCGGTTCTTTCCGCATCGGAGTGCTCAAAAATATCTTATCAGGAAACTGCTCTTTCACAAGATCAATATAAACATTGTAACCAATCAAAACAGGGCAATGCTCCAATACTTTCTGTGCACGCACTGTCATCTGCTCTTCTGCTCCCGGTCCGAGTCCTACTACATATACTGTACTCATTTGCTCTGTCCCTCTGCTTCCTGTCTCATCTCTGTGCTTTGATTCTCTCCGGTTTGTCCTAATTCCTTCTTAGAACAGGATGCTTGTCTGAATTCTGTCGTAAATGTCGGATCATAAAGCTTTGATCTCTCATAAGTCCCGTCAAGCACTTCTCCGACTACGATCAGCGCTGTCTTGGTGACATCCGCCTCGCGTGCAGTCTGTTCCAGCGTTCCTACTGTGCAGCGAAGTACTTTCTGTTCCGGCCAGGTCGCTTTATAAACAATCGCTGCCGGTGTATCTTCGTTGTATCCGCCTTCGATCAATTCTGCTGAAAGTTCCTTTAACAGTCCTGTGCTCAAGAATAAAACCATCGTCGCCTGATGTGCCGCAAAGCTTCTGACTGACTCTTTCTCCGGCACTGGTGTCCTTCCAGCCATTCTCGTAATTACAACTGACTGGGAGATTCCCGGAAGTGTGTATTCCGCTTCCAGTGCTGCCGCAGCTCCGCAAAATGAACTGACACCCGGACAATCTTCATATGGTATCTCAAGTTTCTTCAGTTCATCCATCTGTTCTCGGATCGCACCATAAAGGCAAGGATCTCCTGTATGCAGACGTACGATTTCTTTTCCGTCCCCATGACCCTTCACCATCACTTCTAACACTTCTTCCAATGTCATCTTTGCACTATTATATATCTCACACTTTTCTTTACACAGTTTAAGTAATCCCGGGTTCACAAGAGAACCCGCATAGATCACGATGTCTGCTTCTTTCAAAAGTCTTTGTCCGCGTACTGTGATCAGATCTTCTGCTCCCGGACCTGCTCCTACAAATGTAATCATAATTCTTCCTGCCTTTTCTATCTTTTCCTGTCTTTTACAATTAGAAGGGAATAGTATCCCGCATCTTCTGAAATCTCTTCCACTGATCGGACAATACGTTCGTCGTCCATTCCACAGTTTTCTACAAGACAGATATCCTGACCTCTACCCTGTAAAAACTCTTTTATCTGTCCCATCTTTTTCCCGGTCTTCGTTGGTATTGCCGATTGCCGTATGTTCCGCAGCATTGGTCAGTCTGATCATCAAAATCTTTGTTCCCGATAACTGCAGACCCTCTCCTGCCTCATACGAGCCAGGTAAAATATGAATCTGCCCTTCCCGTTCTCCAAGTGGCTGATTCAATCTTGCAGCTGCTGCACAAAAAGACGGGATTCCGGAAACTGTCTCAACCTGATAACCATCCTGTTCAATCATCTGCTCTATATACATACATGTAGAATAAACCGTTGGATCTCCCAGCGTCAGGAATGCCAGATTCCATCCTTTCTCAAGAAACTGCTCTATCACTTCTGCTCCCCGTGCATGAATCTTTCTCAGCACCTTTTTGTCCTTAATCATCGGCATTGGCAGAAAGAGAATCTGCTTTTTCTCAATCTCCGGAACTGCTTGTACTGCAATCTGATATGCCGTACAGCCTTCTAAATATCTTAACGCCTTGTTCTCTTTTCCATTTTGCTCAAGCAACATTGGTTCTGTCAATTCTCTATCAGAAATCGGAAGTACTATTATCTCGCATTCCCTGATCTTTCGAACTGCTTTCAATGTCATCAGTTCCGGATCTCCCGGTCCTACTCCGATTCCATAAAATATTCCCGTCTGTCTCATCCATTCTCCTGTATTTTCACCAACAATTCATCTGCATTTTTTGATTTCCCCAGAATTCCATCCTCTGTTGAAAATAAAATCACACCGATTTTTAATTCCTCGCCGGCTCTGTTCTTTATAAAGAATTCAATCCGTTTCATCACACTTTCCATCACCGGTTTAACCAGATTTTCTCTTCGCAGTATTTCCATCGCCTCAGTTGTATTGATACATTCCATAATTTCACGCACAACTACTGCATCTGCACCATTCATTGCTGCATGCACACCAAGTACTTCCATTCGACAATCTGCCTGTCTGGAATGCGTATTCATCACTCCTGCGGCCAGCTTAATAAACTTTCCAATATGTCCGATCAGCAAGATTCCTTTCATCCCGAGAAGCTTCGCATCCTCAATTGTCTCACCGACATAATTACTGCATTTTACTGAAAGTGCGGTGTCCACATGCAGCTTTTTCCGTAAGAAGTCCATCCCATAATTTCCCGGGACAACATAACACCAATCTGTTCCATTTTCTTTGAGCATCTTCATTTCCAGATAAATCGTATCCGTCAGTGCCTTCTCACTCATTGGTTCCACGATACCTGTTGTTCCTAAGATTGAGATTCCTCCCTCAATCCCCAGTCTTGGATTAAATGTCTTCTTCGCAACCTCTGCCCCTTCCGGCACGGATAGGCGTACTTGCAGATTTCCTGTATATTCATACTTCCTGCAAACTTCTTCCACCGCTTCGCAGATCATTCTCCGCGGCACTTTGTTGATTGCTGCCTGACCGATTTTCTGTTCCAGTCCAGACTTCGTTACACGGCCGATTCCTATACCACCATCCAGATTGATTTTCTCGGAAAGATCCACACTATTCTCCGAATTTATTTTACTCTTCTTCTCTACCTTTTGAACTGTTGCATAAACAAGTATTCCATTCGTCACATCCGGATCGTCTCCACTGTATTTTCGCACTGCACATGAAACTTCTGACTTCTTACGCATGATCTCTTCCAACTCAAGATACAGTTCAATACCCTTCGGCGTCAGCAGTCTCACCTGGCGAATCTCTTCTCCCGACAATAACATCTCTACTGCCGCTTTTGCCGCCGCTGCCGCACAACTTCCGGTCGTATATCCCATCTGAAGTCCCGATCTTGTTCTTCCGATTTCCTTCATCAATATTCAATCCCTTTTCTCGCGTAGATTCCCTGATCAAACGGATGCTTCACTTTCTTGATTTCTGACACATAATCTGCCAGTTCTACAAGCTTTTCATCCGGATTTCGTCCAGTCAATACAATCTCCAGTTCTTTTGGTTTCTTCTCCAGGAACTCGATCGCTTCTTCCTTCGGGATGAGATCATACCTATAAGCCGCCATAAACTCATCGATCACAAGCACATCATATCTTCCGGTAAGAATCTCCAGTTCAATCGCTCTCCATAACCGCAGATAAGTTTCCCTTACTTCCTGCTTTTTCTCTTCGGAAAGATTTTTAAAAAAGCCATAAGACTTTTCAAGATGAAGTACTTTAATCTGAGAAATATCATCGAGAATCGCCAGTTCTCCGGAAGATTCATTTTTTAAAAAACGGGTAAATAAAACTTTAAGTCCACTTCCTGCAGCACGGACCGCAAGTCCGATTGCCGCTGATGTCTTCCCTTTTCCATCTCCACAATAAATGTGTATCAATCCCTGTTCCATTTTCTCATCTCCTGTTCTGCTTCCTCTACCGACAAGCCTTCTTCTATCGGCCTTCCAATTACGAGAAGAACTGCACCTGCCTGCTCTGCTGCTTCAAGCTTTTCTGCAAATCCTCCATTCTTTCCGGATTCTTTTGTTACGAAATATTTTGCCTCTGTCTGATGAAGAAGTGCAAGATTCATTTCCCTGGAAAACGGGCCCTGCATTGCAATCAGATGCTTCCCTGAAAATCCGAGATCTATACTCTGCATCACCGAAGGGAGTACGGAAAGTACTCTTGCATAGCACCGCTCTTTATAATTTGTCAAACGAGTATATTTATCCAGTTCTTTACTGCCTGTTGTTATCAGTATATTTCCCTGCGTCTGCTCGAGATAGTCCACGGCCTCTTCCACGCTATTCACACAGACTACAGAACTGTCACTCTTAGTAATCGCATTTGTTCTTTCACAAGCAAATTTTTCTAACCTGACTGCCTTTGCTTCTGTCAAAAAATCTCTTAAACATCGTAAATACTCTATTCCGCTGTTTTTACATGCCCGCTGTATATTTTCCGTCACCATAACTGCAAACGGATGCGTCGCATCTATGACAAGCCCCACCTGCTCTTTTTCAAAGAATATTTCCATCTCCTGCTGATCCATACGCCCGTGGATCACTCGAAGTTCTGATTTCTTATGCTTCTCTTTTCGCAACTGCAGATCATTTTCCAATAGTTCTTCCCCATATTCTGTCGCAGCACTTACGATACAGGGAATTCCTTCTTTAACGGCGTATTCTGCCAGCTGTCGTCCCTCTGTCGTACCGGCAAAAATAAGAATATTTTTCTTCATCAAATCACCCACATTTACATTTATTTAATAAACTTATCGATTGCCTCGTCAAGAGCACGGATTGTCTCCATATCATTCTGCTCAATAGCTTCCACAATACAATGATCCAGATGATTCTTCAAAATCACTTTTCCTGTATTATTGATTGCAGAACGAACTGCCGCAAGCTGGATCAGCACTTCACTGCAATCCTCATCACGTTCCACCATTCGCTTCACAGCTTCAAGATGTCCAATTGCCCTGGACAGACGATTCATAACCTTCTTCTTTTCTTCTGCACTGTGTACATGACGGTGAACATGTCCTGTGCCGCCATGATCGTGATGATGTACATGTGACTCTGCCACCCCATCTCCGTTATGATGCACGTGGGTATATTCTGTTCCGTCCTCACGGAAATGCGTATGCTCTTTCATAATCATCCATCGAACCCTTTCTTTTTACTCTGTCACTGATTATAAAGCAAAAACACGTTTTCTTCAACTTGTTCCGCATAAGTTACTTACTGTTCATACTGTGTGCGACCGAAAACCACAAAATTTTCTCTTGCATTTTTCCAAAAGCCGTGATATCTTAATATGCAAGACAAAGACGTCTGACAGAAAGGTAAGAGATTGCCCTTCTATCAGGCGTCTTTTTGCATTATCAGATGAATTGGGAGGATTTAGAAAATGAACACCGGAAACACTGCTTTTATGATGATCTGCACTGCGCTTGTCTTCTTTATGACACCGGGACTTGCCTTCTTCTATGGCGGTCTTGTGCGGAGAAAAAATGTATGTAACACAATGATGGCCTGCGTTGCGATCATGGGACTATCTGTTCTTCTTTGGACCATGTTTGGCTATTCTCTTTCTTTTGGCGGAAACCACGCCGGAATTATCGGAGATTTCCGCTGGGCTTTTTTAAATGATGTTGGCTGGGAAGCCGGTCCGTATGCGGATACCATTCCGCATCTTGTATTTGCTGCATTCCAGATGATGTTTGCCATGATTACTCCGGCACTGATCACCGGTGCTGTGGTCGGAAGGATGAGATTTAAGGCATTATTTGCATTTATTGCACTGTGGTCTTTCCTTGTTTACTATCCGATGGCTCATATGGTCTGGGGAGAGGGAGGATTCCTTGCAGCAATCGGCTCCGTTGACTTTGCAGGTGGAAATGTGGTACACATCAGTTCCGGTGTCAGCGCCCTGGTTCTCGCAACATATCTTGGCAGAAGAAAAGGATACGAAAAAACATCTTACCGTATCCATAATATTCCTTTTGTTGTGCTTGGAGCTTCCCTGCTCTGGTTCGGATGGTTTGGATTCAATGCAGGAAGTGCCCTGGCGGCAGATGGACTTGCAGCCCATGCATTTATGACAAGTGCAATTTCTTCCGCAGCTGCTCTCGTATCCTGGATGCTGATCGATGTGATCAAAGACGGGAAGCCTACTCTGGTCGGTGCTTCTACCGGACTGGTTGTCGGACTGGTTGCTATTACACCGGGAGCAGGATTTGTTCCGATCTGGTCTTCCTATATCATCGGTGCACTGGTCAGCCCGATCTGCTACTTTACAATGAACTTCATTAAGCATAAACTGAAAATAGATGATGCACTGGACGCATTTGGCTGCCATGGAATCGGCGGTGTATGGGGTGGAATCGCCACCGGACTTTTTGCAAAAACTTCTATTAACTCTGTTGCAAGATGGGACGGACTGGTCTTCGGTAATGTTCATCTCTTCGTTGCACAGGTATTAAGCATTATCATCACTGCGGCTGTTGCAGTTGTCGGTACTCTGATCTGCATTGGAATTATCCGTATCTTCACTCCACCGCGCGTAGATCAGAAGGAAGAAGCTCTTGGACTGGATATCTCCCAACATGGTGAAAATGCATATCCATCCTTCAACGGATTCGACTAATATAATCTGTCCAAAATTTATATATCCATTAATATAGGAGGATTTTTAAAATGATGATTAAAGTAGAAGCTATCGTTCGGGAAGAGAAATTTGAGGATGTCAAGGCTGCCTTAAATGAAATAGAAGTCAATGGTATCACTGTCTCCCAGGTCATGGGATGTGGTGCACAGCGAGGTTATAAAGAGATTGTCCGTGGTTCTGAGATTGAGATTTTCATGCAATCAAGTTTTCAGAAGATGCTCGTTCAAAGATGCTTGCAGGTGTTGACAAGCTTGCAGATACTGTCAAGTCGACAATCGGTCCCAAGGGACGCAACGTTGTCCTGGAACAATCATACGGTGCCCCGACGATTACGAATGACGGCGTAACGATTGCCAAAGCAATTGAATTGGAAGACCATTTTGAAAACATGGGTGCAAAGCTTGTTGCAGAAGTTGCTTCGAAGACGAACGATATCGCAGGCGACGGAACGACAACGGCAACCGTTTTGACTCAGGCAATCGTAAATGAAGGCATGAAAAACGTTACTGCGGGCGCAAACCCTGTCGGCATTCGTCGCGGGATTGAACTTGCAACGAAAGCTGCCGTTGACGCATTGAAGAAAATGTCCCACAAGGTTGAATCAAAGAGTGACATTGCTCAAATCGCAGCCATCTCTTCTGCAAATGAAGAAACAGGCAAACTTATTGCTGACGCAATGGAAAAGGTCGGCAATGACGGCGTAATTACGATTGAAGAATCAAAGGGTATTGATACTTCGCTTGACGTTGTTGAAGGGATGCAGTTTGATCGCGGTTATTTGTCACAGTACATGGTAACCGACAATGACAAGATGGAAGCAGACCTTGACAATCCGTACATTTTGGTAACGGACAAGAAGATTTCAAACATTCAGGAAATTTTGCCATTGCTTCAATCAATCGTTGAACAAGGCCGTCCATTGCTGATCATCGCTGACGATGTTGACGGTGAAGCATTGCCAACGCTTGTTTTGAACAAGATTCGCGGTACGTTTAACGTTGTTGCGGTCAAAGCCCCTGGATTTGGCGATCGTCGCAAGGCAATGCTGCAAGATATTGCTGTTTTGACGGGCGCAACGGTAATTACTGACGATCTTGGCTTGCAGCTCAAGGATGCAACGATCAATCAGCTTGGTACCGCAGGTCGCGTTACGGTTACAAAGGAGAACACGACGATTGTTGAAGGTTCAGGCGACAAGGCACAAATCAAGGAACGCGTTGATCAGCTTAGAAAGCAAATTGCCGAAACGACTTCCGACTTCGATCGCGAAAAACTGCAGGAACGTTTGGCAAAACTTGCCGGCGGCGTTGCCGTCATCAAGGTCGGTGCCGCAACCGAAACTGAATTGAAGGAACGCAAGTATCGCATTGAAGATGCTTTGAATGCTACGCGCGCAGCCGTTGAAGAAGGCTTCGTTCCTGGCGGCGGCACGGCATTGGTAAACGTCATCGGTGCTGTTGCAGATCTGAAGGAAAGCGGCGACGTTCAAACGGGTATCAATATCGTTAAGCGCGCTTTGGAAGAACCTGTTCGTCAAATTGCCGAAAATGCAGGTTTGAAAGGCTCCGTAATCGTTGAAAAACTTAAGGAACAGGAACCAGGAATTGGTTATAATGCCGCAACCGACGAATGGGTTGACATGGTTAAGGAAGGCATCGTCGATCCAACCAAGGTAACTCGTTCCGCATTGCAAAATGCAGCTTCCGTATCAGCTTTGCTGTTGACGACTGAAGCAGTCGTTGCTGACAAGCCGGAACCAAAGGAAACTGCTCCGCAAATGCCACAAGGCGGCATGATGTAAAAAGTCATGAATTTGGCAATAAT
>ERZ1031885.981-NODE-981-length-10726-cov-12.878830_pt1 | contig 10726 bp, 8 predicted proteins | sample MGYA00518168_ERZ1031885 | MGnify/ENA primary metagenome ERZ1031885 (study PRJEB33719, sample SAMN04261269) | wastewater metagenome | biome: rural village; feature: human; material: feces | host: Homo sapiens | place: El Salvador | collected 2014-01-14 ...
CAACCTACGGTTTTGGAGACCGTTGCGCTACCAATTGCGCCACTTCCCTAGGTGACAATCCACCTCGGCGTGCATTCCGTAGAGAACGCTTCGCCACGGCGAAACCGCCAAGTTGTTATAGTAACGGCTCCGGTGGATTATCGCAAATCGCGTGTCGCGCGCGGGGCATGTGCGTGGCACGCGACTCTTCTCAGTTAGCCCATTCCTTGAATCGACGCATGCCTTCGGCTAGGTCTTCGTCGGCCAGTGCGTAGGAGAAACGCAGGTAACCGGGAGCGCCGAAGGCCTCGCCGGGGACGGCGGCCACGTGGGCCTCATCCAACAGTGCGGCGGCAAAGTCAGCGGACGTATCGGACACTGTGCCCTTGGGACCCAGCGGCTTGCCAAGCAAAGCGGTGATGTCCGCAAAAGCGTAGAACGCGCCGGTCGGAGTCGGGCAGTTGACGCCCTCGATATCGTTCAAGGCAGTCACAATCGCACGGCGGCGCGCGTCAAAGGCCTTACGCATCTCGTGCACCTCATCCAGCGGACCGGCCACAGCAGCCAGAGCCGCACGCTGGGAGATGTTGGCCACATTGGAGGTCATATGCCCCTGCAGCTTGGTGGCGGCCTTGGCCACCTCAAGCGGAGCGACCATCCAGCCGACACGCCAGCCCGGCATCGCATAGGTCTTGGCCACGCCGTTCAGCACCAGCAACTGCCCGCGGCATTCCGGCACGGCGGCACCGATGTAGGTGGTGTGCGCATCGTCATAGTTCAGGTGCTCGTAGATCTCGTCGGAGATAACCCAAATGTGGTGCTCGACGGCCCAACGACCGATCGCTTCCACGGTTTCCGGCTTCCAGACGGCTCCGGTCGGGTTGTTCGGGGAGTTGACGATGATTGCCTTCGTATGCTCGGTACGGGCTGCTTCCAGAGCCTCAAGCGAGGGCTCGAAGTTCACGTCGGCACCGGCGAATACTTCGACCGGCACACCACCGGCAATCTTCACAGCCTCGGGGTAGCTGGTCCAGTACGGAGCGGGAATGATGACCTCATCGCCATCGTTGAGCAAGATCTGGAAGGATTCATACACGGCCTGCTTGCCGCCGTTGGTCACCACGACCTGATCGGCATTGACCTCGTAGCCGGAATCGCGCAGCACCTTAGCCGCAATCGCTTCGCGCAGCTCGGGCAGGCCCGGCGTAGGCGTGTACTTGTAATTCTTCGGGTCAAGGCAGGCATCTGCCGCAGCCTGGACCACGTTTGCGGGGGTCGGGAAATTCGGTTCACCTGCGCCGAAGCCGATAACGTCAAGTCCGGCGGCCTTCATGGCCTTGGCCTTGGAATCGACGGCGAGCGTAGCGCTCGGTGCCACAGTGTTGATACGGTCGGAAAGAGTCTGCCATTGCGCCATAGTCATGGCTCCCATGCTAAACCTACAGCACGAAAAATCGCCAGAGCCGCACTATGGTGATGAAACCTGTCGTGTGACAGATTCCATCAGTCACACGAGCACGAGATTGTCGCGATGAACCAGTGGGTGGGCGTACTGGGGGCCGAGGAAACGCTTGAGTTGGGCGGTGTTACGCCCGAGCATCTGCGGAATTTCTTCGGAATCGAAGCCGGCGAGGCCTCGGGCCAGGTGTTCGCCGCTTTCGGCATCGATCCAGACCGGATCGCCGGCGGAAAAATCGCCATGCACTTCGAGCGCGCCAGTAGCCAGCAGCGAGGCACGCCCGCCGCGAATCGCCTGGCCGGCACCCGCATCGACCACAATCGTGCCGCGCGGGTCGGCGGCAAAACCAATCCACAGACGGCGTGATGAGCCGCGGGCCTTAACCGGTGCGAACACGGTGCCCACCGGATCGCCCATCATCGCCGGGCCCGCGTTCGAGGCGCAGGTGAGTACCGTGGGGATGCCCGAGACGGCCGCCACGCGCGCGGCCTCGAGTTTGGTGACCATGCCGCCGGTGCCGACCTTGGAGCCGGAGCCGGAGACTTGGATGTCGCCAAGTGCATCGATAACGTTCGGCACATATTCCACACGGCGGGAGCCGGGCTGCGAGGGCGGTGCAGTGTACAGCGCGTCCACGTCGGTCAGTAGCACCAAGGCTTCGGCCCGCACCAGATTGGCTACCAAGGCGGAGAGTCGATCGTTATCGCCGAAACGAATCTCGTTCGAGGCCAACGAATCGTTTTCGTTGATGATCGGCACCACGCCGAGGTCGAGCAGACGGTCCAGCGTGCGTTCCACATTGCGGTACTGGGTGGCACGAATCGTGTCTTCAGCGGTAATCAGAATCTGGCCTACGCGAATACCGAAACGGCCAAAAGCAGTCTCGTAGCGAGCCATGAGCAAACCTTGGCCGACCGCTGCGGTGGCCTGCTGAGTAGCCACGTCGGCCGGGCGTTCGTCAAAGCCCAGCGGGCCGAAGCCGGCCGCAATAGCACCAGAGGAAACCAGTACTACACGCCCGCCCATCAGTCGTATTTGGGCAAGGGCGGCGGCCAGAGCGTCGAGCTTGTCCGGGTCGAGGTGACCGCTCGGCTGGGTCAGCGAGCTGGAGCCGACTTTCACGACAATGGTTCCGGCTGCTGCGACCATGCGCCGCACCTCGGCCTGACTTGGAGTGCTCATTTATTCCTCGGTTTCACCATCTTCGCTGGACTCACCGTGGCCGAAGAGGCTGTTCTCATCATGGCGATCGTCGTCAACGGTCGGGTCGGCCCAGTGGCCGGCCTTGCGTTCGGCCATCATCGCGTCGCGCACGGCGGCACGGGCGTCCATCATCTCGTGGTATTGGGCACGACGTTCGGCGTTGGAGCGGCGGTGCGTGCGCGGGTCCTGCTCTTCGAGACGCAGATCCTTGCCTCGGGCACCGAGGTTGGAGCCGTCGAGCATTTCAGCACCGGCGGAGATGGTCGGATCCCAATCGAATTCGACCATACGGGCACCACGACCGATGCGCACTTCGTCGCCGGGGTGAGCACCCTTGCGGCGCAGCTCGTCCTCCACGCCCAGCTTGGCCAAGCGGTCAGCCAGGTAGCCCACGGCCTCGTCGTTGTCGAAGTTGGTCTGCATGACCCAGCGCTCCGGCTTGACGCCACGCACCTCGAAGAACACTTCGCCATTGCCGAGTTCGCGGCGCTCGACCGTGAACTCAAGCGCACTGCCGCCCTCGTCAGCGCGACGCGGACGGCGGCCCTTGGTCTCCAATGGCTTGATGACCACGCGAGCCTCCTCTTCGGCCTGCTCGCGGTTGGCCACTTCCTCACGCATCTCGTGCACCAGCGCAGACAACGCGAAGTTGAGCTCCTTCAGCCCCTCATGTGAGGCAGTGGAGATCTCAAAGACCTTCAGCCCGAGTTTCTCGAACTCCGGACGCACGAACTCGGCCAATTCCTTGGCCTCGGGCACATCGATCTTGTTCAGAATCACGATGCGCGGGCGTTCGGGAATCGGGATGGCACCCAACGGCAGCTCGAGCTTGTCGGCGTAGAGCGCCAACTCGTTTTCCAGCGCGTGGTAGTCGGACATCGGGTCGCGGTCCGGTTCAAGCGTGGCGCAATCGATCACATGGGCGATGATTTCGGTACGTTCGATGTGGCGCAGGAACTCCAGTCCCAGGCCCTTGCCTTCGGAGGCGCCCGGAATCAGTCCCGGCACATCGGCGATGGTGTATCGAGAGTCGCCGGCGATGACGACGCCGAGATTCGGCACCAGCGTGGTGAATGGGTAGTCGGCGATCTTCGGCTTGGCGGAACTCATCGCCGCAATCAGGGACGACTTTCCGGCCGAGGGGAAACCGACCAACGCCACGTCGGCGATGGACTTCAGTTCCAGAATCACGTCGCGTTCCTCGCCGAGTTCGCCGAGCAGGGCGAAGCCGGGGGCGCGTCGGGTCTTGTTGGCCAGGGCGATGTTGCCGAGGCCGCCGGCACCGCCCTGGGCGACGACGCAGCGGTCGCCCTCGTGACGCAAGTCGGCGAGCTGTGCGCCGGGATGCTTGGATTTGCCCTGTTCGCCGCGCGCCTCAAAGACGACGGTGCCGCAGGGCACGGGCAGAATCAGGTCCTCGCCCTTGGAGCCGTCCTTATTGTCGCCCAAACCCATGGTGCCGCTGCCGGCGACACGATGCGGCATGAAACGATAGTCGAGCAGGCTGGTGGCGTTACGGTCGGCCACGAACACCACGGAACCACCGTCGCCGCCATTGCCGCCGTTCGGACCGGCCAACGGCTTGTATTTCTCACGACGGATGCCGGCCGAACCGTTGCCCCCATCGCCGCCCTTGACATGGACGGTTACTCGATCCACAAAATCACTCATATTGATTACCTTACAAAAAAGCCGCGTCCTTACGGGCGCGGCTTGGAAAAAACTTGACGCTATATCGCTCAGGCGATGACGTCGACAACCTTGCGGTCGCGGCGCACACCGAACTTCACGGAGCCATCGGTGAGGGCGAACAGCGTGTGATCCTTGCCCATGCCGACGTTGTGGCCCGGGTGGAAGTTGGTGCCACGCTGGCGAACGATGATGTTGCCGGCCACGACGGCTTCGCCGCCGAACTTCTTCACGCCGAGGTATTGCGGGTTAGAATCGCGACCGTTGCGAGAGCTGGACGCACCCTTCTTATGTGCCATGATTCATGGTCCTTTCTATAACTCAGGCAATCGCCGTGATCTTGACGATAGTCAGCTTCTGGCGGTGACCCTTACGGCGAGCAACACCAGTCTTGTTCTTGTACTTCTGGATGTCAATCTTCGGGCCCTTGGCTTCGTCGTTCACGACCTCAGCCTTGACGGACACCTTGGCCAGATCGGCGGCGGCAAGGGTGACCTTGTCACCATCGACAACGAGGGAGACCGGGAATTCCACGGTATCGCCCTTCTTGGCGTCGAGACGGTTCACGAGGATGACGTCGCCAACCTCGACCTTTTCCTGATGGCCACCGGCCTTCACAATCGCGTACATTATCGTTCCTTTTATGTTTTGGAAAGCTACCTTGCCTAACACGCACCGAGCCTGCGGTCAGACACCGAGTTTCGAATCTACACCACCATACGGACTAAATCAAATGATTTTTGCCCGCGTGTCAAGCACGACACACCTGTTACTCTTCCGCTTACTCTTCCGCCGTGTTGTTGGCAGCGACGGCAGCGGCGGCAATCTGAGCCAGTTTGGCTTTGACGTCGGCGCTGGAACCAGCCGGTTCGGGAGCGGGAGCGGTGCCGCGACCGTGCTTGTTGGTTTTGACGAACGGGTCGCCACCGCGAAGCGCGTAGGGATCGTCGTAGTCGGCCGAAACGGTCGGCTGATCATGCAGGATGAAACCACGGCCCTTGCAGGTCGGGCATTCCTCGGAGAACGCCTCGACCAGACCCTGGCCGATGCGCTTGCGGGTCATCTGCACCAAACCAAGCGAGGTGACTTCGGCCACCTGATGCTTGGTGCGGTCGCGTGCCAAGCATTCGACCAAGCGGCGCAGCACCAGATCGCGGTTGGCGGGCATGACCATATCCACATAGTCGATCATCACCATGCCACCGATATCGCGCAGGCGCAGCTGGCGGGCGATCTCTTCAGACGCCTCCAGGTTGCAACGCGTCACCGTTTCTTCCAAGGACTTGCCCTTGCCGATAAAGCGGCCGGTGTTCACGTCAATGGTGGTCATGGCTTCGGTGCGATCGATGACAATCGAGCCGCCGGACGGCAGGTAGACCTGACGCTCCATGCCCTTACGCAGCTGGGAGTCGATGGACCACTTGTCGAACACGTCCTTGCCTTCATGCTCGGCCGGGTCCCACTTCTCCAGCTTGTCCTTCAAGTCGGGGGCCATGGTGTCCAGGTATTCCTCGATACGGTCGTAGACCTTGTCACCTTCCACGATGAGCTTGCTGAAGTCGTCGTTGAAGATGTCGCGCACCACGCGGATGGCCACGTCGGGCTCGCCCTGCAGGAGCTTCGGGCGCTTGCCGTGCCAGAATTCCTCGCGCTTGGCGTTGATGCGCTCCCACTGGCGGACCAGTGATTCAAGATCCTTGACGATGGCGTCTTCGGATGCGCCCTCGGCTGCGGTGCGGATGATCACGCCCATGTCTTTCGGGGCGATCTTGGAGACGATGTTCTTCAGACGGCTGCGTTCGCGCTCCGAAAGCTTGCGGCTCACGCCGGTCATGCCGCCGGATGGCACGAGCACCAGGAAGCGGCCGGCGAGCGTGACCTGAGAGGTCAGGCGGGCACCCTTGTGGCCGATCGGGTCCTTAGTGACCTGCACGAGCACCGGGTCGCCGGACTTGAACGCCAGCTCGATGCGGCGCGGCTGGCCTTCGAGACGAGCGGCATCCCAGTTGACCTCGCCGGCGTAGAGCACGCCGTTGCGGGCCTGGCCGATATCCACGAATGCGGCCTCCATGCTGGGCAGCACGTTCTGCACGCGGCCAAGATAGATGTTGCCGACGGTCTGTACTTCCTGAATGTCGGAGACGTAATGCTCAACCAAAACATTGTCTTCCACCACGGAAATCTGGGTGTGCTGTTCCTTCTCACGCACCACCATCAGGCGGTCCACGTTCTCGCGGCGTGCGAGGAAATCCTGCTCCATGAGCTGGCTCTGGCGGCTGCGCTCACGACGGTTGTCACGGCGGCGCTGCTTCTTGGCCTCGAGACGAGTGGAGCCCTCCACATCAGTGATCTCGTCGATGTACTGCTGCTTGCGGGAGCGGCGGACCAGCGGCTGTTCGCTGTTCTGACTCTGGTCGTCGGTGCCCTCGCCGTTCTTGCCGCCGCGGCGGCGACGGCGACGGCGAGTAACGGTCTGCTCCTCATCGTCCTCATCGCGATCACGGTCATGATCATCGCGATCGTCACGACGGCGGGAACGCGTATCCTCGGCATCGTTCTCGGCGGTATCATGCTCGCCGTTGGCACCGGTTTCGCCGCGTGAGCCGCGACGGCGGCGACGGCGCGAACGGGTGCGGATGGCGTCGGATTCTTCGTCGCCCTCCTCTTCGGTAATCGGCGAGTAGGCGATATCGTCCAACTCGAGGTCTTCCTCAATCTGCTCGACTTCGGCGGCTGCACGGCGCTCCTGGGCGTTCAGGCGGCGGGAGCGACGGGAACGGCGAGAGTCGGAAGCGTCATCGGAATCGAAATCATCATGGTCCGCGTTGGCGCTGGCATTGGCGTCACCGGCGGCAGCGTTGCGGCCACGATCGTCACGGTCGTCACGGCGGCGGCTGCGCGGCTGCGCGTCGTCATCATCGTGGCTGCGCGAGCGGCGGGAGCGACGAGACGGACGTTCGTCGGCGTCAACATCGTCGTCACGAGTGTCAGCGGTATCGTGCGCATCCACAGCGGCGGGCAGTACCGGTTCCTGGAAGAGCAGGGACGTCATCGGCTTGCCGCGGCGCACGGTCTCGTGGCCAGAGGGCAGGGATTCGACCGCATCGAACAGGCGCTCATCCGGAGTGTCCTCGTGCGTATCCGCAACTGCACGGCGAGAGCGGCGGCGAACCGGGCGGTCCTCGTCGTAATCGTTATCGTCCACAACCGAACGGCGACGGGAACGTGGGGCGTCATAGTCATCGAAATCATCGACACTGACAGTGCGGCGCGAACGACGAGGACGATCGTTCTCGCTATACGAGTCGACCACTGTGGAAGCGGCGCGGCGCGTACGGCGACGGGTTGGGCGTTCGGCGGAATCCTTGGAATCGCTGGATTCATCGGAATCGCTGGAATCGGCCGCAGTGCCGGCAGCGGGAAGCGCGGGGGCTTCGAACAGCGGGGTGCGTTCCTGCACTTGCAGTTCCAGAGAAGCGCCGGCAGCACCGGTGCCGCGAACCACGCGACGGCCGCCGCGACGACGGCGAACAGGTTCGGCGGGCTGGGAGGCGGCGGCAGGCGCAGCGTTCACGGCTGCAGCCGAATCGGCATTGGATACGGTTGAATTATCGGTTCCGTCGTTGACGAAACCTTCACGGTTGTCAGTGGGCACAATGCTCCTCGCGGCGCGCTGCATCACGACGCCTATTTCCAGGCCTATACGCTTGGCTCACACCACGCTCTCACCGTGGCCGCGCGAAAACGCGCCGCGTAAAGGCAACTTCGTCTCAAGTCTGTCCTGCGGGTGGCGGACACCGGCGCTTGCGTTGTCTCATTCTCGAGAGCCGCAAGGGGATCGACGCCATCTCACACGCTGATGGTTATGCAGAACCACCATCCTTTAGTATGCCACATATTTTGTGCGGGCGTGGCCCGGCGAGGCTGACGTTCTCTCGGCTCCCCTCCCTGCGGTGACAGCTCCCCTCAGGGAGGGGAGCTAGAGAGGTGTCAGACCAGCCAGTCGGTAAGGATTGCGGCCATGGCGGTCAGATCGGATTCGGGCACCTGCTCGTCGTGCTTGTGAGCCAGCAGCGGATCGCCGGCACCGAGGTTGACGGCCGGGATACCGAGCTGAGAGAAGCGTGCCACGTCGGTCCAGCCGAGCTTGGCCAACGGGTCGCGGCCAGTGCGCTCCTTAACCAGTCGGACCAGATCCTGGGCGAGCGGGGCGTTCAGACCCGGGCGCGCGGAGGGGCTTTCGTCCTTCATTTCGATGCCGTAGTCCTCGAACACGCCACCGGTGGCCACATGCTCGCCATTGCCGAGTTCGGCACCGGCGTCCGCGCCCATCATCAGGGCTTTGGCCTCGGCCAGCGACTTGTCCGGGGCGAAGCGGTAGTTGACGTGCACGCGGCATTCATCCGGAATGACGTTCGTGCCTTTGCCGCCGGAGATCAGAGTGGCGTTGAGGCCCTCGCGATAGTCGAGCCCGTCCACGTTCACGGTGGCCGGCTCGTAGGCGTTGAGTCGGTTCAGAATGTCGGCCGCCTTGTGGATGGCGTTCTCCCCCATCCACGCGCGGGCGGAGTGCGCGGCCACGCCGTGGGTCACGACGTCGAAGCGAATCGTGCCGTTGCAGCCGCCCTCGATGCCGCTGTTGGTGGGCTCGCCGATGATGGCGAAATCGCCGGTGATCCAATCGGGATGGGCCTCGACGACTTTGCGTAGGCCATTCTTTTCGGCGACGACTTCCTCATGGTCGTAGAAGACGTAGGTGAGGTCGACTTTCGGGGTGGTTTCCGGCGTGCGGCCGTCGAGCGTGGCGGCAAGGTAGAGCATCACTGCGTCGGAGGCCTTCATATCGGTGGCACCGCGGCCCCACAGCACGCGGTCTTCGGGATGAGCGTGGGCGATTTCTTCGCGAATCAGCGAATCGCCGGGCTCCAGCCACTTTGGTGGGAAATTGTCGATGACCGGCACAGTATCGAGGTGCCCGGCCAAGATCACACGGCTCGGCTTGCCGAAGTCGGTGCTGGCCACCACTGTGTCACCGTGACGGCGGACGGTCAGGTGTTCCTGCCCGCCCAGGAAGGCCTCAGCCTCGTCGGTGAGGGGGCCCTCGTGGTCGGACACGGAGAAGTTCTCCATGATCTGGGTGAGCAGGCTGTTCAGCTGCTCGGCAGTGGATGCGGTGCGGTTCAATTCAAGCGTCATGTGACCAGCGTACCGCGTGGGCGGCGGGCCCAGCACACCCACTACATGAGATTTTGCGGCCGAATACATTTTTATGTGCCACACTGGGGTGGCGAAAGGGAGGATTATGTCAGGTCTAATCAGCGCCATGCAAGGCTTCTGCGTTATCGGCATCGTGATTGCGGTGGGATATGTCGCCGCACGAATGCGAATCGGCGGACCGTCCGCTCAGATGGTGCTCAACCGTTTCTCCTTCTTCGTATCAAGCCCGTGCCTGATGTTCGCGATTCTCTCCAAGGAGCCGATCTTCGACATCTTCCACCCCTCGATTATCGTGGCGTTCTTCTCCGCCGTGCTGGTGGGCGTGGTGTTCTTGGTGCTCAACCGCATGTTCTTCCACCTGAACGCCCCGGATGCCACCATCGGCGCCCTGAATTCGCTGTACCTTAATTCCAATAACATCGGCCTGCCAATCGCCACCTACATTCTGGGCAATCCGGCTCTTGTGGCACCGATTCTGGTCATGCAGCAGGCCATCTTCACACCGGTGGGCCTGACCGTGCTGGACGTGACCACCAAGGGCAAGGTCTCCATCAAGGAAATCGCCAAGCAGCCACTGCATCAGCCGCTGCTTATCGGCTCGCTGCTAGGCATTGTGGTCTCTGCGATTTCCGCGAAAATCGGCTGGTTCCCGGTGCCGAAATTCATTTTCGACCCAATCGACATGATCGGCGATTCGGCTGTGCCGATGATCCTGATGGCGTTCGGCATGTCCCTGCACGGCACCAAGCCGCTGCAGCAGAAGGGCGATCGACCGGCCATCTTCACGGTCGCGGTCCTCAAGAACATCATCATGCCGATCATCGCGTTCCTGCTCGCCTACTTCGTGATGGGCTTCCGCGGTTCCGAGCTGTACGCCTGCGTGGTGCTCGCCGCCCTGCCCACCGGCCAGAACGTGTACAACTACGCGGCTCGTTACAACGTGGGTCTCACCTTCGCGCGCGACGGCATTCTGATGAGCACCATGACCAGCCCGGTGTTTATCGCAATCATCGCGGCGCTGCTGAGCTGATCGCAGTCATCGGCATGGTAATCGGCGAGGTTCAGACCGGCGGCCATGAGAATGCCCACGATCTCGCGACCGCTTGAAGCAAATCCCCATGAAGTCGAAGATGTGTTTGGAAAAATTACCATCTGACATGGAATTTTTCTCTTACGCGA
>ERZ1031885.984-NODE-984-length-10713-cov-26.929161_pt1 | contig 10713 bp, 5 predicted proteins | sample MGYA00518168_ERZ1031885 | MGnify/ENA primary metagenome ERZ1031885 (study PRJEB33719, sample SAMN04261269) | wastewater metagenome | biome: rural village; feature: human; material: feces | host: Homo sapiens | place: El Salvador | collected 2014-01-14 ...
AGTTTACCTACAATCATCTCTGCGTAGAAGGTTACCGCCGCCTGTTCCTGGAGCCGCTGGCTAAGGGCGAAATCAAGAAGCTGATTCTCGACTTCCGTGGCAACGGAGGCGGAAGCGTGATAGATACCCGTCTGCTTACCGACTATCTCATCACCCAATCTGCCGTCTATGCCTACGTACGCAAAAAAGAAGACAATAATCCATACAGTTATACGCCTTGGATTCCGCAGAAGATTACGGTAACGCCGAAGAGCCTGGGCAGAAACATCCCTACCGCCATCCTGCTCGACAACTACAGTGCCAGCATGTCGGAGGTGACAACCCTCATCCTGAAAAGTCAGGGCGACCACGTGAAGACGATAGGCAGAAACAGTTACGGAGCGCAGGCGATGCTCACTTCCGACAACGAAGCCAGCAATGGAGGATGGATAGGAAATGTAACCAGCTACCTCTACTTCTACATGCCATTCTCGCTTACCAAGGATGCACAGGGCAACCTGCTGGAAAGTGTGGGAATCGCCCCCGATTATCTGCTCGACGAGATGACCGGAGAGGAAAAGGAGAAGCTCTATCAGAACGATCCTACAGCCATAGACAGAGGTCTGAAGAAGGCGATGGAAGTTCTGAAATAGCCCCCCAAAAGCCGGATTTCCCGGTCTTTCATTCCTCCAATCACAAAAAAGAAATTCATCAAAATACAATATTTCATAAGCGAAAGTGTGCAAGTTACACTTTCGCTTTTATTTTTCTAAATACCAAGCACTTAGCTCCCCCCCGAAATTGTGCTCCCACACATTTTGCACAGCGATGCAAACGTTTGCATTTCATTTCCCTTGATTTCCATCACTTTTTTGAAGCACCTTTGAGAAAATCATCATATATTTGCAACCGAAAAGGAAACCCGGTGACATTCATCTTGTCACAAGGGTAAGCCTGTGGTTATAAGTAAATGACAATAAAGAATAGGACAGCTAACAGTATCTTTAAGAAAGAAAATCAACAGAGTAAAATTATGATGATGAAGCAGAGATCGTTCAAACGAACACCGATGTTGTTACTGCTGATTCTCTCATCAGTAATAACCCGAGCGCAAGAGGTAGCACTGAAGACCAACCTGCTTGGTCTGGCAACCACCTCGCTCAATGCTGGTCTAGAAATAGGCACGGGCAGGAAAAGCACTTTTCAGCTTTTCGGCGCCCTGAATCCCTGGAAGTTTTCAGGCGACAAGAAATTGCGCTACTGGAACGTAATGCCAGAGTACCGCTGGTACACCTGCCAGAAATTTGGAGGCCACTTCTTCGGCATCCATGCCCTAGGAGGTGAATACAACGTAAAAAATGTGGACCTGCCTTTCGGCATCTTGCCAAAGACAGAGAAAGGAAGACATTACGAAGGCTGGTATGTCGGTGGTGGTCTCACCTACGGATACCAATGGCTGCTGTCAGAGCATCTCAATCTCGAAGGATCCATCGGATTAGGATACATCTACAGCCCATACAAGCTTTACGGAAGATGTGACAAATGTCTTGACAAGGACCACCGCAACTATGTTGGTCCAACTAAAGCCGCCCTTTCCCTGATATACGCATTCTAGGAACGATATCACCGAGATAGCGAAAAACAAAATCAAACCCTCTTTTACAAGATGAAGAATATGAAGAAAATGAAGCTTTATGCGGTCATTTCGCCCCTTTGCATTCTGTTTGCACAGAGCGCTTTGACTGTCCAAGCCCAGAAGATAGATGATTCGCAGCTACGGTTGGCTGGAGGCAAGATTCTGATAGACAGCGTCTTGACGCAGAAGAAGTGCGACAGTCTCAAGGTTGCTTTCCGTCTCCATCTCGATAGTCTGCAGCTCAAATCAGAGCAACAGCTGGTTTTCACTCCGCTTATTGCCGGAGAAGATACCATCGCCCTGAATCCCATTATCATCAATGGCAAAAACCAGAACATCAGATACCTGCGCAAAAGCAGCAAACTGAAAAACAGCCAGGCAGTGGTAGTGAGACGCAGGAATGATACCGAGCAGCAGGTGCTCTTCTCACAGACCCTTCCCTACAAGAAGTGGATGAAGGCTTTCAACCTCTCCATGATGGAAGACCTCTGCGGATGCGGTGACCTGATGAATCAGGATACCACCCAGATGGCGGTCATCAACCCAATACCCAAGATTGGTCGCGACCATTACGTGAAGCCAAAGGCTGAAGCCATCAAGGTGAGAGCCGAAAAGGGTGAAGCTTACCTGAGCTTCAAGCTCAACAAGAGCGATATCCTTGCCGACTTCCGTGAGAATGCCACTGAGCTGAGAAAGATTACATCCACCATCGACCTCGTAAAGAACGACAAGGATGTGAGCATCACCAATATCGATATTCATGGCTATGCGTCGCCAGACGGTCCTTACGACAACAACGTGCGACTCGCCAACAACCGTGCGGCTGCCCTGCGCAATTATGTATGCAATCTCTACACCATCGATAAAAAGCTCTTCACCTATCACGCCACCCCGGAAGACTGGGAGGGATTCAAGAAGAAGGTGGAAGCAAGCAACTTAGCCGATAAGTCAGCCATTCTTGCCGTTGCCAACTCATCCTTGGCACCCGATGCAAAGGACCAGAAAATCAAGAAGCTTTATCCGGCTAGCTATCGCTACATCATGAGTGAGATTTATCCTCGTTTGCGCCACAGCGACTATACGGTAACCTATACCGTTCGTCCTTTCGACATTGAGGAGGCAAAGGTGATCTTGAAGACCAAGCCTCAGCAGTTGTCATTACAGGAGATGTACCTGGTGGCACAGACCTATGAGCCTGGTTCTCCAGAGTTCAACGAGGTATTTGATATTGCCGTCCGTCTCTTCCCTGATGATGAGACAGCCAATCTCAATGCCGCCTGCACCGATTTGCAGAAGGGCGACCTCGTAACAGCCGAGAAGCATCTTGCCAAGGCAGGAAACTCGAAGGAAGCTGAACGCATCAGAAAGATTTACGGGGAAATGAAGGCGGAACAATAAAAGAAATAACTAACAATAAAATCACATCAATCATGAGAATTAAACATTTCTTTGGATTAGCAGTGATAGCTGCTATGACAGCAAGTTGCTCTAGCAACAACGATTTAGTAAATGGGGGTAATGGCTCTGGTGAGGTTGAATCAGGTGCAAGCTATGCATCTATCACAATCAACTTGCCTACTGTAAATGGTACACGTGCTACTACAAATGACCAGTTTGATGGCGGTACAGCTTCTGAGTATACAGTAAACGATGCTACACTCGTTATCTTTGAGAAGGGAAAAGAAACTTCTGAAAAAAACTTCAAGTTTGTTGAAACTGTACCACTCGGTAATTTGGAACCTTGGAAAAATGTTACGCCAGCCAATAAGGGTATCACCACAGAAGCAACCATCACGGCTCAACTTACTAGCGCAAAAGTAGATGAGACAGGTGGTAAATACTATGCATTGGTCATTCTTAACAATGAAACAGCAACAGGCAACAAGATTACACTTCCTTCAAAATCTACAGAGACATACGGAAGTTGGAATGTTGCAACAAACTCAACTAACATTACAGATTATACCAAAGGTTTCTATATGGCTAATGCTCCTCAGTTTACTGCAGCAAATGTTGAGCCAACAACCCTCGTTAAAATAGAGGGCATCTATAGAACAAAGGAAGAGGCACAGAGTAAACCTGCGACAACAGTTCATGTAGAGCGTGGTTTGGCAAAGGTTACTGTAAGTTCAAACAGCACAACGAATTATTTCGGAGATACAGGTGCCAATGCCTCTGGAGCAAACTACAGCAATGACAAGATTAAAATTACCGAATGGGCATTGGATGTTACCAACAAGACTTCATTCCCAGTGCATGTTACTGAAGGTTTGAGCAATGATTATACAGATGTATGGAAGAATGAACTTAACAAGAGCGACCGTTTCGTAAGTGCATCAACTTCATTCAAGCGCGTTTATTGGGGCGTTGACCCTAATTATAAAAACACCGATTTGAATGATCCTACAAAAGAAGCTGATAGAACCACCAACTTCACATATATCAAGAAGGGGAATATTTCTTCAAAAGCAACAGATGTAGCATACTGCCTCGAGAACACATTCAACCTTGACAACATGAAGCAGGGACAGACCACTCGTGTTGTCTTCAAGGCTACATACACTCCAAATGGCTTTACTGCAGCAGATGGTTCTACCTTCTTCAAGATTGGCAACCATACTGAGCTTTGGAGTAAGACAAATCTGGTGAAACAGATTAAGACAAAAGCACAAGAAGTATTACATGAAGCTGATGCAGATAAGATTGACGTAGTTCTTGACGCAGAAAGTAATGATGTTGAGAAGACTGCAGGAACCAAGACATTGACAAAAGCCAATGTAAAGCACAATGACGCTGAAGTTTCTGAAGATGAAATCAACAAGATTAATGAAAGACTTGGTTTGAAAGCTGCTACACCAACAGCCCCAATCGTTGGAATCACAACCTACGTGAATGGTGAGAGTTATTATATTGCTCGTATCAAGCACTTCGGTGACGACTTGACACCTTGGAATGCAGGCGAAGACACCTATGGTGCAAACAACGAAAAGTATCTCGGTCGTTACGGTGTACTCCGCAACAACTGGTACGACCTTACTGTCAACAGCATCAGCGGTCCTGGTTATCCAGACGTTCCAGAAATTAAGCCTAATACCCCAGACGATGAGGATACCAAGTACATCAGCGTCAGCGTGAAGATCCTCGACTGGGCTAAGCGTTCACAGGACGTTAATTTGTAATAGCGTAATAACAACGAAAGGCGGAGCTTAGGCTCCCGCCTTCGTTAAAACATACGAGTTGTGTTTTCAGCTTCACCATAGTGGAAGCTAGAAACACAACCTGATATTCTGAAACATTATATTGATAATAACCAAAAAGCATCATGGCAAACAAAAAGTTACATAGTTGGATCAAGAATATACGCATGGAATGGGGATTCGACAGCTTGGCTGCTATCAGCCGTACCGCTGCTTTCGGAACCATCGTCGCTCTCGGCAGTATGCTCAGCAGCTGCAACGACTTGATGCACGACGACCTCCCTCCTTGCGATATGGGAGTTGACTTGCAGTTCAAGTACGACTACAACGTCCAGCGCGCTGATATGTTCAACGATCATGTAGGCGGCATCTGCGTGTTCGTCTTCGATGAGCAGGGCAACCTAGTGGCTCGCCAGGATGCAGCCAACGAGGGAAAATCCCAACCCCTCAAAGACCCTAACTATGCTATGCGCATAGACTTGCAACCTGGTAAATACCGCTTCGCCACCTTCGCCTTCCAGAAGAAATACGAAGAGGCGCTGTCACAGGCTGGTGCCAAATTCCACATCGAAGCTCCAGCAGCAGGAGAAAGCATCGAAAAACTCCGTACCCGACTCGACAGAAATGCCGGAAAGGTAGAAAACCAGGCTCTTCCGCTTGATACCCTCTGGCAGGGATTGAGCAACGAAACCGTAGAGGTGAAGGATCTTCAGATTACCCACCATACCATCAGTCTCATCAGAGACACCAAGCAGCTCACCATCAGTCTGCATCAGCTGGACGAACCAGCCGACATCCACGCCGAAGACTTCAGTTATCAGATAACTGATGCCAATGGCTACATCAATTACGACAATTCTCTCCTCCCAGACGAGGAGTTGACATACACCCCATACAAGACCTGGACCACCGAGTTCACCACTCCGGAGGGTACCGTACAGGAGCGTACCGCTCACGCCGCCCTGATGTTCTCCCGCCTCGTGTTGCATCCAGCAACCGAGAACGACAAGAATGCGATACTGAGCATCTGGAACAAGAAGACGGGCGAAGAAGTGGTTCGCATCAATCTAGCCGATTTTCTGGCACAGGGCCGTGGAGCATTCGAAGCAATGAACTATTCGGCACAGGAGTTCCTGGACAGAGAATACGACTATAAGCTGGACTTTTTCCTGAAAGGCGACAAGTGGCAATACGTTAAGTTGGGCATCTCCATCCTCGATTGGAGCAAGCGCATACAGCGAGCCGACTTATAATCTGATTCCACTTTGTCGAAATTAAACTATTGATATTAGTAAAGTAAAAGACAAAGTTATCATGAGAAGATTTCATATCTATATAGGTTTCATAGTTTGGTTGTTGACTAGTTTATTTGCAGTTAGTTGTACCGACGAGTTGGAGGGTAACGGATATACCCCCAACTCGTCAAGCAACCTGCACGTGCTGGTACCAACCGTGCTCAGTGCGAACGGCGATGCAACCAGGGGCAGTTCCTCTGAAGTACCTACCTATAATGCCACGGTAGATGAATGCCAGATCAATGATCTTCGCCTCTACGCCTTTCCTGTAAATAATAACGGAAAGCTGGTAGCAGAGAATCTTCCTGCGCCATTGGCAAGCATGATGCTGGAGCCAAACGTTGCCAATTACCAGCTCACCATCGAGCCGGGCACTTACCATATCTATGTGGTTGCCAATATGAGTGATGTGTTGAAAGCCCAGAATCAGAATATTAATTCGGAAGAAGAACTCAAAAATATCGTGCTGAAATATTCTCCTTCAGGTGCTCAGCCAGGTATGCCTGTCTCCACCAATATTCCAATGATATATGAGCCAAAGGATATCAACGGCAAAACTACAGAAACAGAAATCAAGGCGACAGATAAATCAGCAACTGTTATCGCAAATCTGAAGTTCACCTGTGTCAAGGTAAAGTTGAATCTCATATTCGATCCTGCTGAAGCAACTGTATTCAGCGGCAAAAGTTTTTCAATCAAGAATATTCTTGCGCAGCAGTTAACCCCAAAAACATCCCTCTGTTGGGATGGAAAATTCAGCCAGTCTGAAGTTAGTAAAGAATATGCAGAAGGCTTTGAGAGTAATCAATATGATGCTGCCAATAACAAAAATGGCCTTTACTATCTAGATGGCGAATGGACACGAGTTGATGCCAACAAAAATATAAACGACAAAGATGTAATCACCCTCAACGAAGGAGCCAAAGGCAATGTTGATCTTACAAACGCCGCAGCCAAATGGCTTTTCCAGGGCACATACTATTTGCCGGAGAGATACATCGCCAATGCTTCCGAGCAGTCACGACTGGCTATTGAAGGAAGCATCAATGGTAATATCGACAACAAGTATATCATTCCATTAGGTCACAAGCAGAATGAAAGTTCTACTACAGAGCTTCCAACCTTCCCTCGTGGCACCTACTACGAGATTATCGGCAACATCAAGAGTCTGGGAAACGCAACCCTCGACTGTAATGTGAGCGTAAAGGACTGGACTCCTGTAAAGATAGATGCCGACTTCAACCATACTACATTGTGGGTAAGCAAGACGGAGGCTAATGTAACTTCAATGAAAAATGATTATATCACATATAATTCGAATGCAGTCACAGTAGAGTTTGGATGCGATAATAAAATAGACTCAAAAGACATCATCATTGGCACCAAACGTGGTAAAGACGCTAATGGCAATGATAGTATAGAGTTTCGCGTGAATCCAAATATCCCAATCAGTGCTTATGCAGATAAGCAGCGAGAAGGCACCGCTAAGTTTTGGCTCAAGGCAAATAATCTCAAGAAATATATAGATGTACATTATGATGTTACACCTTATCTGGATGTAACTAAAGAACTGGTCATCTACTATAATAGTAAAGATGCAGAACAGAATAAAAGAACCATAAAATGGGATACTAACCTTGGTGGTATTGTGCTGGATAGAATTACAGATACAAAAGGTAGCTCTATCATCAAAATGAGCGTAAATTCATCGGATGATGCAACAGGAACGTTCACGGTTACAGCTACAGAAAATCCTGTAACAACCACCATTCATGAATTCAAGGTAACGTCAAAAGACGACGACTCTAAGTCTCAGACTGTTCGTGTAACAGTTAGTCCTCCTATCGGTGACTACCGTATCTATTTCAGAGCGATTAATGACCGCAGTAAATATACTAGAGGTAACAGTTCCGATAATTTCAAGGGAATCTTAGCAGAAGGAGGTACAAACAACTGGAGCGATGGATGGAATGAGGATGCAAATGATAAAAGTGCCAAACCAGACAACCACCGCATCTATGTATATACCCAGATTGGTGAAACAGAAGATGCCGTTACAGGAAAAGGTTGGATTTTTACGGAAGGGACCGATAGAAATGGATGGCCTGGAGATAAAATGGTGGCCGACGAGACTAACACCGGATGGTATTACAAAGACTTCACTCAAAATGCGCAGTCTGTATCAAATACAAATGGATCAGAAGGTAAAAGAACTATTACGCCAGGTGAGACATTGATTATGTTCAGTAATAATACATATCTAGATCAAGGATATAGTTTACACCGCTGTCCTCATCATCTAGAGCCAGGTATTCCTCTCTTCGATTATGAAGACCGTGAAGGCTGGATTGTCTATGATCCTACATGCGACCCTATATGGCGTGTACATGATGATATGCCTGAAATAGAGGACATAGAGTTCAAGGTATATACCCAATTTGAGCTTTTTGGATGGTATAAGGTATATGGTATCGCATCAGGAACAGACCAGTTTACCATTTGGGACACTAAAGCCAAAAACAGCTGGGAATGCAAGAATCTGGGAAATGGTTGGTATAAAACAACCATCAAGTTGAAAGCAGTAAAAGGGGAACACGAAAAAAACATCCTCCTGAAAAAGGGAAACAACGATAATTCTCCTACTATTACACTCTTCGATGGCAATAGCTACGAGAAGTATGGCGACACTGGTTATTACCAAGGAGACAAATGGCATCAAGGTAAGCCTAATGGCGTAACTGAATAAATAATATTGGAAAAATGAAGAAGATAAAGCATTTAATGATATGGATAGGATTGCTCCTAAGCCTTGTTTCCTGCAAGGATACGATGGAGGCAATCGGACTCGGCGGGGATGAAATCCCTGCCGAGGGACTTGTCTTGAACATTGATTTGCCCAATTTTTCTGAAAAGCAACTGGGCACGAGAGCTGATGCTACGGAAAGCATCAATTCGCTTACTGCAGTGTTCTACGGCGAAGGCAATACGTATATAGGTATGGCTAAGGATCCCGAGCTAACCCAAAAAGAAACAGGAAAATACCAAGTTACCATCAGTAATATTCCTGCAGGAACAACAACTGTCCACTTGGTTACGAATGTAAACGATCTCAGCGAGAAAGAGGCTTCAGATTTACAAGACATCGCAAAGGCAACGTCTAGAACTATAGACACAAGTAGTCCTGTTTGTTGGGGAAGCATATCTGTAAAGTCACTCTTGGAGGGTAATGCAACTGTCAGTCTGCTGAGACAATATGCCAAGGTTACCTTGAAAGTAGCGGATGCGGTTAAAGGAGTCTTTCCTGAAGAAAATGCCGGTCTTATCATCAAGCATACAGCTGCAAAGAGTGCTATTGCTCCAGTTGGGTATAGTGATCCTACAAGTAATCCTACATATGCATTACCTGCAACTACAGAATATAGTAGCACAGAAGTAGGCGATGGAACAAGCCGGGAAGTTGCTGTAACAGAAACTCCGGCAGGAGAAGCTAACATTATTATCAAGGCTAGCTATAATGGTAAAGATGGTTTCAAAGATGGTTTCTATAAAGTAGCACTCTATAAGGATGACAAAAAGAATTCCGAGTACGCTCTCTTACGAAATCATAACTATACCATCACCATAACAAAGGTGAATGATTATGGCTTCAGTTCTCTGGATGAAGCAATCAATTCTAAACCGGAAAACAGAATAGAGGCACAAATAGTTGATGACAATCCTGCCATAACCAAGATGATTGCCTGCAAGGATTATGAACTTGGTGTTAGTGACGACCTACCCGTAAAAGCAACAGCTGCTGTAGCAACTGAAGCAATTAAAGCAACCATCACGGTCACTACGCTCAAATCTGCAACAAGTGCTGATGACAAACTATTAAGTATCAATTATGTAGATAAGTGGATCACGTTTGATAAGGATAAAGATGTAATAGAAACGATACTTCCGGAATCAGGAAGTAAATCATCACCTGGCAAGAAATATGTTCTGACTTTTACACTGGCTCCCAACACCGAGTCGGAAGACCCAAGAACAGGAACCGTGACGATATCATCAGGTGACCTCAAACTGGATGTGAAGATAACCCAGGCAGGCTTCGATTTTAGAAGAGACGATCCAAAGCGTAAAGTTACGATGTTAATCGATAACAATATTAACACAGAAAACTACTTTGAGTGGTTGGATAAAAATATGCAAGGTATCAGACCGGAGCAAATGCTAGGCAATGTAAGAAACAATGGTTTTCACTTCGCAGTAGGTAAAAACACCTATAGTTATAAGATTCCCTACCTAGAAGATGATAAGCTAACTGATACCGATGACCATTTTAAAGTTGAAAAAGATGGAAATTTCTGGAAAGTTACATTGACGGATAATCGAGACGATAATTATGATCTCTGGCAAGGCAGTTTTACGATAACAAATAAAGAGGGTATCAAAATCACCTACTATGTTTATCATACGGGTATCTTTCACAAGATAACAGATGAAATGGCAAAGAAATACGAATTAGCAGAGGGTGGTGATGATACACTAAAGGTGAAAGGCTGGTTCTATGTAAGCGGCTCCGCGTTTATACCTTGCATAATTCAAAAAAGCAGTAACAGCT
>ERZ1031885.994-NODE-994-length-10682-cov-22.180672_pt1 | contig 10682 bp, 7 predicted proteins | sample MGYA00518168_ERZ1031885 | MGnify/ENA primary metagenome ERZ1031885 (study PRJEB33719, sample SAMN04261269) | wastewater metagenome | biome: rural village; feature: human; material: feces | host: Homo sapiens | place: El Salvador | collected 2014-01-14 ...
TAGCGCACGTCGTTCGGGACGATGAGGTCGCTGGTTCGAGTCCAGTAATCCCGACGAAAAGTCGTCAGATGTGCCATAAACACTGAGGTTTCGCCTTAGTCGGCACCAAAGTGGTCGGTACAATGTCGGTTTCACACCTTTATATACATTATTAATAATAAGCTGTATCTGAGAAAAATTAAAGATATGGCTAAAAAAAATTATGCTCCAAATTCGAATGACACTGTACTTAGCAGTGTCATTGGCTGGAAACCTCCAGTTTTTCATCAGAAATCTGAATGTTATATCTCCTTCATGGCGTTTGATCCTCAGCTCAACCGCATGAGGAAGAAGAAAATCATGCTTGACCATATCAAGGGCAAGCGTAATCAGCGTGTCTATGCCGACCAGATTATGAAGCGCCTCACCGAGAAGCTCATGGCTGGCTGGAACCCATGGATTGAGGCTCTGCAGCCACTGGAATATACGAAGTGGGAAGATGTACTCGAGAAATATAAGGCTTATCTCGTCAAGATGTGCAACGAGGGTAGCATGCGTGAGGAGACTTATGTTGACTATAGCAGTCGTGTCAGAATCCTGGAGAGATGGAAGAAGGAGAAAAACATAGTCCTCAACTTCTCCTATCAATGGGACCAAAGCAATGTGAGCAAGTTCCTGGACTATATATTCATCGACAGAAACAACACAGTTCTGACCCGCAACAACTATCTTGCCTGGACTAAGAGTTTTTCCACCTACCTGCTGGCTCGCGGCTATATCCCTAAAAATCCAACTGAAGGACTGGGACGCATCAAGAACAGACAGAAAAAAAACAGAGATGTCATACCGGATTGTACCATGCAGCTCATCAGAGATTACCTACAGGAGCACAACAAGCACTATCTGCTGGCTTGTGAAATCATCCACTATCTCTTCATCCGCCCTCGTGAGATGTCCTATCTCAGAATCTGCGATATCCATGTCAAGACTCAGACAATAAGCCTGCATGGTGAGAACACGAAGAACGGAAATGATGCAGTGATCACCCTGCCGACTCACGTCATCAAGCTGATGATGGAACTCAACATCTTCTCACACCCTGGGCAGGACTATCTCTTCTCTGACGGGTTCTGCCCTGGACCGGAAAGAAAGAACGAGAAAATGTTCAGGGACTACTGGACTCGAGTCTTGAGAAAAAACCTGAAGCTCTCACCTCGCTTCAAGTTCTACAGTCTGAAGGATACAGGCATCACCAATATGCTGCGGGCCAATGCCGATGTCTTGTCGGTCAGAGACCAGGCGAGACACTCATCCATCCTCATCACTGACATCTATACGCCTAAGGATATACAGAAGGCGAATGAGTATATCAAGAACTATCAGGGAATCCTATAATATAATAAGGTGGAGGGCTGACTGCTCCCCACCTTATATATATTATGATAGCATATAGAAATAGCCTGTGTAAACTGGCTCGATGGCATCGTCCTTGACCTCCATCTCTATCTTCTCACACACGAATCTCTTGTTGCGGATGATGTATATCTTGGATGGATCAGGTATGTCATCTGACTTGAACTTTACTTCCATGCAGTTTTTATTGTCTATTTTGAGACCGCTAGCATGTAAGGTTCCCAGACTGGTTGTACCAAATTCGCTCTTCATGCAGAGCGACAACGAGAAATAGATATCCTCGAAATGGGCGATGCCGAGTCTGAATCCATCATTGATACGATAGTCGGTCAGGAACTGTGGCCATCTTGACTTTTCCCCAACCCAAGATAGTTTTGTGGTTGAACCATCTGTAGATTGCACCCTGCCAGGAAGAATGAAGAAAATATTCATGCATTCCTGCTCGTCTTCTGAGTTGTCGAGTGCTGACTCATCATCGAGCGCATCCTGGACAGAAGTATAACTATAGCCATCGTCGTCAACATCGTACTCCTTGGAATCTGATTCCTTATCATTAGGCATTGACAGAAGGCACCGTCTCTCGTAATACTTGTCTTCCAGCAACCCCGACTTGAAATTGATATTCTCAACTACTTGAGCTGCGGGTGAAATGTTCAGATCTATAAAATCATCTGAAGAGCTGTCCCTGATAAGTGGTGACCAGATGCCAACAGGTTTCCAGCTTTTGTTATCATTTTCATCTACCATATATACATAGTAATTGCCAAAATTCTCGATGATAGTCTGTCGTTTTTGCTTTTCAGACCATGACAGCGTTGTTGAAGCAAACTGTTTGTTTGCCCCCATTAACTCTTTGCTATGAACAATCTCAAAATTATCGAAAACTTTTTTCGAGATAACTTCATAATTGTCTCTATTGGCAGAATTGCCCAGATTGTATTCCAGGTTTGCCGTAGATGAAGTAGAGAAGGAGCCATCTTCATCGTAGTCCGTAGTGTATTCGTCCATAGGTTCAATCTCTAAAGAATCAGCTGTTGTCAGTTCTGAAGCATTGATAACTGAGCAGGTCTTCAGAATATCATCAAAAACAATGGTGGCATTGAAAAGCTTTCGAAATTCCTCTATAAAAGTGTAGCTCGACCAATGAGGAAGCGCCTTGCGCAGCTCTCGCGTCTTGTAGGCTGAAGCGATATACAGAAGGTTCCATGGCTTGCAGTCGAAGTCGTTGCGCTTGAGAGTGTATCCTTCATATTCTACCACTTTGCGGAAGATATACATCAGATTTGGCTGAACTGCCAGGTTCACGATATATGGTGCATTGTAGCCGATGAACTGCTTTGTTTTATCCACTCCAACGAAATTGGCAATCATATCGTTAGTTTCGTCACGAACAGGTACGAAGCACCATTTTCCTTCTACTCCCAAGAACTTCGACTTATCTTCATCAAGTCTGTAGATGTCATTGATCTTTTGCAGGTCTTTAAATCCCTGAGACCAGCCCTTATCAACTGTATAACCAGGCTTGTCAGCTGTGCCAAATGGTATCTCATCGATATAGTGCTTGGTCATGCGGTCGTTGAACTTGATGCGGGACTTGCCTCCGACTATCTGCAGTTTGATCTCTTTCTCATTCGCGGATAGTATGGTACCGACACCGCTCATGATGAGCTGGCTGTTACAGAACAGCTTGCAGTCATCGTATTTGGCGACGTTCTTCTTGACCTCCAAACGTGAGACATTCTTGAAAATGACACGGTTCTCCAGGATATTCATGGGGAAGGTGATGTCATAGGTGTACTCACCATCATCGGTGACATACTGATTAGCGTATGTCACCTTGATGGATGATGTAGAAATGGGATAGGCCTTATGGCCATTGATGATGCATGTTATCATATCTACTTGTTGTTTAGCATACGATGATATTCATTGAGTTTGCGGTCGATGCCGTCTCTGCCAGCGATTGATACATCTGCCTTGATACCTCTCTCAATATTCTCGTTGAGTCTGGTGACTGCTGAATTTACTCCATCGAGGGACTGGCGTACCTCGGTGTTATCATTATTGACATTGACAACAGGAGCTACCACGGTACTGCTACCCTGTCCGAGAGAACGTGTGATATCATCAGCAGTCAGCGAGCCAACTGTATTGGTGCGCTGGGCCCTATCGATGAGGTCAAGAGCCGGACGGATGGAAGAGTTGTTGACGGCATTGTGATTAGCCACGAACTCGCCTTCATGCACAACACCTGCTTCCTTTCTGTAGCGGTTGCCTCCGGTGTAACCACCCTCGTAGTAACCTGCTGCCTCTGCCTGGTGCTGCTTTTTGATGGTAGCAATCTGCAGCATACCTGCTGCGGTTGCCATGCCGGCTGCGATAGGTGCCATAACCCAACCTGTGACAGGAATGCTAGCTGCTGAAGAGTAGGCGTTGATGGCAGCCATAGCGGTTGATGCGATTGCTTGAGCAATCTCAATCTTCATGGACTTTCTGTTTGCTTTAGACTTGGCTGCGGCTAACTCTTTGTCTCGCTTCTCCTCCAACTTTTTCTTTTTCTTCGAATTGTTGCCAGCTGCAGCAATCTGCTTTTCGTAGTTCTTGGAGATTTTCGCCTGCTCGAGGTCAGAGCATGCCTGAGCGTATGCCGACGCAGAAGAAAGAATGTTGTTGATGCCGTTGTATGCGGCAGAGGTCTGCTGCACCATGTTATCGAGGAAGTTGGTGGTCACCTGGGCCTTCGCCTGCATGTATGCAGCATGGTTCTGCTTGTCGTTGCCATACAACTCCTTCAGCTTCTCCATAGTGTTCTGATAGTTTGAGATTTGTGAGGAGAAGTATCCACCCAGAGTGGCATTGCTGGTCTGCTGGGACTCCCCTGCTGCAGCCCTGGCGCTGTTGACCATCTCTGATGACTTATCATTAATCTTCAGCTGAGCGCTACCAGCACCATGATCATCAGCATCAATTTGCGCTCTCTGGGCAGCAAACTGCTTGGTTATCTCCAACTTCATCTGCTGATATTCCTCCTCCTTGATTAATCCCTGCTTGTAGAGATTGTCAAGGCCATTGATGTACATGGTCTCCTGTGCCTGCAAGTCTTGCTTGCCAAACTGCTGACGGAGTTCACGCAGCTGATTCTGGTATGACTCCTGCATCTGCAGCTGGTGGTCGAGCTCAGCCTGCTCCATTTCAGCCTTCAGATCCAGCCATTCCTCGCTTCCCTCATTGTAGAGCGCCAGGCGCTTCTGCATGGCATCTGCATCATTCTGATAGATGGCTTCATCGAGAGCGATGTCATTCTGATAGATAGCGGAGTTGGCATCATTGTACTGAGCCTTGATGCTCGCCTCCTTCTGGAGGCGTTCACGCTCGATGGTCTGCTCATTCATTTTGAGGATGGCAGCGTCATGCTGCTTGACAACGTTGACCTGGTTGTCAAGCAACTGCTTGTACTCGTTGCTCTTCTCACCATAGAGCTGCTTCAGCTTTGCGAAGCCCTTGATTTGAATGCTCTGTCGGTCATCGAGGAACTGCTGGTATGTCTTGTTGCCCTCTGCATAAGCCTTGGCGTTGTCAGCGAGCAGCTGATTGGTCTCAGCCTTGATGCTATCGGCTGCCTGCTTTTGCTTGCGCTTGGCTTCAGCCTGGCGCTTGCGTTCTTCGGCTGCAGCAGCCTTCACCCTAGCCTTGCTCTCTTTTTCCGTAGCTTGATGAGTGCCGGTTGTTCTGTGCGGCTTAATGATGGTACCATCATTGCCCTTGCCATTGTAGCCATTGTTTCTCCAAGGCTCCGGATCATTGATTTCGAAATGCTGAGACTCCAGCTGTTTAATCTTAACGATGAGCATCTGCTGATACTGCTTTTCGCGCTCGACACTCTGAAGGAGTTGGTCTTTATGGTCTGCTGCGAAGTTGAGCTTCTTAGTCTTGCCACCTGCAAAAGGGTTGAGCCTATCCCAAAAGCGCTTCCAGTAGCCTCTATTGTCATTGTTTGCCTCTCCTAAAAGGTCTTCATCTTCTGCTTGCTTTGCTATAGACTCAGCAAGTTTCTTTTGCAAGCCATCGATGACGATCTTCTTCTTCATCATGTCGATGTAGGACTGGATCTGCCTTGTTGCTTGACCTGTGCGCACAGCTTCTTCTGTGATGTTTCCGAGGTGCTCACGCATCAGCTTGCCGTTGAGTTCCTCCAGGGCTGCCTTGCGGTCTGCCTCTGCACTGGTGTTTGACTGGATAGTAGAGACGAGGCGCAAGATGGCTGCCTCCTCGTCTGCAGCCTGCTTGTTGGCTTCTGTCACGGCATCATTGTAGTCTCGCTGAGCCTGCTCTGCGGTGCTCGTCTCCTTTGATAAGGTAACGATTGCTGCTGTGAGGCCTACGACAACAGCTATCACGGCTGTGATAGGATTGGCCAACAATACCTTGTTCCATAACATCTGCGCTGCTGCGGTCAGCTTAATCTCCTTGGTGAGCGCCATCTGGGCGATTGCCATGGTCTTCAAGGCTGATGTTTTGAGACTTATCAACAAGGTGTGCGCCTTCTCCTTGATAATCATGATATTGAGCCATGCCATCTGCGCCTTGTCAACTATCAGCTTAGCCTTTGACATGGCTGTATAGGTGACGATTGCAGCGGTCAGAACTATCAGGATGCGCCAATACTCCTTGACGAAGTCAACGAGTGTTGAGAGTGCCCGGACACCAAGACTTGCTGCAGATATGCAATATCTAGCAGCAGGGTAGAGTTTCTGACCTAGCTCTATGGAGAGGTCGAGGAACTTCTTGCTCGCCTTGTCCAGTTGCGCCTGCACGCTCTCGTTTTGTGTCTGGAACTCATTGAGTACGGACGTTCCTTCTGCATAAGCTTCGTTGGCAAGGTTCTGGGCAGACTTGATATCATCGAGCTTGTCTGCGAGGACGGTGAGGACACCTGTCGCTCTGGAACCGTCCATCTGCATCTCCTCGAACATAGGTGCGAGGTCTGCGAATCCACCCTTGGCTCGCATGGCTGCCAGGAATTGGAGGAGAGCGCCATTGGCGTCCTCCTTCAGGGTTTTGGCGAATTCCTTGACATTGAGACCTGCAATCTGAGCAAATTTTGCGGAATCCTGAAACATCTTGGCCAGAAGGTTCTGCACTGCGGTTGCAGCAGTCTCGTCTTGCTGCATGTTTTGGTCGAGGACGGAGGCGAGACCCATAATCTGCGCCTGGGTGAAGCCTGCCTGCTTGCCGACACCAGCCACACGGGCGGTGAAGTCAACGAGATATCCGGCAGATGCAGAAGAATTCTGCGCTAACTCATTGATTGCTGAACCGGTTGCGAGCATGGCTCCTCGCAAACCCATGGTTTTGTCTTCTCCGAACATCTGGGCGAGCTTGCCGATTTGAGACACAGCCTTGTCTCCGAGATCATCACCTAGGGCGACGTTGATTTTATCGGCTCCATCTACGAACTCCTCAACTGCTGCAGTCGAAGTGATGCCGAGTCTTCCGGCATCTTCGGCTAGCTGGTTGAGCTTCTGTCGAGGAGTTCGGGTGTCCATCTTCTTGAAGTCCTCGTTCATGCGCTCAACCTCTTCGGCTGCCTGACCTGTATATTTGCGTACGTTGGTCATCTCATCATCCATCTTGGCATACTCCTCCACACACTTCTTGACTGTGAAGGTGATGCCGGAGATGGCAGCGACGGCTCCCAGGGCGATGCCCTGCATGCGGTTGAACCAGTCCGCTGAGCGCTTGATCCAGGACTCCTGGGCTACTCCTTCGGCTCTGACCGCCTGCAGTTCTGCCTTCAGCTGCTTGGCTTGTCTCTCCATCTGCTTGAACTGCTCGGTACCACGCTGCATGCCCTGCATCTGCTGGTTAAGTGCCTTGATGGAGTATTCAAGGTCACGGATGGAGGAGGTCTTGAGGTTGGCCATGGTGTTGTTGACGAGCTGCATCTGACGTTTGGTCTCCTTGATGTCCACGTTGGTGCTGTCTATCTCCTTGTCATACTGCTGCATGAGGGTGACCACCTTCTGCTCGCTCTGTCGGATGCGTTCCAGCTCTGCCTCGACCAGCTTCAGCTGCGAAGCTCGAGAGGCGTACATGGTTGTGTTCGGGTCGAAATCGGCCATCTGCGAGCGAAGTCTGCTTGCAGTAAAGTTGAGATCGTTGAGAGATGCATGTTTCAGATTTGACACGGTTGCCGTCATGCGTCTCGCTTCTTCATCAGCCTTGCGTGTTGCGCCCTTCAGTGCAAGCATCTGCTCCTTGACCTTGGAGAGTTGAGCGTCCAATTTTGCGAAGTCTGAAGGATCTGACGCTGCCTTCATCTGCCCCTTCAGATGTCTAGCAGCCTTCTCCAGCTGTCCGAGGCTTGCACTGGACAGGTTGTCGAGTGTCTCCTTGACGCTCATTGTCGAGTTTTTGAATTGCTTCATCTCTCGCTCTGCGGCCTTCAAATCCTTGGCGAGGGAAGCCCCTAAACGGGAATCGCCCGCCGAGAAGGCATCCTGTTTTGCCTTCTTCAGCCGGGCGACTCTGTCCTCCAACTCTTTGAGTCGGTTCTTCGCCTCCTCAGAGTTGAGCTTGATGACTGTTGTATATACCTCTTTTCTTGCCATTTATCGGGTGACTTGTATATAGCTATTATATAATATGTTGGAATGAGGATTGAAGTTGATGACCTTGACATCATAGCCTTTGGTGCCCCACCGCCACCAGAGGAATCTGTGCTTGTACTGCCTATAGACGATGGTCTGGAGGCTGTCTCTCGCCTTGTATGTCAAGATGGAGTCTGCCGTGTTGAGACGGAAACTGAGCCATCGGTCGCAATAAGTATAGACAGAATCGCTGCGGTCAGTCTTGACCGTATCAGCAGAACTCAGACTTGTGCGCTGGTCTGCCATGACCTGGCCAAGACGTATGTCCAGGTCATGGAGCAACTGGCGGTCGTAGGCTTGAAGCTTGTACTCCTCTTCCTTCATCTGCAGCACCTGCTGCGTGATGACAGTGACTGAGTCTCGGATGGTGCCTCGCTCGGCTGGAGCATACTGAAGTTTCAGCCCATTGAGCTGTTCTCTCAGTTCCTGCTCCGCTCGCTGCCGTCGATGGTCAGAAATCCAGACGCAGGCGATGATGACCAATATCACCGATATGGTCATGATGATAGACTTGAGATGTTTCTGCATATCCCATTGATTTAAATGTCAGCATACTCAGGAATGGCGTCGAAGCAAGGACACTCCTTGATGCGCTCCCACGGATCGACCACTCCATTGTGGTTCTTGTCAGGCGAGATGTCACGATGTCCCATGATCCTGGCATCAGGATAGCGCTTTCTCAGCTCCACAAGCAACTCACGCAACGCCTGTTTCTGAGCCTCCGTGCGGTTGTCAATAGGCTTGCCTGTGCGTGAAATGCCGCCCATGTATGCCACGTTGATGGAATCGAAATTGTGTCCCGCGACTCCGTTGGATGGAAGATCTTCTGTCATGAGCTGCGTGCATTTGCCGTCTGCGGTCACGACCCAGTGATATCCAGGATAGTGCCAGCCCTTGTTGGCGAACTCCTTGAGCAAGGCATCGACAGACCATGACTGTCGGCTTGCTGTACAATGAATAAAAATTTTCTTAATCTTGCGTGCCATTTTTGTTGTTGAAATATTTATTGATTATGTCTTTTACTCTGGTGTCAAATGTCAGTGCGAAACCAAAGACGGTTGCCACGTAAACCAGACTCTGCCCAAAGTACCACAAGACGTTTGATGTAACGTCGTGGGACAAAAAAAAGCTGATGTACACGAGCACAATGCCAGCAAGCAGAACTATGCCAGCAGAGCTGTAGTGTATCCAATCCTTTGTATTTCTCTGCATATCTGTTATACCTTTTTTAAACTGGCACAAAGGTACATATAATATAAGGTATATAAAAATACGGCAGGAAGGACTATTCCCCTCCTGCCGTATCTGATAACTATGAGATATCCCGGTCGAGTAACTCTCTGGCCATCTGCTTAGCCTGTTCTCGCCACTCCTGGAATACCTGGTACTCTGTCTCATGCTCTTGGTTGCCATCTCCATGGTTGCATAGGATGGCTTCGACATCGCCCTGACTGTACTTAGTACGAACCAGACCATTCACGAACTCGCGATAACTTGCCGACTCTGCCTCAATCTTGGTGGAGCCGTCGATCTCACTGCCCTCGTAGCTGTAAGCTGTTACTGCCTGACTATCGCCATCAGACTCCGACATATTGGTGTCTGGGTGATAGTTTTCAACTCTCTGTTCACTCAGGAACAGGAGAAAATGATCACTGTCATATCTCAAGTATGACATGCGACAAAGATAAAATTTCTTGTGCATCTATATAAACTTATAAAATTTCTTGCCGAACTTGTTTGTGAGTTCTGCTGCAACGGTATAGAAACCTTTGTCCAGCAGTTCCCACTCCTTGCGTGCCTGGTCAACCAAGATATCTGAGCCTGTAAAGAGCCACCATGACTCTGACTGCCACACCGGTTCCTCGATTTCATCGCCCTGTTCATCGAACAGTCCCGTCTTCTTGACATGATCAATGAAACGGAAGCGGATGGCGAGGCGGTCCTTGGGCACCTTCTTGGTGACCATGTGCTTGACGCCCTGGTCGTCAACCTCTTCAACCTGCTCCATCTTGAAATCAACCCTCGACTTATCAATCTTGTAATCCTCTATGAGGATGAGGAACTTGTCATAGTCCTCAATATTGTGGCACAGGATGTCGCCTGGATGCTTCTTCTGTGCCATGCTCATGCCCTCGAAGGGAACCTCTCCCTTGCGGGCTTTCACAATCTGACCATACTTTTTCATACCGATTTTATTTAATAAGTTTTTTGTATCTGCGTGTTTGGCAAGGCCTAGCCTGGAGGCAGCCTTGCGCCGGATCTGCTCATCGGTAAGACCACGTTTGCGCAATCTAGCCACCTGGGCACAGAGTGCCTGCTTGGTGCGCTTGCGCAAAAGGGCATGGTCGGCAAAGATCTTCTGTCCACAGAAGTCTATGCCGTCACATGTACGATGAATATTCCAACTTTTATTGATGCTCAGCTTCCAGTCTCTTGCCAAGAGCATGACTGCAAGCTCCGCCATGAGGCGTAAGAAGACCTTATCTTCATGCATGATGAAGATATTGTCCATGAATCTATAATAATGTTTGAGTCCTTCGCGGCAAAAACGGTCGAAGCGCTCATTGAGGGATTTTACCCCCCCACAGCCCGTCCGAGAACGGCCGTTTTGGGGTGTATCACATAGGGTAGAACCGCTAT
>ERZ1031885.997-NODE-997-length-10670-cov-5.591804_pt1 | contig 10670 bp, 7 predicted proteins | sample MGYA00518168_ERZ1031885 | MGnify/ENA primary metagenome ERZ1031885 (study PRJEB33719, sample SAMN04261269) | wastewater metagenome | biome: rural village; feature: human; material: feces | host: Homo sapiens | place: El Salvador | collected 2014-01-14 ...
GAGTAGCACGAACGGCGGCCGCGAGTAGCGCTACTCGCGGCCGCGAATCGATGACTTGCCATAGTTACTGGGGAGACTTCGCTGCTTCTGTACACAAAAAAGCCTGCGGCAGGAACATCGAAAGATATTCCGAGCCGCAGGCTTCATATAAAATTTAGCGTATGATTCATTTATCAGAAATGACCGCCGCCGGGAGGAGGACCCATCGGAGCGCCCATCATGCGCATCGGTTCACGACGTTCGTCACCGCCACTGCGCTTGTTGCCGCTGCCGCTGAAGATGTTGAGGCGGTAGATGAAATGGAGCATGACGTAGGAATTGATGGAGTTGTTCCAAGAGTCGCTACGCATCGTGGCCGTGAGTGTACGTGAGACATTGCTCTGATTGTGGAGAATGTCGTAAAACTGCAAACTGATGGTGGCTGCGCGGCCCTTGAGGAAGGACTGCGAAATCTGTGCGTTCCAGATCAGTTCGTTGGTGTTCATCGAGGCTGAAGAGTAACCGCGACGTGAACTCATGCGGATGTCGGTGGAGAGGCTCAGGCCGAAGTCGAGGTTGAGGTTGGCGTTGCCTCCGTATGAGAAGTTCCACGTGTCCATGTTGGCATTGTCGAGCAATGTGGCGCGGGCGTGCTGATAGCGCACCGTTCCGTTGAGGCCGACGTCGAAGATGGAGAGACGATAGTTGGCGTTGAGGCGCTCGAAAACGGTCAGTGAGCGCGTGGTGTTCTTTTCAGACATGGCGCTGTTGAAGAGGTTGTTGTAGCCATTGTAGGTGCCGTCGATGTAAGAGCTCAGACTGCTGCCGTTGTTGACGCTACTGATGTAGCCCACCGAGTTGCTGTAGCTCAGGTTGGTGGCCGTTGAGACGGTGAATGTTTTCTTCGCGCCGATGCCCGTGTTGAGCATGAAGTTGGCACGCGCATTCCAGTTGCCTGAGATGTTTTCCGGGCGCGTGTAGCGCACACCGGTTGTTTCGTCATAGACCATGCGGTTGCTCACGGAGTTGCTGGTCTGCGAGAAATTGAATCCCGTCATGATGCCGCGCTGCGCGGTGGTGTTGTAGGTGTTGTAGTTTACATCGAAACTGTTGTTCCACGACGGTTTCAAACCTGGGTTACCCATCGAGATGTTGAGCGGGTCGGCATTGTCAACCACGGCCAAGAGGTTGGTCATCGAGGGCTGTGAAGAAGAACCGTTGTAGCGCACTTCCAACTGTGAAGTCTTTGAGAAACGATAGCGGAAACGCACCGTTGGCGAAACTTTGTTGACCTTGCGCGTGATGAGGGTGTCGATGTTCTGCCCCGGACGTTCATAGGCCATGTCGGTCTTTTCGGGGTTGAAATTCACGCCTGCATTAAAGCGTATGTCGCCAGCGTTGTAGCGAATGCCGAGGTTGACGGTGTGGTCGTAATATTTATAGGTGGCATACTGGCTGTTGTATTCATCACGCACCGCGTTGAGGAGATCGGCATCCGAGGGAATCGTGCCGAAGAGCGCGTAGTCGTTCACCCAATTGCGGCCCAGAGGATCGTCGGTGATTTTGTCGAGGTTGTAGCGCGAGCGGTTGGCATCGTTGTATTTGTAGCCATATTCATAGCGCACCTCTCCAAACCAGTTGTTGCCCAAGGGTTCTGTATAGCCCACGCGCACGTTGTAATTCCAGTTTTTCGACGGCATGAAGCTATACTGATGGAGATTTGAAGCGGGCTTGCCCGAATTGTAGTAGCGGATGCTTGACATGGAATGGGAGCTGGATTCGCTCTCGCTGTAGCCTGCCGAAGCCCGCAGAGAAACGTTGCGTCCGTTGCTATTAAGACGACGCACAATGTTCAAGGATCCGCTGACATTGTTGCTCTTGCTGTCGGAAAGCGAGTGGCGCAGGTTGCTGTTGACGGCGATGGCTGCCAACTTCGGATTGATGTTTGCAACGTCGTCCAAGAGAATGCTGTCGATGGGCGAATACATGCCGGGAATGCTGTCGGGGTCGCCGTTGAAGGTGGCCGACGCGCTTTCGCCGCTGCTCTTGCTGTCGCTATGACTGTAGGAAGGACGAAACGTGATTTTCGTCAACGAGTCGGGGCTCCATTGCACACGGAAGGAGCCATTGAAACTGTTGCTACTTGAGCGATTGAACGAACGGCTGTTGCTGAACGAGGGTTTGCTGTTTGCCGTGAGGAACGTCTGGCTCGAGGTGGCCGAGAGCGCGTCGGTGCCGCTGTGGCTGTATCTCACGTTGCCCCCCAATTCCAGACGGCCGGCTTCGCGTTTCTCCTTGCCGTTTTCCCAATAGAAGTCCATACCTGCCGACTTCGACGCCGTCAGGCCATTGCCGCCGCCGTAGCCACGGCGTCCGCTGCCGAAGCCGCGGTCGGCCACGTTGTTGGCAGAACCGTAAGCCGAGATGCGGCTGGTCTCTGTAAAGTTCGAAATGAAAATGCGGTCGGTATAGCGGTCTTTCGTGCCGACACCGAGGTCGACGTTGCTAATCCAAGAGCCTTTGAGCTTGCGTTTCGTTGTGATGTCGAGCACGGTGGTTTCCTCACCATCGTCGATGCCAGTCTGCTCCGCATAGTCGCTCTTCTTGTCGTAGGCCTTGATTTTGCTCACGAGGTCGGTGGGAAGATTCTTCATGGCGACTTGGGTGTCGCCCTTGAAAAAATCTTTTCCGTTGACCAAGAATTCCTTCACCTCCTTGCCGTTCCACGTGATGGTGCCGTTGTCGTCGACTTCAACGCCTGGCAACTGTTCAACCAGAGCTTCGAGCGTTGAGCCTTCGGGAACGCGGTAGGCCGAGGCATTGAAAACGGTGGTGTCGCCCTGCTGCTCCACGCGCGCAGCGGTGACGCTCACGACAGCCTCCTTCAAGAGATTGTCTGAGTTTTCGAGCGGAATGCGTCCGATGTTGATGGAATCGGTCTGGCGCGTCAAAACGACGTTGCGGTATTCCGTTTTGAAACCGACGTAGGAAATCTTGACGATGTAGCTGCCGGCGCTTTTTGCCCGCAGGCGAAACGTGCCTTTCTCGTTGGTCATGGCGCTCGTGACGCCTGTGCTGTCGGATTTCAGCAGCGCCGCCGTGACAAATGCCACGCCACGGTTTGTCTTGCCGCTTTCAACCGTCCCTGTCACAATGAATCGCTGGGCGAAAGTTCCCGTCAGGAAACAGAAGGCCATCAGCAAGAGAGTGGTTAATCTTTTGAAACTCATGGAAGCATGTATTGAATTGTTCCTCGTTAATTGTTATATCCAAAATCAGATTTGATTTCGATTGCAAAGTTACGATAATAAATAGGTGTGGTCAAGGAAAGAAAATGATTTTAAGCGTTCGGGTGTTTTTTGGGGATGAATCCCGATTATTTTCCCATGTTTCTTGTTTGTCCGTTCGAGAGAAATGCCTAACTTTGGGACATGGGCAAGCGGGACGCAGCCCGGAAAAACGCCCTGCGGTTTACATAAAAGCTCAACAAGTAATTTCTGCACTATGACAACATTAGCCAAATACATCACACGCATTGAGATTTCAAGCCTATGGAGCGGCCACAAGCACATCGTGTGGCACATGCGCCCGGATGTCAACGTGCTCAGCGGCGGCAACGGCGCTGGAAAGAGCACCATCCTCAACCGCCTCATCCAGCATCTGCGCAACGTTCCAACGTCGGGAGAAATCATCGAAGGGATGCGCCTGGGCGTGAGAATCGACTTCGAGCCGGCTGATGCCACGAGCATTCATTATGACATCATACGCAGTTTCGACCGACGCCTCGTCAATGTCGAAAAGCTCGACCAACTGACGGACGGACGCGTCACGACGGAACTGGATTGGCAGCTCTATCAACTTCAGCGCCGCTACCTCGACTATCAGGTCAACGTGGCGAACCGCATGATTGAACTGCTCTCTTCGGGCGACCCGGAAACGCGGGCTAAGGCCACTGAAGCGGCCATGATTAAAACGCATTTCCAAGACTTGGTGGACGATCTCTTCGGGGAGACGGGAAAACGCATCGACAGAAAGAGCAACGAACTGAATTTCATACAATATGACGAGCCGCTGCAGCCTTATCTGCTTTCGAGCGGCGAGAAGCAGATGCTCATCATCTTGCTCACCGTGTTGACTGAAGACCGACAGCCCTACGTGCTTTTCATGGACGAACCCGAAGCGAGCTTGCATTTCGAATGGCAGAAACGCCTCATCGGAATGATTCGCGACCTCAATCCCAATGCACAAATCATCCTGACCACTCATTCGCCCGCTGTCATCATTGACGGATGGCAAGACGTGGTGACCGACGTGAGCGACATCACTGTGCGGCCGTAAGCCCAGCAGACGGAGGTGCTCTGAAATATCCATTTGTCTTTCATTGCCAAAACTTTGAATGTCATGGCCAAACGTCTCTCACAAAATCTCAATTCCGACTTCATCGCGGCCGCCAATCGGTTGCGGCCGAAGCAGGCACGCCATAAAATCGTAGCCTACGTGGAAAGCTACGACGATGTTTTTTTCTGGAGCTCGCTCTTGCGCTCTCTGGAAACGCCGCACTATTATTTTGAAGTGATGCTCCCTTCGCGCACCTCGCTGAGCAAGGGAAAGAAAATCGCACTGATGAATGATCTGGGCGACCGCCTCGGCACGTCCATGATTGCCTGTGTGGATGCCGACTATGATTATTTGATGCAGGGCGAAACGACGGAAGCTTCTTGGCAGGTGTGTCGAAACCCTTTTGTGTTCCACACTTATGTTTATGCCATTGAGAACTTCCAGTGTTATGCCCCGACGCTCCAAAACGTGTGTGTGATGGCCACACTCAACGACCGCCGCATCTTCGATTTCGAAGCGTTTCTCCAGCAGTATTCTGAAATTATCTGGCCGCTTTTCGTATGGAACATCTGGGCTTACCGCTACGGGCGCTACTCCACATTCTCCATGCTCGATTTTTTCCACATCGTTCTCATCGAACGCCTCAATTTCTACCATCCCGAACAGACGCTGGAGGCGTTGCGCCACCGCGTAAATGCGAAAATCAGTCGTCTGCAGAAGATTTTCCCGCAGGGACGCGACACTTACAAACCGCTCATGAAGCGTCTGCTTTCGTTGGGACTGACACCGCAGACCACTTATCTCTATATGCGCGGCCACGACCTCTTTGATGGCATCGTTTCTCCGATACTTACGGGCGTTTGCGAAGCACTGCGGCGCGACCGCGAACGGGAGATACGCCACCTGGCCGAGCATGCCGTTCAGATGCAAAATGAACTGGCGGCCTATCAGCATGCCGTGGCCCCCGTTGAAGAGATGCTCAGGAAGCACACGGGGTATCGTGAGTCGGAGCCTTATAAAAGGATACAAGACGACATCAAACGCCTCATCGACCGTCTGGAACAGAAAAGACTGGGAGGAGGTAACGAAGAGGAGGCGAAGGAGAAGGTTTCTTGAAACAGACAGATGGTCGACACGGATTGTGACAATAACAAAACCGTGCCGACCATCTGTCTTATACATTATATAGGATGTCCTATATATTATAGGTGACGTCTTATATATTATAGATGTGTGCCCTATATATAATATAGGATGTTCTATATGAATATAGGCGTATCCTTAGTTTTCATCATAAAAATCTTTGCCCCTCCCCGCCACGACGGGTTCGCAAGCAAAGTTTTCAACAAAGCACCTACGCTTCTATTGCGCCTTCGCCCATCTCATGCGGCGGAGGCGTCTCAATTTCTGCTGGCGCTGGAAGCCACGCCACATCTGCATACCGAGACTTGGCCAGGTCGGCACGCGATGGACACGCCGCCGCACCGCTGGCAAATCCCAAAGCAGGAGAAACAGGGTGATGACAATGGCGGCATAGAGCGTCCAACCGTAAAGGGTCTTGATGCCTTGGGCGGTTAGGCCTTCAACGAAATGCCCCATAAAGCCACCAAAGGAGAAGGGACGGGCGGAAGTTGAAACGGAATCGACAGCCCCGGAATAGCGGGAGAAACCATCGGCCACATAATAGCGCAGACCATAGGCATAGCAAGCACCGCCGATGACGCCGCCGACAAACATGTGAAGCACGTTGAAAACGGAAAGGGCCTGGAAGAAATGCTGGAAGGACATGACGGTTGCCAAGCACCACATCATCGTGACGGAGATGACGGCATAACTGAAGCCGCGACACACGAGGGGCCAACGCAACTGCTCAATGGAGAGGTTGGCATCGAGAAGGAAATAAAATCCGGCGGCATAGGCGATGAAAGCCAACAGGGCGATGGCAAGCAGACGATAAGGCGTCCAGCGCATCAAGGCAAGCCAGCCTAAGGAAAAGAGGCAACCCGCCCACAGTCCTGGCAAAGCCCATTGGGCAAGGGTCTCCTGCGTAAGGTCGCTATAGTGCATCACCGCTGCATAATAAACGCTCTCCAAACTATGCTCAGCCGCAAAAAGGGCTTCAAAGACGCCGATGAGGAGAATGATGGGCAGCACATAGGGATAGTGCCACATGGCAGGTTCGAAATAGGGCGATGTGGCGGTGTGCATACGGCGCAGTGCGATGACGAAGGTCAGAAGTGACGTTCCGGTGAGTAGGCGTACCACGGGAGAATTCCACCAATCGAGCCAGTCACCGTAGTTGAACACATAGGCCACCTGCAACGCCAGCAACGCCCAAAGCAGAGCGCCCTGCCAGTCGATACCCTTCAGCGGAATGATTTTCGGCATGGCATGGAAGGGGCGCGTAAGAAAATGCTGAACGGCGAGCACGAAAAGCATCAAGCCCATCACGAACCAGTGCATCAAAGTCCAATGACCATGAAAGGCGAAGGCGGCGGCGAGGAAGCCGGCTCCTTCGATGGAGGTGAGCAACACGAGATGGAGCAAGGGGAAAAAGACGGCCATGTCGCGTTTGGGCGTCATCCAGAGCTGGATGGAGGACATACATTCAAACGTTCCTTGAATCTTGGCCATACCACAGAGGAAGCAGAGGGTCCACAGCAGCGGCAAAGGCAAATCGAGCATGGTCAGCGCATTGCAGCAAAGAATCACGAAGGCAGAAACCATCAGGAGGAATTTGTTGCTGAAATGGAATTTCATGCGGAAGAGCACGGGGAAATAGAACGCCATTCCGGCCAACGTGGCATACAGACTCATCTGCACGTCTTCACGCATCAGGGCATGCTCGCCGACCACATCGGGCATGGCTCCCAAATAGACACCGCCAGAAAACTGGAAGCAGAAGGCAAGCAAGACATAAAGCCACGGCCGCACCACTTCGGGAACGAAGCTGCGGAACATGGGCATGGAGAACTCCGTCGGCGGACCGCCGGCAGGAGCATGATGATTATTATCTGACATATTTCGGTTCAGTTGTTTAAGCAGGTGTTCTATATTTTGACCACCTAATCACCTTACTTAATAAGCCACAGAGGTTTCAACATTCAGTCCGGCACGAAGCATCTCCAAATCCTTGGAAGCCTTCAGGCGGATGCGCACCGGCACACGCTGCTCCACCTTGACAAAATTGCCGGTGGCGTTGTCCTGCGGAATGAGCGAGGAAGCGGCGCCCGTGGCGTCACTGATGCGCTCAACGGTGCCTTCGAACACGCGGCCCGGAACGGCATCCACCTTCACTTCCACCGGTGCGCCAATCTTGATATTTGGCAATTGCGTCTCGCGGTAATTGGCCACGACCCAGACATCGGCCTTGTCCACCAGGCTCACCAAGGTCTGCCCCGGCTGCACGAGCTGTCCGACATGGATATCCTTACGTCCCACCACGCCATCGGCCGTTGCCACAATGACCGTGTAGGAAAGATTGAGCCGCGCCATATCAACCTGCGCCTTCGCCAAGCGAATGGCGGCATCGGTCTGCCCCAGGCGATGGTTTTGCTCGGTCTTCACCGCCGTCAGCGCACTACTTTGGCGCATAGCTTGTTCATAGCGCGCCTTGGCCGAGAGATAGGCCGTGTGAACAGCATCATATTGCTGCGGCGTAACGGCATCGGTTTTCAAAAGCTGGGCATAACGCTTCTCCTCCCGCTCCGCGTTTTCGAGATGCACACGAGCCTCTTCTGCGCCCGCCATGCTCACGTTGACCTGACGCTGCGCCGTGTTCACGCCGCTACTCGTCACGCGGCCTCCAGCGGTGGCGCTTGCCAAATCGGCTTCAGCCTGCGCCAGGCGTAGGCAAAATTCGCTGTCATCGATAACAACGAGCGTGTCGCCCTTGTGGACTTCCTGATAATCGTCGAAACGAATCTCGCGGATAAAGCCCTGCACGCGAGTGTTGACGGGCGTGATGTGACGGTAAATGGTGGCATTGTCGGTGATTTCACTGTTGCCGAAGTGAACGAAGTGTGCCACAACGAAATAAATACCTGTCAATAAAAGGATAACAACAAGGGTGTTATAACCCCAACGAAGAAATTTTCTGCTTTTCATTTTCAAATCAATGGTCAAGTTTCAAGCAGGCGTCAGCATCAGTTTGGCCGCCCGCTTGCAGTCATTATAAATTTCCAGCCGCGAAACGGATGGCATAATAACAATAATAGAGGTTTATCTCGGCATCAGCCAGCGCCAATTCGGCATTGAGTTTCACGGAAGCGGCATCCGTCATGTCGGTCACGAGCGCCAAACCATTGGCATAGCGATGGCTTACCACCTGATAGTTCTGCCGCGCCAGTTCCACGCTTTTCTGTTGCGTTCGCAGATTGCTCTCGGCCGTTCGATAATTCACGCACGCCTGCTGCACCGCGTCGTTGATGCGACATTTGGCATCCTCCAATTGCGCCTGCGAGGTGGCGGTGGCCAACTTCGCCTGACGGATGCGCCGGTTGTTCTTGTACAGCGACGAGATATTGTAGCTCACCCCTACCCCAACAAACCAATAATTGAGGTTTTTGTTGAGGGGCGGCACTTCTATAGTGACTGGCCCGTCGAGATGATCTTCAGCCACGAGCGCCAGTTTGGGCAGTTGCGCCGCGCGTTCCAGTTTCAGTTTGGTCTGGCTCATCGAAACATTCAAGCGTTCCTTTTCCAAGGTGGCGTGTCCCCCATCGGCCAAGCGTTGCCACGCATCCCAGGCAGGCAACGACGCCGTTGGGCGCTCTTTGAAAGCACTGCCGTCGAGCACATCGGGCAGAGAGTCCACGCCAAGCGCCGTGAGGAGTTGGTGGCGTGCGATGTCGCGGGCATCCGAAGTCTGGACCAGTCCCAGCTGCATCTGTTCCTGCTGCAATTCATAACGGGTGATGTCGTTGGCCAACACCGTTCCCTCCTTGCGACGCTGACGCATCTGGTCAATCAGTTGACTGGTGAGTTCTGCATTCGCTTGGTAAACACGCTCGCGGTTTTGTAAATGATGGAGTTGCAGGTAAAGCCCCACCAATGCAAAGCGCACATTCTGCTGCACCTCGCGTTTGGCAAGCCGCGCCATTTGTGCGCCCTGCTTCGAGAGTTCAATACTCGCCGTTACCGCCCCGCCGGAATAAACCACCTGCGAAGCCTTCAAGGCATAGTTGTTGCCCCAATGCGGCATAGGAGCGGAAGTGCTCTCACCGAAATGACGGTTCCACAGGCGGGCGTTGCCATAATAGCAATACGATGCCTGCGCCGAAACATCCGGCAAGCGTTCGGCCTTAGCAGTCTCAACAGCGGCCTGCGCCTCGCGCGAAGCCGCCTCAAGGCTTTGCAGACTCGCATTATGGGCCTCGGCAGTTTCAAAAAGATGCTGCAGATGCAGCTCCACGCGGTTTTGCGCCCATGCGCCCTGAGGAACAGCACAGATAGAGGCGGAAAGCACCAAGCGTGCCATCCACATTCTAAGAAAATGAGGTTGAATCATGGATTATAGTTGTGGTGTAAAAAGAATTTACCAGACAAACCATCGCGCAACAAAAGACAAGTCCTCCCCTCCGAATCCAAAGAAAAGGACACGGCAAAACGGGCGGACATCATGCCAGCAGAAAAGCCGACGCAATGTTCACGAAGGAATGGCAATAAAGGTGTGGATGTGATTTCAGCGAACATTCTGAAATCGGAAAAGAGGGGTACAGAAAAATCCTACTTCCAAAAATAACAAACGGATGCTCTCAAGGATTTCCCGCCATACCCGCAAAATCAGCGTTGCATACAAACGCCCCAATCATGGAACCTATGAATCTTGTTTAATGTCTGAAACGCTGGTTGTCTCTTTGTTGCAAATATCATATAAATTGTGAAACACTGAAGCAGAACGCGATTGCAACGGCAATCTGGCAGAGCATAGCGACCACCTGTTCCCGCTTGAGTTTCATATTTTCGGGTGCAAAGTTATGAATTTCATCGTATTTTATATAATCCATCAGAGCAGGAATCCGCCCCACACATCTATTTTTACAAAAAATCGAAAAAAAATTTGGCGGTTAGAAACAAAAGGACTAATTTTGCAGACGCTAACGGGAATTAAGCACAACGCTTAACGACCGATACACCATCGGGGTGTAGCTCAGCCCGGTTAGAGTACGCGTCTGGGGGGCGTGTGGTCGCTGGTTCGAATCCAGTCACCCCGACATTTAGGCTTGCATCTGCATTTGCAGAAGCAAGCCTAAATTTGTTTTTGGCCGATTGCGATTAAATAGCAGAAGCACATTGATTTCGGGTCAGTCCGAAAACTCGGTTGCAAGCAACAAGCCTATGCACACAGTTTT
>ERZ1031885.999-NODE-999-length-10669-cov-9.753250_pt1 | contig 10669 bp, 10 predicted proteins | sample MGYA00518168_ERZ1031885 | MGnify/ENA primary metagenome ERZ1031885 (study PRJEB33719, sample SAMN04261269) | wastewater metagenome | biome: rural village; feature: human; material: feces | host: Homo sapiens | place: El Salvador | collected 2014-01-14 ...
CCCGGTGCTCGTTCGACCTGGAGACTCAGACGCCGGAGCAGTTCATGACGATGAACGGATTCGGTGCTGCGGCTGCCGATGACGGCCTGACCGCAGAGGCCTCGTCTCGGCCGAACTGGCTGAAGGTGACGGTGGGACGCATCGGCGACCATCTGGTGCTCGTGCTGATCAACGATGTCAGCGAGTCGATCCGGTTCGCTCAGATTCGAGACTCGTTCATATCGAACGTCTCCGAACAGCTGCTGCAACCGACCCGCGCGCTGGAGCGGCTGGCCGATTCGTTGGAGAGCGCGGACGTGAGCCACGAGCAGCTGGCGAACCACGCGCGGCAGGTGCGGCATTCCTGTGTGCGGCTCGACCGCATGATCTCTGACCTGCTGATGCTGATTAAGGCTCAGGAGCCGGTGACGGCTTCGGAGGCGAACCGTTGCGACCTGTTCGCGCAGGTTTCCGGGGCCGTGGATGATCTTGCCGGCGCTGCGCGGGATGCCGGGGTGCAGGTGCGGGTCGGCGGCAAGAGCCCCGTGATGATTCACGGGGAGGCCGATCAGATTCGCATGGCCGTGCGCAAGATGGTGGAGAATGCGATCGTGTATTCACACCCAGGCGGGGCGGTCGGCGTCTCCGTCGCCCTGTCTTCGGACGGGAAGAACGCCGTGGTGCGTGTCATCGATCATGGCGAGGGCGTGCCGAAGGCCGATCTGCCCCGTATCTTCGAACGGTTCTACCGCGGTTCCAACCAGAACGAGCGCACGACCGACGGCATCGGTCTGGGATTGGCGATCGTCAAGCATGCGGCGCTCGCCCATCACGGCGATGTGACGGTGTGGAGCGCTCCCGGGCAGGGCAGCACGTTCACGCTGTCGCTGCCGGTGGGGGGACTGATACGGCTCAGTTGCCGAGACGCCGGTAATCCCAGCGGTCGAAATGCTCCCATACCAGCATCATGACGCCGATGACCAGTCCGGCCGCGCACATGATGAGCAATTGCAGCACATCCAGCCCGCACGCGAGCAGTATCGCGCTGACGATCAGCGCGACCGACCACAGCACGCAGCCGATGAGGAACGTCTTGCGCAGGTCGACGCGCACCGGTTTCGGTGCCGGCTTGCGTACTTCAGGATTGATGATGGCTGCGAATTTCATACCTATATACCTTAGCGCATGGGATGAATCGGGCGGGTGGCGGTACATACACCGGCACCCGCCCGAGCGTTCAGTCCTTGATGATCGGGCGGCTCTTGCTGCCGCGTCCGTCACAGGTGCTCGACGACGTAATCGATGCACGCGGTGAGCGCGGCCACGTCCGACGGCTCCACCGAGGGGAACACGCCGATGCGCAGCTGGTTGCGCCCGAGCTTGCGGTATCCGGACGTGTCTACGATGCCGTTCTCGCGCAGCGCGGCGATGACCTGTTTGGCGCTGACCGCGTCATCCAGGTCGACGGTGACGACCGCATTGGAGCGCGAGCCCGGGTCGGCGACGAACGGCCGGGCGTATTCGCTGCGCTCCGCCCACTCGTACAGCAGCGCGGCGGACTGCGCGCAACGTGCCGTGGACCAGGCCATGCCGCCATTCTCGTTGAGCCAGCGCACCTGGTTCTCCAGCATGATTAGCGTGGCGACCGACGGCGTGTTCAGGGTCTGATCCTTGCGTGCGTTGTCGAGCGCGGAGGTCAGCGAGAGGAACGGCGGAACCCAACGGCGGGAGCCTTCGAGCTTGGCTTCGCCCTCGACCTGCTGCGCACGTGCGATGGCGCGCGGCGACAGCACCGCGATCCACAGGCCGCCGTCGGAGCCGAACGCCTTCTGCGGGGAGAAGTAGTACGCGTCGGTCTGGCTGACATCCACCGGCAACGCGCCGGCAGCGCTGGTGCCATCGACCACGACGATCGCGTTCTGCTCGTCGCTGCCTTCCACGCGCCGCACCGGTGCCGACACGCCGGTGGAGGTCTCGTTGTGTGCCCACGCGTAGGTGTCCACGCCGTCGGTGCGCTCGGGGAGCCGGTAGGTGCCCGGCTCTCCCGCGAAGATGATGGGGTCGTCGAGGAAGGGCGCGCTCTGCGCCGACTTGGCGAACTTCGTGCTGAATGAGCCGTATGTGCCGAATGCGGCCTTGCCGGCGATGAGCGACGCGCAGGCGATGTCCCAGAAGGCGCTCGCGCCGCCGTTGCCGAGCGCGATCTCATATCCGTCGGGCAGGGAGAAGAACGAGCCGAGTCCTTCACGGATGGAGGCGACCAGGGATTTCACCGGCGTCTGCCGGTGTGAGGTGCCGAGGAGCGTCTTGCCGCCGCGTTCGAGCGCGTCCACCTGCTCGGGGCGGATCTTGCTGGGGCCGGAGCCGAATCGTCCGTCTTCGGGCTTCATTGAGGACGGGATGTTCACGATATTATCCATATGCTCAACACTAGCCAATGATGCGGATTGATGGGGGTCGGCGTTCATGTGTCGGATGCGGTCGGGTTGCCGATGGCCGCACCCCGCGGTAAGCTGGTCAACCGTGATGAACGTGCGGCGTCTTCGGAAGGCCGCATCGCGATGATATTAAAGGAGCAAAAAGTATGAGGCATGCTGCGCATAAGGCCAATAAGGGTTCCGTTCAGCGCACCAGCCCTTCGGCGTTATTCCGCTCCTCCCGGGGTTCCCACACGGCCAGGGCCGTGCGTGCCGTGCAGGCGGCCAACGGCGATGCCGTGGCGCTCGCCATCGACCCCGTTCTTGCAGCCAAGCTGAACGAGGTCGCCCCGATGACCCGCCGGGCCATCCGCGAGACCGCGAAGGCCGCGCAGCGCAAGTCGTACATGATGTCATCCGCATCCCTTGCGGCTCTGGTCGGCACTGCGGCCACCGCCTTGGCCTTTTCCAATATCCAGCAGTCATCCAACTCTCGTCTGCTGGCCGACGATCCTGCCACGACGACCACTCAGCTGGCCCGCGTGACCGGTTCGACGGTCTCGCGTTCCGAATCCCGTACCGAGCTCGGCACCATCGCCTCCGACCAGACCGCAGCCACGGCCACGAGCGGCGCGGCCGACGCGAAGACGAGCAACACGATCGCCGACGCCAAATCCGTGCAGACCACCAATAACGGCAACTGGGAGCTGAACGACAAGAACTCCGCCATCGACGTGAGCCAGCTGTCCCGCTCCCTGGCGAACAACCCGCAGGTCGCGGTGCTGGTCGACCAGGATGCCGGCAAGCTGCCCGAAGGATTCAACCCGAACCATGCCACGGGCGACAGCGGTCTCGCCTATGCGTTCAGCCAGTGCACGTGGTGGGCGTACCTGCGTCGCCATCAGCTCGGCCTGCCCGTCGGATCATATTTCGGCAATGGTCAGGACTGGGCGAACTCCGCTCGTGCGCACGGCTACTGGGTGGACAACACGCCTCGTCACAAGGGCGACGTCATGGTGTTCCGCGCGGGCCAGGAAGGTGCGAGTTCCGTGTATGGCCATGTCGCCATCGTGGAGAGCATCAACGCTGACGGCACGGTCACCGTCTCGGAGTGCGGTGCTTCGCTGAACGGCAAGCCGGCATCCCGCACCCTTTCCAACGTGAACGACTTCCAATACATCCACTACTGATCTTCGGCGGGTCTTCGGTCCCCGTCAGTGAGATTCATCTCTATTATTCTCCCGGGAGTGTCGCGCCGGTCGTGTGAAGATTATCGGTTTTCCCGTGATGTCGCCGATATGGCGTGATTTCCTATCGTGAATGTTTTCAGGCGAAGATGCATGCCTGTGTGCTACAATCATGCCTCGATGATGATTTGCAAGAAGATTATTTCGACTATCACCGCCGCAGCAGCTGCGGTGGCGTTGTTCACGGTATCGGTGCCTGTCGCCTTGGCCGGTTCCGATAATGCGAGCAGGAAGGCGATTACCTCTTCTCGCTCGTTCCCGAAGATGAACACCGCGCGTAAGGACCTGCTCAAGGAGACCGTATCGGTCAGCTCCGATGACAGCGAGAGCTGGGGCGGTGTGGAATCCCTGAACGTGCCCGAAACCAAGTCCACGGCCGAGAAAAAGGCCGAGGAAGAGGCCAAGAAGGCCGAAGAGGAGCGCAAGGCCGCCGAGAAGGCCGCCGCCGAAGCCGCCCGCCTGCAGGCGGCGGAGGTCAGCCGTTCCCGCGCATCAGCCGCGACCAGCAGCACCAGCTCGTCGCCCGTCTCCAATAACGGTGCGGTCGATGCCCCGGTCAGCGCCAATGGCGCCGGCGTGGTCGCCTACGCCTCCCAGTTCCAGGGCGTGCCCTATGTGTACGGCGGCACCACGCCGTCGGGATTCGACTGCTCGGGCTTCACGCAGTACGTGTACGCCAAGTTCGGCATCAGTCTGCCGCGTATCGACTATCAGCAGCGTGTGTGGGCTCAGGCTCACGGCACGAAGGTCAGCGATCCCCAGCCGGGCGACCTGATGTGGAAATCCGGCCATGTGGGCATCTACGTCGGCAACGGTCTGATGATTCACGCGCCGCGCCCCGGCAAGAGCGTGTCCATCGTGCCCGTATATGCTTCCTTCGAGTATTACCGAATCATCTAAGCCGGTTGCTTTCGGTCGAAGAGTCTTCGAACGATGTTTCGCACTGCACAGCGCCTCCATTGGGGCGCTGTCGTGCTTCTTCGACAGGTGATGCGGCGACGATGCCGTGCCTGCTTCCGCGCGTTATGACACACCGACGCCAGGAATGTGGCATTGTTCTCAATCGGCAAAATGACTGATGTTCATCCCGTATCCTGACGCGTACGCGGTATTCTAGGAACTATGACCCGATGCGCCGCTGCATCGGTGTTACCTTAAGGAGGTTGCCATGATCAACGAGAAGGCGATTCTGGTTGGGGTGGACGGTTCTCATGCCAGTTACAAGGCCACGTGGTGGGCCGCCAATTTTGCCAAGCATGCGGGATTGACGCTGCAGATCGTATGCGCGTATTCGCTGCCCAGCTACGCCGCAGTGTCGTTCGACGCCACGTACACCGCGATGGGTGATGACAACGCGGCGCACAGCGACGCACAGGAGATTCTTTCCAAGGCCAAGGCCATCGCCGACGAGCAGGGCGTCGAGGCGGCGACGCTGATCGTCACCGGTGACCCGGCGTCCGTGTTCGTCGAGCTGTCGCGTAACTACAATCTCATCGTCATCGGCAATCGCGGCAAGGGTGGACTGGCCGAGCGCCTGCTCGGTACCACCAGCTCGTCGCTGCCCGCGTACGCGTACTGCCCGATCGTCGTCGTGCCCTATACCGACGATGACGGCAACCTGATGCACCTGAACAACACGATCACCAAGGTGGCGGTCGGCTCCGACGAGTCGAAGTGGGGTCTGAAGGCGCTGGACATCGCCGCCTCGTTCGCAAACATGTGGGGCGCCGAACTCGACGTGATCTCCGCCGCGCCGAAGGTGCAGGGCTCGGACGGCGACAAGGCCGTGATGGAATCCTTCATGGAGGATCTTGAGGTGCGCATCAAGCCGATCGAGGAGTCCTACCCCGACCTGAAGATCACCCGCACCGTGGTGCCGGGCAACGCCGTGCAGGCGCTGACCAAGGCCAGCTATGACCATGACGTGGTCGTCGTCGGCTCCCGCGGCCGCGGCGGGTTCACCGGCCTGCTGCTGGGCTCCACCAGCCAGGGACTGATCCAGCACGCCGTCGGCCCGGTGTATGTCGTACCCCGCAAGTACGTCGAAGCCGCGGAATCCCGTCTTGACACGGTTCCGAGCTCGCCGGCCGATGTCGAGCCGAAGCCCTTGGAGTCCATCGGCGGTGTCGAGGAACTGCCGGTGCCGACCGCGCAGCCGGAGGTCGTCGAGCAGATCGATTCGGCCATCGACCCCGAGCACAAGGCCTGATTCGGCTCTGATGCATGCAGTGGCCCCGCCGGACTCGATGCCCGGCGGGGCCACGATGTTGTTGTGCCGGCGCTCGTGCCGAGGACGCGGTAGCATGAACTCCCCCGTGCCGTTATATGACAGGGGAGGAGCCCCGCGATGCCTCAGCGGCGAACCGTCACATCCATGCGCACCGGCGTCTCCTGCACATAGGTGTGCTTGACGGTGCAGCCCTTTTCGATGTGGCGCGTGACACGCTCCTTGAGCTTGTCCGCATCCTCTTCGCTCAGCTTCGCGTCAGTGGCATCCACTACGACCTGCTCGTTGAAGTTGATGTAGGCATCGCTGTCGGCGTCATATGTGCCGTCCACGACGATCCTCGCGCCCTTGCCGTCACCGAGTGTGTGCTCGATGGCGAACTGGCTGGACAGCGCGGCACAGCCCGCCAGCGCGATCTTCATCAGGTCTCCGGGGGTGAACACTCCGCGGCCCTTGCCGAACTTGATGTGAGCGCCGTCATCGCTGAACGCATCCCATGAACCATCCTTGTTGCGCTCGACCCAAAGTCGCTTGCCCATGCGTATCTCCTCGTGTAGTCGTCATGACGCGCCTGCCGCATCACACATACCTCTAATGTAGACCACAATCGTTCGCCATGGGTCGTGATACGCGTTCGGCTGGACGCCCCTCCGGCCCGAGCACGTCTGCTCGATGGGTACTTTGGTCTGATCTGGGTCTGGTTTGGGGTGTCTACCCCCGTCTCGTCCGGCGTTTCATCTCCGAAATCGCCTGTGCATGCCATGTTTCGGCGTCACGCTGTGCGGGTACCGTCACGCTGTGCGGGTTCGCGGCGTGACGGTTTCTTGGAAACCGCTGGAAACACTGGGGTTTGTGGTACCGTCACTGTGTGCGAGGGCGCACACAGTGACGGTACCCGCACAGCGTGACGCTACCGCATCCATCGCACGCTGCCGTCCGCCGTCTCCGCCACTCGCCTCGGGCTGTTAGCCGCTGTCGTTACACTGGGTGGCATGGCTTTGACACCGGAACAACTCGCAGATATCCGCACCCGTATCCCCGCCCGTCCTCACAGTGACGTCCCCACGCCGTACGAGGATTTGGTGCGCCGGATCATGCTCGAAGGCACGCTCAAGTCCGATCGCACCGGCACGGGAACGATATCCCTGTTCGGGCAGCAGATGCGTTTCGACCTGTCAGAAGGATTCCCGCTGCTCACCACCAAGACCGTGTTCTTCAAGGGACTGGCATACGAGCTGCTGTGGTTCCTCAAGGGCAGCAGCAACGTGCGCTGGCTGCAGGAGCACAACGTGCACATCTGGGATGACTGGGCGGACGAGAACGGCGACCTCGGCCCCGTGTACGGTGTGCAGTGGCGCAGCTGGCCCGCGCCGACCCCCGAAGACCCGAATCGCACCATCGACCAGATCGGCAATGTTCTCGACCTGATCCGCAACCACCCCGACTCCCGTCGCATGGTGGTCAGCGCATGGAACCCGGCCGAGGTCGAGAACATGGCGCTGCCGCCCTGCCACGCCCTGTTCCAGTTCTACGTGGCCGACGGGCGGCTCAGCTGCCAGCTGTACCAGCGTTCGTGCGACATGTTCATCGGGGTGCCGTTCAACATCGCTTCGTATTCGCTGCTGACGATGATGATCGCGCAGCAGACCGGCTTGGAACCGGGCGAATTCGTCTGGACCGGCGGCGACTGCCACGTCTACGACAACCACGTCGACCAGGTGCTGGAGCAGCTGTCGCGCGAGCCGTACCCGTATCCGAAGATCGAGATCCGCAAGGCCGATTCGCTGTTCGACTACCAGTACGAGGATTTTACGATCGTCGACTACCGGCACCATCCCACCATCAAGGCGCCGGTCGCGGTCTGAACCGACCGTTACACTATTGTCCCAGTCCGATTCAAGGAGTGAATGAAATGGAGCATGATAGTAGCCGCAACGGCTATCACGAACCGGAGCCCGGGTTCGCCGGGCAGGAGAAAGCCGATGATTGGGGTGATGACTTTCCCAAGACGTTTTCAGTGAACCTGATTTGGGCCGAAGCTGACGACAAAGACGGCCGTCCCGGTGCCATCGGGTTCAACGGCGGCATGCCTTGGCATCTGCCGGAGGATATGAAACGTTTCAAGGAGCTCACCGTCTCTCACCCGGTGATCATGGGACGCAGGACATGGGAGTCACTGAACGTGAAGTACCGTCCGCTGCCCAATCGTGACAACATCGTGGTATCGCACAATCCCCAGTATCTGGCGCTGGGCGCCACGGTCGTCACCGATCTGGATGCGGCGCTCGACATCGCGCGGCAGGAGGCCATTCCCGACGACGGGCTTGACCGCAGCGAGATCTGGGTGCTCGGTGGAGCGCAGGTCTTCCAGGAGGCGCTGCCTTTCGCCAGCAAGGCGTTCGTGACGAAGATCCAGACCTCAGTGGACGCAGACACGTATGCGCCCGATATGGACGCTCTGGTCGACGCCGGCCTGTGGGAGGTCGCCGACCCCGGCCATTGGAAGAGAACGCAGAAGGACGACAGCGGAATCAAGCGGTACCGCTTCGTCACCTATCGCAAGATCGGCTGAATCGCCGCGCGCGCAAGTTCACCGGGTGCCTTACGCACAGGCGCCCATCGGAAACCATCAGGAGCCATCATGACACAGCAGCACCCATACACCGTGATGACCGTGTGCACGGGCAACATCTGCCGTTCGCCCATGGCGGAGATCATCCTTCGTGCCGAATTCGAGTCGCGTGGGATAGGGGAGGACCGCGTGCGCGTCCTGTCCAGCGGCGTGAGCGACGAGGAGTACGGCCATCCTATCGACCCGCGCGCCGTGCGCGTGCTGCGAGCCGACGGGTATGAGATCCCCACGCATCATTTCGCCCATCGCGTCACGCGCGAGGAGATCGAGGAAACCGACCTGTTCCTGCCGATGACGGCCGCGCATATGCGCGCGCTGCTGCGGCAGCTGCCGTCCTCCAAGCGCGCCGAAGTGCACATGTACCGCAGTTTCGACCCGAATCTGCCCAAGCCGGCGGCCGGCCGCGAGGACTCCATCGACCTGGTGGATCCCTGGTATGGCGGGCCCCGCGAGTTCCAGGTGGCCATCGGCCAGATTCAGGAGGTCGCGCCGTACATCGTCGATTGGGTGGAACGGCAGATCGGATGACGGCATGCGGCCGGCCGCCGGAGCGTGGCGGCACGCGACGAGATGCGATGAAACGCGACGCGCCTTGGCATGACTGCCGGGCGCGTCGCGTCATATTCGCCGGATTGCGCCGCGGCGAGCCGGGCGGATATCGTTCACCGGATTATTCTGGTGCATTGACAGCCGGTTTCGCGGGAATACCCGCGTATTCCATCGGAACATGTATCGGAACGTTCGAGGAGGAATGATGAGCAGACTGAACGGCAGACGTGCCGAGGCCGAAGCGCAGGGGTTGCGCGTCAACGTGGCGATTCTGGGCGCTGGGCGCATCGCGCATTCGATGGCTCGAACACTGGTGGCGATGGCGGCGGACCCGCGGTATGCCGGTCTGGTAGCGCCGTATGCGGTCGCCGCGCGTGACGGGGGCAGGGCCGCGGCGTTCGCGGCCGAATACGGGTTCCCGGTGTCGTATGGCTCGTATGACGAGCTGCTGGCCGACCTGGACGTGGATCTGGTGTATATCGCCACGCCGCACAGCCTGCACGCCGAGCAGGGCATCGCCTGCCTGAAGGCCGGCAAGAACATCCTGGTCGAAAAGTCGTTCACCGCGAACGCCGCGCAGGCCCGTGCGCTGCTCGATGCGGCCGACGGCAGCGGTCTGCTGTGCACGGAGGCTATCTGGACGCGCTACATGCCGTCGCGGGCCATCGTCGACCGGATCGTGGCCTCCGGCGCGATCGGCGAGCTGCGGTCGATTTCGGCGAACCTGTGCTATCCGGTGTCGGGCAAGGCGCGTATGAGCGATCCCGCGATGGCTGGAGGGGCGCTGCTCGACGTCGGCGTGTACCCGCTCAATTTCATCGACATGGTGATGGGCGGTCACGGCGAGGTGCCGGTCGAGCGCGTCGAGACGTCGATGACGCCATACGCCCCGACCGGCGTGGACGCGCAGAACTCGACCACGCTGTATTACGCCAATGGCGTGATGGCGGTGTCCACGTCGTCGATGCTCGCCTGCTCCGACCGTGCGGGCTGCATTTGGGGCGACAAGGGGTACGTGGTGTGCCGCAACATCAACAACATCGAAGCGATCGACGTGTACGGCGCCGACCATGCCGTGGCGGAGCATTACGATGTGCCGGCGCAGCTGACCGGTTACGAGTATCAGGTCGCCGCCGCGGCGAACGCGATTCTCGACGGGCGCGAGGAGTGCGCCGAGATGCCGCACGCCGATTCGCTGCGCATCGTCGAGCTCATGGACGAGCTGCGGGCGAAGTGGGGGCTGAGGTATCCGTTCGAGTGACGGTTCTGCGGCAGGTTGGGCGGCGGGTTCCTCATCCATCCTTGACGGGACTCGCCGCCAGGCATGCTCCTAGAACACCAGCTGTATCAGCAGCATATACACCGCGGTGCCGCCGGCGGTCGAAAGCAGCATGTTGCGCTTCCACAGATGCAGCAATGTGATGACGGCACAGGCGATGAGTTCCGGAATGCCGTGCGAACCGGTCAGGATCGGCGTGTTGCGTAGCGCGTATACCACCAGCAGGCCGGTCATGGCATAGGGGAGCACCTTGCCGAAGTATTCGACGAGCTTGGGTGGTTGCTTGGATTCGGGGAACACCAGAAAGGCGGATTCTAGCGGTGGTTGCAACACCAAAAA
>ERZ1031885.1001-NODE-1001-length-10664-cov-5.859836_pt1 | contig 10664 bp, 1 predicted proteins | sample MGYA00518168_ERZ1031885 | MGnify/ENA primary metagenome ERZ1031885 (study PRJEB33719, sample SAMN04261269) | wastewater metagenome | biome: rural village; feature: human; material: feces | host: Homo sapiens | place: El Salvador | collected 2014-01-14 ...
CCTTACAGGGCGAAGGTGCGGTACGTACGTTAACCCAGGGCGTTGCCCTGGGCTCCGAACTTGTTGGGCTTTCAGCCCGCGCAGGGCCGCCCGTATGTCCCGAACCGCGAAGAAATTCGATTAATTTGAAACCGCCGCGCCCGAGCGGCCCGGCAATTCGTTAATTCGTTAAATTCGTTGTTACGCCGTCTGAGGCCAACATCGAATTGCGGCGCAGCCCGCAACCCCGTTGCAAAAAATCGATTAATTCGACCCGCAAAAATCGATTAATTCGAGGAACTGCGCCGCCCATCCTTATAGAAACTAAATTGTAAATCCATATATACTTCGTGTTATGAAAATACGATTGAACCCACATACTTTGCAGCGTGCTTTCGTGCTGCTTCTCTTCAGTCTTGTTGCAGGCATCTCCAGTGTCTTTGCACAGGAATATACCTATCTTCAGTTTTCGGGCAATGGCCGTACGGTGTTGCTCGCCAAGGACGGTGTGCTTACCGTTGTCAGTACAACGGAAGATGCTCCTGCTGGCGACGGCTACCAGTGGACGCTTGAGACGGTGGAAGGAAAGGACAATACTGTGCGCCTGAAGAACAAAGGAAATCAGTATGTGACTGCTGGCCTCGCGCTTACCAATGAGCAAAGTCTGGCGGCGGAGTTTACGAAGACGGAGAATACCTATTCTAAGGGTCGTAAGAGCTCTGGTGAAAGTGTTGAGGTTCCTACGCATGGCGGCTCCCGTTATGACCTTGTCTATGACGGCAAGGCCCTTGGCGTGAAGAATGGCCAGTTGTTTTGGACCGTTGAAGATTCTCGCTACGGCTGTATCCGCCTGGCCAATAATGTCAAGGGCGCCAAGGTCACTCCGTTTGTCTGCAGCGAAGGAGGCGAGGTGCATTGGTATTATATGGAGCTGTTGTTGAATGGTTCGGAATGTATTAAGGATGCAGGGGCAGAGAAGAAATTGGAGAAATATTCTACTCCATCTGCCAAGAATCTGCGTGCCTATATGTGGAGCGTTTACGAGGCCAATGAACAAGGAGATGTCTATATCAAGAGTGCTGACGGGAATTTCTTCTGTCAAAAGGATAATACTTATCAATATAGTACGTCTACCAAAACCGACGTATGTAAATACCGTATTTGCGATGTGGCAGACCAAACAGATGGTAAATACCAGGACGCTTTTGTCTTGTATAATACTAATACCGAAACGAAAAAATACGTGTTCCCTTATGGAAGTGGAAATCCAGATGTTGGTATGGGAAGTTATTTAAATCCAGCCGAAGCCATGCGCTTCATCCCCACCACCCCTCCCACTGGCCCCCATATCTACCAGTTCTCAGCCAATGCCGCCACCGCCATTTACGACAATGGCACCAGCGTCACCATGCAGCCTGTTGGCTCAGAAGTTGCTGGCTATCAGTGGACGTTGGAGCAGGTTGGCGGCGCGTATGTGCTTAAAAGCGGCCGCGATAACTATTTGAAACAAGCAGGCGCTGCCCTCACCGTGACCACCAATCGCGATGAGGCTTTGAGGTTGTTTCCCTGTGGCAGTGCATACGACGACAGACACGATGTGCTGACTTTGGCAGACGATGCTTCCAAGGCCCTTGGCGTCGAAGATGGTCAGCTCGCCATTGTCGAGGCCAATTCCTTCTATAGCGTGGTGCGCATTCTCGACAGTACCAACGAGGTGAAGGGCGCAGTGGCCCCTAAATTCTCAGACATCAGCAATGTCTATTATTATAAGTTGCAGTTTAAGGCCAATCCCAAGGGCGATGCCCGTCTGACATTGACTGGCACGGGCTATGACAATCCTGTTACGAGAAAGGAATTCGAGCCTACCAGTGCGAGTCAGAACTGGAAACTCGAGGCTGCCAGGCATGCAAACAGCAAACCAGGCGATTTCTACCTCGTCAATCAGTCGGGAGAATACTTGATATATAAAGAAGGCCGTTTCAACTTCGAAACGTTGGATGTCAATGAGACTACCGTCTTCCGCCTCAAGCAGACAGACGAACAGCCCGAATATTGGACCATTGATATGGCGCTTTCGGGCGATGACAACCATCGCCTCGGCTTGCAGGCTGGTAATACCCCATACACCTTGAAGGCTTGCAACAGTACGTCGAAGTATAATGCCCTGAGCTTCAAAGAATCGGAACGTGGTTCTGATTACGACTACCTGCAATTTTCGGGCAGCGGCCGCGTTGTGCTTTACGACGACGGCCAGAACATCAAGGCCGTTGCCACCACCACGGAGCAGCTTGAAGGCAATGGCTACCAATGGACTTTCGAGCCTATTATGGATGGTGCAGGCAAGGTCGATGGCTACAATCTGAAGAACAAAGCGGGCCGTTTTCTCCGTTATGATGCTGCCGACGAGACGTTCACCAGCGTGACCGACCGCAGCAAGGCCAGCGTGTTTGATGCTAACCAAAACACCTATTATGTTGTTCCTGCGCATGTTCAAGGCGGTACCTACAATATTGCCGGAGGCTTACGTTACAACGCCGTGCTTCGCGGTGTTACTGGTACGTATAACACCCTCGGCGTGAAAAACGGGAAATTGCAGCTCGTGAAGGAAAACTCCCGTTATGCCGTGGTGCGCCTTGCAGAAAATATCGAAGGTGGACTCGTCAACCCTTATGTCAGCACCAGTGCCAATCCGCATTACTATGCTTTAAACTTCTTCCAAAACGGCAGCGAATATCTGCAGGACAACACGCCTGGCAACATTTTGCTGAAATCGCCTGTTGCGCCTTTCCCGTTGAGAAGATATTGCTGGATACTTGAAGAAGCCAATGACGACGGCGACGTTTACATCAGAAGCACCGCAGGCAACTATATCAGCTATAACCCGGACACGGATGGTTATCAGCACAAGGTCAACACGACTACGAATGAGTACAGTCTTTACAAGATCTGCGATTTGGCCGATCAGCCAGACGCATCGCTTGACGGGCTTTGGTCGCTCTATAATTGCACGAATCATTACTTCGTTCGTCCATCTGAAAATGATAATTTCATTGGGCGTGCAGAAAAGGTCGGGAAAAATACCAGTATGACCTTTGTCGACGTCGCGGCCAACACCACCAGTTACCACTTTGTCTTTCCAGCCATGGGTCAGCGTGCCCTCATTATGGACTATGACGAGGCCAAAAATCCGCGCGTAAAAGCACGTGATATCCTCGCGTCTGACAAGGATGCACGCCTCTACCAATGGGTGGTTGAAGGGCAGCATATCCGCAACCGTGCAGGCTTCTATCTCACCTACAACGAAAAAAATAAGCAGTTCGGCGTCAGCAACCAAAAAGCTGATGCCTATACGTTCGTGTATAATGTGAACAACTACGAGAACAACAACAGCGTGCGTTACGACCTCTGTTCTACCGATGACCAGCAGGCCCTCAGCATCGGCGAAGAAGGTGTTCTTTGCTGGGCGGCACCCGGCACCCGCAATTCGGCGGTCGACCTACGCCCGTATATCATTGCGCCAGAGCTTCCCATCCCGTCGTTAGGCGGTGCGGACTATCAACTCTATTGCATCCGCACTGCTGGGGGCGACCGCTATGCCTACCACATGGAGGAAGCTAACTCCATCTCTCTGAAACCTTACGAGGAGAAGAACCTGTGCCAGTTGTGGATGCTTATCAGAGACGGAGAGGGCAAGGGCGACGGCTATTTGCAGAGCGCCTACAACCGCCACTTCCTGAAATACGATACGGGTAGCAACACTTTCGTGGCGGTGGCAGATAAAAAAGATGCTACGCGCATCCGCCTCGTTGAGACTTCTGGCAATTACGTTCACTGGCAAATTGAATTGCCCGATGTCAACGGCAACCGCAACCTCATCTCCCACAGCTATAGCGGAGGAGGCAATCCGAAAACCGTCAGTCTGTCGCTGCAAGACCCGAACAACGGCAACAACTTTCTTTATATTTTCCCAGTGGACATCACCCCCGATTTCTATGAAGAGGCGGGCGGTGCTTTCCGCAATATCAATCTCGACGAATTTACGCCGAAACTTGAACTCACGGCTGACGGCACGGCGCTGAAGGCCAAGGCATCTGCCTCAGAAGACGACGCCAACAACAGCTGGAAGAACATCGGCACTAAGGACGACTTCGTGCTGCGCAATGGTCATGGCCAATATATCGGTGCGGATGCAGGGGGCAACGTGTTCCTCACCACAGACAAGGCCCAGGCCACCCATTTCTATCTCTGGCTCAACCACGGAGACGAGGATGGTACTGTCAGTTGGTGTTTCGCCCAGTTGAACGCCGACGGCAGCGAACCAGAGGGTAAACCCGAAAAATGTCTCGGCGTTTCTGACGTTGCCAATGGCACCGTCGCCATGCTGCCATTCTCCACTTATGAAACCGACAGGCAGCATACACTCTGCTTCACCTTCGGACGCTTAACGTGTCCAGAACTCTCTGATGCCGTAGCAGGAAAATATTACTACTACTTCATCTGCTTTGATAAGGCGGGGAATAAATATGTCAGCGACGGCAATGGCACCAGCAAGGTGGTCTTCGCCGAAAACGACAAGAAACTCGTCAACGACCAGATGTGGGCCCTGGTGGGTCAGAATAAGGACGATGTTGTCTTGATGAGCAAAGATAAATATTATGTGTGTTTAAGCGGCAATGGTTTTAACGTGACGCACGACCCTGAGAGAGCTGTTCATTTCAGTGTCAAATATATCTCCAGCAAGCAACGCTATGCACTTACCATCGTCGGAGGGTTGAATGCTGAAGGAAAGATTGGTCAAAGCATGAATTTGAGTGGTGCAGACGCCAACAGAAATACTATCATTTTTTGGAATTCAGACATTCAAACAGACCCAAATATCTGCCTCAACTTCATCTCCATCCCCGTTCCGGAAGACTATTCCGATTACGAAGTACTCCCCAAGCGCTCTTGGTTTGTCAAGCAGGCGCACGAGGCTACCGCCGACCCGATGACTGGTTTTATCCAACGCGACGAAAGCGGATGGACCAAGAATCCCTATACTGGGAAGATGATGCAGAAGACGAGTACTTACACCATCACCCACTATCTCAAGGCAGAGAGCACGCGAGAGCTTTATGTGCCTACCTGTATGGTCGGGTCGGCTAATACCCGTTCGCGGGCCTTCCAGCGTTGGTATAACTACAAGACCGACGAGGCCGTGAGCGACTCGGTGCTCAACCTCGACCTCAGCAGTAGCCGTCGGTACAGAAACGGAATTGTTGTGGGCGAACAACTGAATTTGAACGGTCAGAATTATGGTAATTACGTAGATCACTATGTCACCTTCCAAATGCCAGAGGTCATCCCCGACGATTGGGAATACATCCTTGGCGGCGACCTCACAACCTACAGCGATTTCGTTGATTATTTCGGTGACAATGGTAACCCCATATATAATGGGAATGTCACCAAATATAATGGAAATGTCACCAGCGACATCATCCTGCCCTCGAAGCAAAACATCGTGGAGCCGACCATCACCGGCCGCAACCTCTATGTCATTCGCAACGCCCGCGCCATTGCCAACGAATTGCTCCTGTATAAGGATGATGGCAGCAATGATAAATGGTATGAAGAGCACACCATTGCTTTCCCGAAGAAGAAGGTGACGCTCAATTACAGTTCGGTTGCCCTCAATATGCAGAAGCAGGACTATTGGTTTTATAATGGTGGTATTGCCTCAGAAGACAATCTTCAGAATGCCGTCAACAGTGGGGCAATCGAGGTTAAAGTGGACGACCTGGGCAGTGGCATCACTTTCGCCAAGTTCCTTAATAGCGGTGCTGGTGCTGGTGCTGACCGCGCCATCGCCTTCAATTATCCAGGCGATAACAACGGCAAGGGAATCGGTACCGCCACGGCCGGCAGCTGCACCTTGAAGGTGTATGGAAGAGCCAGCGACGGCACGCGCTATCAGATTGCTAAATTCAATCTGATATTTGAAGATGATTTTGAGCCCATCATCTATTCCGAAATCATCGGAAAAAAAGACGATGGCACCTTCAAATCGGAGCGTTCGCCAGAGGCCTTGCTGAAAACCACTGGCGACCCTGTGGCCACCATCACCTTCGACCCCGATCAGTTTGATGCCTTTGTCTCGCCACCTGTGGGAACCTATACGGGATTTACAAATTCAGGAAAAGGCGATAACGCCAATCAAAAATACTCTTTGACATATCGCTACCCCTTCAACTACGATAACACCTCTTATTGTTTTGCACCAATCGGTGGAGATTTCAACAGTACTAATGGTAGAACTTCAGAGTGTACGTGGGGTAACTACACTGTTGCCCATCGTTTTGATATGGGAGATAATCGTGGTAATTTCTTTGCAGTTAAGAAGTATTACGAGAATGAATATGGCTCTGAAAACTATGATGCCAGCCAGAGCGGCTTCCTCTATATTGACGCTTCCGACCTTCCTGGACAGATTGCGTCTATCGACTTTGCTGGTATGCCTTGCAAAGCCTCACGTCTTTTCGTTTCGGCATGGATGAGCAGTCCAGACCGTGACAACGAAAGTCCGGCCAACGTGGTGTTCTCCATTCAGGGATTTAAAAACGGCAAGGCCACGACGCTCTATTCTTACTGTCCTGGAAGTATCTTGGGCGAAGCTCGTGATTCCCTTGACAAGACGTTGAAACCTATGGATAATGGTGGCAAAGGCATCTGGCAGCAGGTGTATTTCAGTTTCGTCAATAAGAATGCTGACGACTTCGACAACTTCCGCCTTACCATCGACAACGCTTGTACCAATACCAGTGGCGGCGACATCTTGATTGATGATGTCGAGGTGTTCAGCGTGAAGCCAGAAGTTCAGATTGAGCGTACCATTCCAGTCTGTGGCGACCAGCTTACCTTGTGTAAGATGACCGTCGACTACGATCAGGTGCGTGCCCAGTTGGGCCTCAACACTGGCGAAGTGCTGACGGACAATCCTAAGGTGTGGTATTGCCTCCTCGACAAGGAGATGTTTGATGCCGAATTGGGCTTCGACACTGGAAAGCCAGAGGGACAGGAACGCCTCTACCGTATGTCCGACGCCGAGGTGAAGCCCGCCTTCGTCAAGGCCCTCTTGGGCGACCCCAACAGCCAGGTATCTGGAGAAGGCATTTTCCGCTCTGTGGAGTTTAAAACCAAATTCGAAGACCTCCCAGTCTTCAAATATAGAGACGCTGTGGCGGCCACTGTCGGCATGGCATCTCGCGAAGTCACCAGTGCTGGTGTGCGCCACTTCGTCATCAGCGACAACGTGAAGGAGCCGAGAATCAAGCCCAACCACGACTATTATTTCCTCTTCGTGCCGCGCTTCTCCGACGACCCCGTCACGCTGGCCAATGCCTTCCATTCGTTTGAGATCAACACGCGATGCAGCGTCCGCTGCAAGTTCCGCACGCTGTCGCCCATCCGCGTGGTGACGGATGCCGACGACGAGGCCGCCGTTGAACACGAAACCCAGACCTGTGCTGGCAAGAGCGTCTCGCTCAGCGTCAAGCAGGTGGGAGAGGATGTGGATGGCAATATCGGCGAACGCATTGTGCAGTATGACTGGTGGCGCGATTATGTGGGCGGCGCATTCACCGACGTGTGCATCAATGTCGACAACGCCACCTGGCGCGTCTTAGGAAAGAACGAAAACCGCCTCTCCAACGAGATTTCGCTCCGCGAGGCGCTCTTGGCTTTCCGCCATTTCTATCCCAAAGCCACCACCGTGGCGGGCGCTGCACCGAAGAACGACGAGGGATATACCCTCGAGCAGAGCGTCATCGACGTGCTCCATCAGTTCACGCTTAACAGTGCCGACAAGGTGGCATCGCTCGTGTTGCTCAACAACACGTGTAACATCTATGTGCCTGCCGCCACAAAGCAGGGCACAATTCTGAAGGTGACGGTGGTGCCCATTGACCACGAAGACACCAGCGGCACGCAATATTGCTATGATCCGGAGCAGGTGGGCATCAAAGTGAGCGGACAGGCGCCGCAGCTCTTCGATGGCAAGCCTGGCAACCAATATAAATATCCCGAGAAGCTCACCAACGTGCCAGTGCGCAGCAGTTTGGCCGCTGTGGCAGAAGTGAGGGCCAGGGCCGACGGCAGTGCCGCCAATGTCTTGCGCGTGCCTTTGCGCGGCATCAAGACGGTGACGGATGGCGCCATCGGTCTGACCAGCGTCAGTCCAAAGGTCTTCCTCGCGGGCACCAACGACCCCAATATGAAGGCGTATGAAACGAAAGCCGCTGAAGAACGCGCCGGCCTCAGTGTGCAGAACTTCCGCATCGTTGGCCAGCTCAAAACGCTCAATGCCAGCAAGGCAGACTCCGTAAATGCCCATGCCGACATCGTTTTCAACAACGATTTCCAGCCGCGCGAGGGATATGTCTATACGCTCCGCTTCAACTATCGGGAAAGCTTTAATGCAGGCAGCACCACGCAGACAACGGTGTGTGACGGCAATGTGCTCGTTGACCTCATCATCGTTCCGAAATACCAGATATGGACGGGAGCGGCCGGAAACACCGACTGGACGAACGATGCCAACTGGCAACGCGCCGACCTCACCGACCTGCATTTCAACGCTGATACGGAGACGGGCTATGCCGCCAATGCCGACAACGGTACGGCGCAGGGCTATGTGCCGATGCTTCACACCAGTGTCATCGTGACGCCCAAAAAGGCAGGACCGCAGCTCTATGAGACCAACGATCCTGGCGCCGACGACCAGTTCCTCAACTTCGTCGGTCATGAAGACGAGCAGCGCACGGCAACGCCCGACATCGAATATGCGCTTCTGGCAAAGCCGAAAGCCGTAGCGGGCGTCAACCTTTGCGACATTTACAGGCCCTATCAAAGTAAGGACCTCGTGGTGCAGAGCGGTGGCGAATTGCTGCATGCCGAACGCCTCAGCTATGAGAAAGCGTGGGTGGAATATGCGCTGACTCCCGACCGATGGTACACCCTCGGTTCGCCGCTGCGCCAGAGCTACGCGGGAGAATGGTATGCACCTAACAACGATGCTTGTCAGGCCACGCCTTATTTCAAGGATGTGAAGTACACCACAGCCCACTACCATCGCTTCGCGCCAGCCGTTTATCAGCGCAGTTGGGACAAGGCCAACCCTAAGCTTTACTACCTCGAGCCTTATTTGGCCGACAAGCCGCAAGAAGCCAAGGTGGACACGACGACGGAGAATATCTACCAGGCCGCCAACTGGAGCGCTGTCTACAACGACGTGCGGGAGGCTTATTCGCAGGGTGGCTTCTCTGTCAAAGTCAACGGCATTGGTATCGGGGCGCAGAAGTACAATAAGTCGCTCTTCCGTTTGCCGAAGGAAGACACGGCCTATGGCTATTACACGGAATTGAATAAGACGGACGAGCAGACTTATCCTGTGGACCGCACGCATCATCATAAGTTGGCGACCGACCAACTGGCAAAGTCTGGCACCGAAATAACGGTGACGCTCACAAACGAAAACCGCAACAACAGGTTCTTCCTCGTTGGCAACCCGTTTGCCTGCGCCCTCGACCTCAACGAGTTCTTCACCAAAAATGCCGCCCAGCTCAATGGGGCGAAATATTGGGTGCTGACGGCCGGCGGACAGGAAGGGGCGATGCGCCAGCCCAATGCCGGAGAATGGATTTCCGTGAACGGTACGACGGAGGCCGCGCTCGCGAGTCTGCCATCGGGACAGGGCTTCTTCGTGGAAGGCAAGGAAGGCACGAACACCATCAACTTGAAGTTCACCGCCGACATGCAGACATCGCTCCACACCAGCGGAACGCTGCTGCGTGCTCCAGCCATCGGACGTGCCGAGGCTCCTATGCTCCGTATCCGCGCTTCGCGAAGCGGGCAGGCGAGTGAGGCACTGGTGGTGAAAGACACCACAGCGGTCAACGGCTACGAGGCTGCGGAGGATATGCAACTCTTGCTCGACAACTCGTTGCAGGAAATCCCAATGGTATATACGTTGGCCGGCAACCGCACGAGCACCATCAACCGACGCCGCTCGCTCTGGCGCGTCCCCTTGGGCGTGTTGAGCAACAGCGAAGATCCCGTGCAACTCACCTTCTCGGGTATGCGCTCGTTCCGCGAGACGCTCTCGCTGCTCGACAGCCAGACGGGGGCCGTGACACCGCTGCGGGGCAATGGCAATGCCGACTGCGTGAAGGTGGAGGTGCCGGGAGTGACGACGGGCCGTTATTTCATCCTCTCTTCAGAGCGTCCTGCCCTGGAGGATGAAAAGGATTTCACGCAACCGCTCATACAGGCCGACAACGGCAGTGTGACGATCACTTCTTCTGCAGCGCATGTGCTGACGTATGTGCGTATCGTGGCGGCAGATGGTCGCACGGTGTACAAACTCACGCCGTATGTCTCACGCCTCTCCCTGAAACTCCCCACTGGCGTTTATGTGGTGGAGGCACGCACGGATGAGGGTGAGAGTGTCGGGAAGGTGTCGCTCTGATTTATGTATAGATAATGTGCTCTGATTTATATATATATAATGCGCTCTGATTTATATATAATGACAAAAGCTATAATGACAAAAGCGCCGGAGGATGCTCCGGCGCTTTTGTTTTTGGGGGACAATGAAAAAAAATGGGGGGGCAGACGTAGGGTGTTCAAAATTCCATAAAAATCAAGGT
>ERZ1031885.1005-NODE-1005-length-10655-cov-8.001604_pt1 | contig 10655 bp, 6 predicted proteins | sample MGYA00518168_ERZ1031885 | MGnify/ENA primary metagenome ERZ1031885 (study PRJEB33719, sample SAMN04261269) | wastewater metagenome | biome: rural village; feature: human; material: feces | host: Homo sapiens | place: El Salvador | collected 2014-01-14 ...
GTGGAGATCCAGATGAATTCGTCCACTCCGTTGGCGGAGGACGACGGATAATTCGGATTATTCGGCTTCGAAAATACGTGTGCCAGCGAATCGACCTTACTGGCACCGGCAGCGAAGAACCACGTGCGGCGCGAACTCGCAATCATCGGAGCCGTCAAAGAAACACGCAACGGCGGCATCTTGGGGGAGTGATTCACACCCACAGCCAGCCGGTCGGTGACTTTAACCTCATCATGGCCGGGGAACAGCGAAGCGTAATGGCCATCTGGTCCCATACCCAGAATCATCAGGTCGATGGTCGGCTTCGGGCCAAGCTCACGGATGAGCTCGGCCTCGTAATCGCGTGCAGCGGCGTCAAGCAACGCGTCGTTGGCAGCGTCAGCGGCGGCACGAACGGCGTCGTCATCGCTTTCGGCATTGGCCATGGCGTCGGCAATCTCGTCGGTGGAACGCACGTCGGCTGCCATCTCATGAATATTCGACTCGGGCAGCTTGCCGTCGGCCACCAGTTTGTCCAGTAACAGTCGGCGGGCTTCCAGCGCATTGCGGTCGGTATCGTACGCCGGCACAAACCGTTCGTCACTCCACCAGAAATGCACGCGAGACCAGTCAATCGCCTCGGCCAGCGGATCATCCAGTACCAATCCCAGTGGTTGCGCGGCCGAGCCGCCGGACAGCGCCACATCCACGCGCGTGCGATGCGTACTATCCGGCAGCCTTTCAGCAAGCAGATCAAGCAATGCCAGCGCAAACCGCTGCGCGCCGGCCTGAATCATCAGATCCTTGTCTGGATAGACGACAAGTTTACGAGTTGCCATAAGTGTTCCTTCACGTAAAAAAGACCACCCTCAGTCAGCTCCCGTCAGCGGGAGCCAATATGCTCCTCCCGCTGACGGGAGGTGGCACGAAGTGCCGGAGGGTGGTCAAATGAATATGCTCATCAGTGACGAATCAGATCCCAGCCCTTATTGATGACATCGGCGTAAATCTCATCCGGATCGATGCGACGCAACTCTTCGGTGAGGCAGTCCTCAATCGTGCGTACGGGAACGGAAATCGTCTGCGGAGCCTGCCCCGGCATGGAAATCAGTGCCTGATCCTCATACGGGCGTTCCAGTGACACCACGCCGTCATCGCGAGTCAGGTACACGCCGGTCACAGCCTCGGCATCGGGTACGAATTCGGTTTCGACTGGCACTCCGAGCTTGAGGTGCAGCCATGCGCACAGCAGTTCCATCGGCAGGAAGTCGGCCTTGCCGGTCACCTTGGCAGCAGTGATGGGCAGGTGCGGCGGCTGATCCAGCATGGAGGCGAGCATCGCGCGCCATACGGTCAATCGGGTCCAGGAAAGATCGATGTCTTCTGGAGTCCAGTTGCGGCGCAGGCGTTCGATCGTTGCCTCGGGATTGTTGGAGTTCAGGGCGTCGGTGATACGGCTGCGGGCCATCGCACCCAACAGATCCTTGGAAGGATTCGACGGTGGCGTGGTCGGCCACCAAGCCACTACTGGTACATCCGGCACCAGCAGAGGAATGACCAGAGTATCCGGGTGATTGATCAGGCCGTTGCGCGGGCGCAGAATAATAATCTCGCCGGCACCGGCATCCGCGCCGAAGCGCACCTGGGCGTTCAGATTGGAGTCATTCGGGTCGGCCGAGCCGTCCGTCAGGTCGACTGCCGGATTATCGCGGTTGGCGCTGACCTCGGCGGCGACTTCACTGGCATTCGGCTCGTCGTTGGATTCGCTGCTGTGTGCGGTATCGGGCACAACGGCGATCACGCGGCAAGGATGCTCGCGGCTGGCCGAATTGGCCACCTCAAGCGCGTGCTCCAGGTTGGTGTCGTCGGTGGCGATCAGCAGCGTCAATACACGGCCGGTCGCCGATTCGCCGCGCTCCTCGTGCAGTTGCTCGATTTTGTGCGCAATCTCGCGGGTGCGAGTGTTCGGCATATCGATGATCATGGCATCCTCCAGTGGCGGCCGTCGCGTTCCAGCATCTCATCGGCCTGTACCGGTCCCCACGTACCAGCGCGGTAGGCCTGCGGCTGGCCGAGCGTGGCCCAGAATTGTTCAATCGGATCGAGGATTTCCCAGCTCAGGTTCACCTCTTCGGTGGTCGGGAACAGAGGCGGATCGCCGAGCAGCACGTCCAGAATCAGTCGCTCATAGGCTTCCGGCGAGTTCTCGGTGAAGGAGCGGCCATAGCTGAAGTCCATGTTCACGTCACGGACCTCCATGGTGGAGCCGCCCGGCACCTTGGCGCCGAAGCGCATGGTGACGCCTTCATCGGGCTGCACGCGAATCACGATGGCGTTCTTGCCGAGTTCGCGCACGGCGGTCTGCTCGAACGGCAGGTGCGGGGCGCGCTTGAACACCACAGCGATTTCGGTCACGCGCTTGCCCAGGCGCTTGCCGCAGCGCAGGTAGAACGGCACGCCGGCCCAACGGCGGGTGTCGATGTCAAGGCGGATGGCCGCATAGGTTTCGGTGGTGCTGGAGGGGTCGATGCCCTTCTCCTCGAGGTATCCGACCACTTCGTGCGAACCCTGCCATCCCTTGGCGTACTGGCCGCGTGCGGTATTGGCGGCAAGATCCTTGGGCAGACGTACAGCGGAGAGCACCTTGGTTTTCTCGGCGGTCAGATCCTTGGCGGTGAAGCTCACCGGCTCTTCCATGGCGGTAAGGGCCATGAGCTGAAGCAGATGGTTCTGGATCACGTCTCGTGCGGCGCCGATGCCGTCGTAGTAGCCGGCGCGGCCGCCGATGCCGATGTCTTCGGCCATCGTGATCTGCACGTGATCCACATAATTGGCGTTCCAGATCGGCTCGTACATGGCGTTGGCAAAGCGCAGAGCCAGCAGGTTCTGCACGGTTTCCTTGCCGAGGTAGTGATCGATGCGGAACACGGAGTTCGGGTCGAATACTTCGGAGACCACGCTGTCGAGTTCCTTGGCGCTGGCCAAGTCATGACCGAACGGCTTCTCGATAATCACGCGGCGCCATGCACCTTCGGACGAACGAGACAGGCCGGACGCGGCCAGCTGCTTGGCCACTTGCGGGAATGCGCGCGGCGGCACCGACATGTAAAAGGCATGATTGCCGCGCGTACCGCGGTCGCGATCAAGCTCCTGCACAGTGGCGCTGAGACGCTCAAAAGCCTCGGGGTCGTCGAACGTGCCCTGCACAAAACGGATGCCGGCGGCCAGATTGCGCCAGGTCGATTCTTTGAACGGGGTGCGGCAATGTGCCTGAACCGCGGTCTTGACGAATTCGATGAACCGTTCCTGGGTCCAATCGCGGCGTGCAAAACCGGTCAGGCCGAAGCTCGGCGGCAATAGGCCACGGTTTGCCAAGTCATAAACGGCCGGCAATAGTTTCTTTTGTGCCAGATCACCCGTGACACCGAAAATAACGAGGCTGCACGGGCCGGCGATGCGGGGCAATCGGAGGTCGCGCGAGTCGCGCAGGGGATTGCTCCAGTTGGGGGATTCACTCATGATTATTAAGGGTAGTCGCCGGAGGCTATCTATCGCTAGAGGCGATATACGATGTGGGCTGCGATTTATCGCACGTTTGTGAAGTGCGGGCGGGGTAGGAGCGGGGTGAAGGCGGGAGTCCAAGCGATGGCGCGGTTCGAGATGTGCGCGTGAACGCCGTGCAGGCATATCAGCGTGCTGCCAGCATTGTTCCAGTGTTCGTGCGAGTGTTCCAAAGATTGGAATCAGGGCTTTTCCATGTCAGCCCATTGGGAGAAAATGCATATGAATTAGTAACACAGTGTCAACTTTAGATGTGAAGTAATTATTATCATGCCTCGATCAGTGTCTTCGTCGTCGTATCCTCATGAGTATTCGAGGCATGCCTCCCACGCTGCAAAGCCGCATCGCCCACATCCACAGCCGTGTAAGCCTCGCCAGCTGCGCCTTGATTGGCAGGCCCTGCTGTGCTTCTTCCAGAATCTGAGTGAGCGGTTGCCGCAACGTCATCACGGCAAGGTCAAGATACTTAAAGGTTCCGTATACACACGGCGTCGCATTGTGGTGGGCTGCTTGGGCGTGCTGCTGTTGGTCGAATTGTTCCAGCTGCTCTGGCCGTCCGACAAATTCTTCCCGCTCGCCACACTTGACGGTCATGCCGTGGGTGGGCAGAGTTCGCAGCAGGCTGCTGAGACGCTTAACGCCGCAACATTGAAACGCACAGTAAAGCTGACCGATAAAACCACAGGCACTACGGTGTCGCTTACTGCCAAGCAGGCCGGCATCACGGTGGATTACACGGACCGGGCCAAGGCGGCGGCCAAGCATTCCGTGGTCAAGCGCATTGTTCCGTTCTCCTGGCTGTTCGTGCACAGCACCACATCCGATTCCCTGCCCGATGCGCTGGGAACGTCCGACAAGCAGGCGCATGAGGATATGCGCAATGCTTCGGTGCAAGGAACAAAGGGCGAGCTCAAGATAGTCAGCGCGGCACCCGGCTACACCTTTACTCCTGCGGATATTCGTTCTGCCGCTGGATCGAGTTTTTCCAGCAGCGCTACCGGCGACTTGGCCGCGGCAACCATCGAGATGGGCATCGTGAGCCCCACAGTCTCTGACGACACCGCCGAGCAACTGCTTGACACTTTGAATAAGGCGCTGAGCAAGGATGTCACGTTCACCTATGAAGACGGCACATGGACAGTGCCGGCCAAGAAAATCATCAATACTGTCAGTACGACAGTGAATGCGCAAGACAACACCAAGCTGGACGTTACCATCAGCGAATCCAAATTAATGCGGCAGCTCAAATCCAAAGGAATCGCTCTCAAGGTGGCAAAGAAAGCCGCTGACGCCGGTGTCACACCTGCGACGATTGCGGTGAAAGGAAACGCCTATCAAGTCATAGACGCGAGTGCCACGGCGGCATCGCTGTCAGGCATGCTGGCCAGCGGGCAGAATGCGCCGGTTGCCGTTTCAACCAAGGACTTCAGCAACGTTGAGTTGTATGAAGGTCTGCCCGCCAGCGGCACCATTGAGGAAAAGCTCCAGCAATTGTTCGGCGATGCCGATTATGAGGTCGCCGTCTACGACCTGAAAACCGGCAAATCCAAGATCCAGATTGACGCGGATACCGCGATGACCTCTGCCAGCACGTACAAGCTGTTCATCGCTTATTCGATGATCCATGCTGTGGAAACCGGCCAAGTCACGTGGGATAGCGCGCTCAATGGCATGACGCTGAGTTCCTGCATGGCCACAATGATCATTAATTCCGACAACAGCTGCCCGGAAGCGTGGCTGGCCCGTTACGGCTTCAGTACTGTCACCCAACAGGCGCATGATATCGGAGCCGCCAACACCAACTTCGTGCCGTACGGCATGACCACCACCGCCAACGATTTGGCCACAGTGCTCAAGGACTTCTACAGCAACTCGATTGCCTCTCCGGATTCCACGGACCAGCTGTTCTCACTGATGGAAACGCAGGTGTACCGCGAAGGTATTCCTGCGGGCATAGGCTCGGACGGCGTGGTGCAGGACAAGGTCGGCTTCATGGACGGTTTGCTACACGATGCCGCAATCGTGCGCTCCGATAAAGGCGACTACGCGATGGTCATTATGACCGACGGCTCGAGTTGGAACAAAATCGCCCAAGCCAGTCTGCTGATTTACGAGTCTTTGTGAGTTCTGAAGGCCTGCGGCTGCTGCTGGTTTTCGCAACGCCGTAGTTGAAATATCCCAAGACGGTGTGTAGTTTAGTAGAGTTGCCCCTCTAGCTCAACGGTTAGAGCAGCGTCCTTTTAAGTCGTGGGTTGTGGGTTCGAATCCCACGGGGGGCACGAGTAAATCCTTGGAATCGCAATGGTTCCAAGGATTTTTGGTTCGACCAGCCCAGCTCCTAGAGTGGTACTCCATGTCATGCACCACGATTCTTGTCGGCAAAAACGCCAGCTACGACGGTTCCACCATCATCGCCCGCGACGACGATTCAGGCTCCGGCCGTTACGATCCCAAGCGTTTCGTCGCCGTCGCCCCTGAAGACCAGCCGCGCCACTACTGCAGTGTGCTCAGTCACGTCGAAATCGACCTGCCGGACAATCCCTGCCGTTACACCATCGCTCCCAATGTGCTGAACAATCGTGGTGTGCTGGCCGAGGCCGGTGCCAATGAACACAATGTGGCAATGAGCGCCACCGAAACCATCGCCGTCAACGAGCGCGTGCTTGGAGCGGACCCGATGGTCGAGCTCAAGCCGGCCGTTAGCGAGCCCAACAGCCTCGATTATCAAGCCGAACAGCCGGGCGGCATCGGCGAAGAGGACATCATCACCCTCGTGCTGCCATATGTCGCCACCGCTCGTGAAGGCGTCGTTCGGTTGGGCGAGCTGCTTGAAACTTATGGCACCTACGAATCGAACGGCGTAATCATTTCTGACGTAGACGAGATTTGGTACGTCGAAACTATCGGCGGCCACCATTGGATCGCCCGCCGCGTGCCCGATGATTGCTACGCCACCATCCCCAACCAGCTCGGTATCGATGGCTTCGACCTCGCGGACGCATTCGGCGAACGGCGTGAATACATGTGCAGCGCCGACCTGCGCGAGTTCATGGCGGTGCATCACCTCGACCGCACGATGGGTGCGACGTCGGGCCGTTTCAACCCGCGTAAGGCCTTCGGCGCCGCCACTGCCAAAGACCATATTTACAACACGCCTCGCGCTTGGTACATGCAGCGTCATCTCAACCCGAGCGAGGACTGGGATTCGCCGTCCGCCCGCTATACGCCTGAATCCGATGACATTCCGTGGTGTCGCGTACCGGAAGACAAGGTGAGCCTTGAGGACGTCGATTTCCTGCTGTCCTCACACTTCGAAGGCACGCCATACGACCCGTATGGTACGACCGGTACGCCGGAATCGCGCCACCGTTACCGTCCGATTGGTGTGAACCGCACCGGCCATATGGTGGCGATTCAGATTCGTCCGTATGTGTCGGCTGCCAATCGCACGGTGATGTGGGTGTCGTTCGGTTCCGGCCCGTTCACTGCTGCTGCGCCGTTCTACGCAAACGTCAACGATACGCCTGCCTACCTGCGTGACACCACGCCCGAAGTCTCCACTGGCAACCTGTATTGGACGAACCGCCTGATCGCCGTTGTGGCCGACGCGCACTGGTATGAGACGAACCGGTTCATCGAGGGCTATGCCGAGGGTGTGCGCGCGTTCGGTCACCAGCTTGTCGAACGTACGGATGCTTCGTTGGCCGCTGGCGGTGAGGTCGCGCACGATGTGCCGACCGTGTTGGAGCAGGCCAACGACGACATGGCCGACTACCTGCGCGAACACACGACCAAGCTGCTGAACGACGTGCTGTACACCTCCAGCAACTTGATGCACAACAGTTTTGCAATGTCCGACCGCTGGGCCGAGTAGCAAAACATCGGTTGGTAATAGTTATGCCCCCTGCTTGGTGTGTCAGCGGGGGGCAAACCTTGGCCTAGTTGAAGCCGACGATCCGCTCGGCGATGAGATAGCCGTTGCGCACGATCCAACGGCCGGGTTTGCCGGGCAAATTGAGCGCGCGGGACATCAGTTTGGCGCGCACATCCTTGCCGATGGCCGGTGAATAGGCGTCAATCGCGTCCCACAGCTCGGTTTTCTTAACATAATTGGCCGGATCGCGCGAAAGGATCAGGAACGCCGAGGTCACGCATGACTCGATTGCCAGGAAGTGAATCATGTACCGGTACAGGCCTTCCGGCACTGTGCCGCGTTCGGGCGTGGCCTCGGTCATCAACCGGTTGACGAGCCGCAGCTGGTCCACGCGGCGAATCATCACGTCGGTCTGCACGCTCTGGCCCTCACGCCCGATGAAGTAGTGATAGAACGGCACATCGAGATACTGGATGCGCTTCACCCACGGGAACGGCTGGTACGAGTAATAGAAATCGACGTAGAACGTGTGCTCGGGCAACTGCAGCCCGGAATCGCGCACCACCTGCGTGCGGAAAGTGAGCGCATGCATGATGATGTACTGAGCCAGGCCGAACTTGCCCAGATCATCCCAGCCGAGCACGCGGCCGGTCTCCATCACATGACGGAAGTTCACCACGATCTTGTGGCGCTTGGTCACTTTGTCATACACATAGTTGGTCACCAGCATGTCGATCGGCTCGCTGGCCTCACGTTGCGCGCGCAACGTGGCCAGAACCGTGTCGATGGCCTGCGGGTCGACCCAATCGTCCGCATCCACCACCTTGACATACATGCCTGTCGCCGCCGCGATACCGGTGTTCACCGCGCCGCCGTGACCCTTGTTCTCCTGATGAATCGCCCGCACGACGCCTGGATTGGTGCGTTCCAGCTTACGCGCGTACTCCAGCGTGCCGTCTTTCGAACCGTCGTCCACAATCAGCACTTCGAGGTCGCGGGTGTCGCTCGCCGAAAGCAGCGAGTTCACGCAACGGTCGAGATAGGACTCCATATTGTATGCGGGGATTACAAAGGTGAGCGTCTTTGCCGTGTTGGTCATGAAAGCCTTACGTCCTCACATATTTAGTCGTTCTGTTCAGTTTCCTGTTCAAACCGTAGCACTTCGGCTTCCGGCTCGGCAGAGTGTTGCGCAACCTGCTTCCCTGAACTCACATTCTGCAACCCTGAATCTTCCCTGAGCGTGTGGTCGAGGTCCGTCTGCTTTAAGGGCGATGATGCCTCGCCGTCCGGGACCGGTGTTTCGGCATCGATCCCGCGTTTGGCCCGGCGCTCGGCCTCCTTCCGGGCCTTGACGCCTTCAAACAACAGCTGCGGCTTGGAATCGAGCCGGCTCAGGCCATGCCATGCCAGGTCCACGATGTACGCGGCCAGCTGCTCCTTGCTCACCTTGGGCCGGTCGGCCCAGTACTGGCCGGTGAACACGGTCATGCCCACCAGCATCTGTGCGTAGTATGGCACGCCCTTAACGGAGAGCTTCTGCCGTTTGAATGTTTCGGAAAGAATATCTTCAACGCGCACGGCGATATCGCCCAACAGCGAGCTGAACGAGCCGGACGGATCGGTGCTGGGCGAGTCGCGTACCAGCACCTGGAATCCTTCGGCGTTCTCTTCGATATAGGTGAGCAATGCCAGTGCCGTACGTTCCACAATCTGGCGCGGATTTACGGTCGGGTCATCCAATGCGGCTTCCAGCACACTGGTCAGCGCTCGCATCTCACGATCCACGATTACGGCGTACAGGCCTTCCTTGCCGCCGAAGTGCTCGTACACAATCGGTTTGGACACCTTGGCGTGTGCCGCAATCTCCTCGACGCTCACTGCCTCGAAGCCTTTGGCGGCAAATAATGCCCGCCCGATTTCAATCAGCTGTTCGCGCCGCTGCAGCGATGTCATGCGTGAAGAATGTGCCATAAAACTCCAGCTTAGTCGGCGGCTGGAATCGGCGGGGATTCCGTCTGCGGGCTAGACTTGGCAGATATGGATATGAATACTGTGCTCGCCATTGCTGGCGTGATTGTGGTGGCGATTGTCGTAATCGCCCTGAGTGTGTGGCTGGGCAAGTCCCGCAAGCGCGATTTGGATCGTGCGATGGGCAAGACTGCTCCCGATGATAAGCGCACCCGCGATGCCAAGGCCGCTGCCGATGCGCGACTGACAGCGGAAGCTGAGGCTGCCAAAGAGAGCGAGAAAGCCGGAGGCGCTGCGGCCGGTACCGCTGCGACGGGCAAGTCCACTGCGGACGCCGAATCCGTTAGCCCTGCTGCCAAGCCGGCTGCGGCCGAGTCCACACCCGAACCCGCCAAGACGGAAACTCCGGAATCAGTCGGCTCGCGCCTGACCCGACTCAAGGCCAAGCTCGCCAAATCCGGCAATCCCTTTGGCAAAGCGCTGTTCGACATTTTGGCCAAGGACAACCTGTCTGAGTCTGATTGGGAGGATGTCGAAGACACACTGCTGCTGGCGGACGTCGGCGCCGAGGCCTCCGCGCAACTGGTCGACGATCTGAAAACCGATGCCCGCATCACGGGCAAGGCCGACCCCGCCGAGGTGCGAGCCACGTTGAAGGACAAGTTGCTTGACCTGGTTGGCCGTGACACGGATCGTCGCCTCAATGTTGAGAAGCCGGGTGCCAACAAGCCCGGTGTCATCATCATGGTCGGCGTTAATGGCACTGGTAAAACCACCACGGCTGGCAAGTTGGCACGACTGTTCGTATCTGAAGACAAGCAGGTTATCATGGGCGCCGCCGACACCTTCCGTGCCGCTGCCGCCGATCAGCTTGAGACATGGGGCGCGCGCGTCAACGTACCGGTAGTCCGCGCCGACAAGGACGGCGCCGATCCGGCGTCCGTCGCATTCGAGGCCAGTGCCAAGGCCAAGGAAGCGAACGCGGACGTGCTCATCATCGACACTGCAGGCCGTCTGCAGAACAAGTCGAACCTGATGGACGAGCTCGGCAAAATCCGTCGCGTCACTGAGAAGAACCTGCCGGTGGACGAGGTGCTGCTTGTGCTTGATGCCACCACCGGTCAGAACGGTATGGCCCAGGCCAAGGTGTTCGCTGAAGCCATCGGTATCACCGGTGTGGTGCTTTCCAAGCTTGACGGTTCCGCCAAGGGCGGCATTGTGATCAGCGTGCAGAAGGAGCTCGGCGTGCCGGTCAAGCTTGTGGGTCTTGGCG
>ERZ1031885.1010-NODE-1010-length-10569-cov-27.753091_pt1 | contig 10569 bp, 9 predicted proteins | sample MGYA00518168_ERZ1031885 | MGnify/ENA primary metagenome ERZ1031885 (study PRJEB33719, sample SAMN04261269) | wastewater metagenome | biome: rural village; feature: human; material: feces | host: Homo sapiens | place: El Salvador | collected 2014-01-14 ...
AACACCTCTTACCCCACTTCCGTTAGGATATAAAATATGATAAAAACTGGTCAGACCTATTCTGAGACAGGAGGATTCTGATGGGAATTTTCCTCACTCATTTCCTGCGCCTTCCTCATTTGTTCTTCTGCTATTCGCAACTGTTCCTCTGCCTTAATACGGGCACGCTCAGCTTCTTCCTGGGCTTTAATCCTTGCACGTTCAGCCTCCTGTTCTGCCTTGATTCTCGCACGCTCAGCAGCCTCGGCAGCCGCTTTAGCCTCAGCCTCAGCCCTTTCCTTTGCCAGACGAATCAATTCCTCTCGATGCTTCTTGATCAGGTCATACATGATGGTAGCAGCCTGATCTGGAGCTATGCGATTGCCCAATTTCTCACGAACCTCCTGATAACCAGCCAACATTTTTTCTCTGCCAGGCATTCCAGGAAGAATCTGGAAGAGCTGGTCGGCAATACCATCCACCGTAAAGCGGTCGGCAAACATCTCCTTCACGATTTCCTTATTGGCCACCAAATTGACCAATGAGATATACTTCACCTTGAGGATATGATTGAAAGCCCAACGTATCAGTTTAGGAAGCGGTGTCTCATAGCAGACAACCTGCGGAACATCAAAAAGAGCCGTCTCTAACGTGGCAGTACCACTGGTCACTAATGCCACCTTACTATGAGCCAAAAGCGGATAAGTCTTGTTCTTGACCAACCTGACAGGAGTTCCCTCAATGAATTTCTGATAATATTCATCTTCAACAGAAGGAGCACCAGCCAAGACCATCTGATAATCCTCAAAACGTTCCGCCACCTCTATCATGGCAGGCAGATTATCCTTGATTTCCTGCAGACGACTACCAGCCAACAGAGCTATGATAGGCCTTCTTGTGTCCAGATTATTCTCAACACAAAATTCAGCGTATGTCTGATGATAATCCGCCCTAAACTCATTCACTTCCTGTGCCGTAGGATTGCCTACATAATGAATCGGATACTTGTGCTTCTTCTCAAAGAAATCAACCTCAAAAGGCAAGATGGAAAAGAGTTCGGATATATCCCTCTTGATACTGCGGATACGCCATTCCTTCCATGCCCAAATCTTAGGAGATATATAATAGTAAGCAGGTATCAAAGTGTTCTTTTTCAGAAACTTAGCAATATTCAGATTAAAACCCGGATAATCTACAAGAATCACCACGTCAGGTTTCCATTCCACAATATCCTGCTTACATTTTTTCATATTGGCAAAGATGGTACGCAGATGCAGGAGAACCGGCACAAAACCCATATATGCCAGTTCCTTATAATGCTTGACACGTGTTCCACCTTCAGCAGTCATCAAGTCACCGCCGAAGAACCGAAACTCAGCCAATTCATCCACTTTTTTCAACGAGCGCATCAATCTGCTGGCATGCAAATCACCACTTGCCTCGCCTACTATCAAATAATACTTCATATCTTAGCGTGAGAAGTTTATAAAATCCTTGAGTGAAGGGTTAAATCTTGAAACTATTCAGTAAATCATAGTCTGTCACATCTATCTTGGTAGGTGTGATGGAGATATATCCATGATTCAGAGCCCACTGGTCGGTATCTGTAGCCTCCGGCTCATCATTGCGATACTCTCCCACCATCCAATAATAGTCGTAGCCACGCGGATGATGACGCTTTTCCACCTCATGAATCCAGGAGCCACGAGTCATGCGGCACATCTTAAAGCCCTTGAAAGGGGGATTCACAGGGAAATTCACATTCAGGCAAGTATCTATAGGCAAACCTTCCGCAAGCACTTTCTTTACGATGGCGACAACCCCATCCTTCAACGGAGAAAGATCGGCATTCTCATCGTAATTACAACTGCTGAAGGCCACAGAAGGAATACGCTTCATGCATCCCTCCTTGGCAACACCCATCGTACCGGAATAATGATTGTTGACACTGGAATTATCACCATGGTTGATACCACTCAGAATCAGGTCTGGAGTACGTCCAGGGAGCAATTGATCCAACGCCAACTTCACACAGTCAACAGGCGTACCGCTGCATGACCATACTTCCACATCCTCCCCCATATTCTTGCGGCGTTTCAGTCGCAATGGTTCTGTGGCAGAAAAGGCACAGGCATATCCCGACCGGGCACTTTCAGGAGCCACAACCAGCACGTCGCACCAGCCTTTGAGGAAGCCGACGAGCGTTTTGATACCATTGGCATGATAGCCATCATCATTCGAAATTAAAACTAAAGGTTTCTTATTTTCCATAAAATTTCCTTTCTTTTGGGTGCAAAAGTAATAAAAAAACTATAAAGTAACGTATTTCTCGCATAAAATATGTATCTTTGCATCGATTTTCACTATTATAACATATAGAAAATGGGAAAAATTATCGCATTAGCTAATCAAAAAGGTGGTGTAGGAAAGACTACAACTACTATCAATCTGGCTGCATCGCTGGCCACATTGGAGAAGACTGTCCTCGTTGTTGACGCTGACCCTCAGGCAAACGCCTCCAGCGGTTTGGGTGTTGATATCAAGGAGGTGGACTGCTCTCTCTACGAATGTATCATCGACCATGCCGATGTCCGCGATGCGATATATACCACCGATATTGACGGTTTGGACATTATCCCAAGCCATATCGACCTGGTGGGTGCTGAAATAGAAATGCTCAACCTTAAGAACCGTGAGAAAGTAATCAAGACCTTGCTGGAACCTATCCGCGATGATTATGATTATATCCTCATCGACTGTTCTCCTTCACTGGGACTCATCACTGTCAACTCGCTTACCGCAGCCGACAGCGTCATCATCCCGGTACAGTGCGAATATTTCGCTCTTGAAGGTATCAGCAAACTGCTCAACACCATCAAGATTATCAAGAGTAAGCTGAATCCGAAACTGGAAATCGAAGGATTCCTGCTCACCATGTATGACAGCCGTCTCCGCCTTGCCAACCAGATCTATGACGAGGTAAAACGACACTTCCAGGAACTGGTGTTCAAGAGTGTCATCCAGCGCAACGTGAAGTTGAGCGAAAGTCCAAGTCACGGTCTCCCTGTCATCCTCTACGATGCAGAGTCAAACGGTGCCAAGAACCATCTGGCACTGGCAAAAGAGATTATCAACAAGAATAGTTAACAAGTAAAGACAAGAGAATTCTTCACTCTTCACTTAAAAACAACATAATGGCAGTACATAAGAAATACAATAACGGAACGAAAAGCAATGCCTTGGGTCGTGGACTCGATGCATTGATATCAACAGAAGGCGTTCGCACTCAGGGCAGCAGCACCATCAATGAGATAGCGCTCGACCAGATAGAAGCGAACCCCAACCAGCCTCGTCGCGAGTTTGACGAGGAAGCCTTGCACGAACTGGCTGAAAGCATCAAGGCTATCGGTATCATCCAGCCCATCACCCTGAGACAGGTATCGGAAAACAGATTCCAGATTATCGCCGGTGAGCGCCGATGGAGAGCTTCCCAACTGGCTGGTCTCCTGGCTATCCCTGCCTACATCCGCACCATCAGCGACGAGAACGTGATGGAAATGGCTTTGGTGGAGAATATCCAGCGCCAGGACCTCAACGCCATCGAAATCGCCCTTGCCTATGAGCATCTCCTGGAAAACGAGGGAATGACACAAGAGAAGATTTCCGAGCGCGTGGGCAAGAGTAGAGCAGCCATTGCCAACTACCTCCGCCTGCTGAAACTGCCTGCCCAGGTACAGATGGCATTGCAGAAGAAGGAAATCGACATGGGACACTGCCGTGCACTGCTTGCACTTGACAGTCCGTCGCTACAAATCAAACTCTTCAAGGAAATCCAGAAAAACGGTTACTCGGTTAGGAAGGTAGAAGAAATGGTGCAGCACCTGAAAAACGGTGAGGACATCGAGAGTGGCAAGAAGACGATCACATCCAAGTCACAGGTACCAGAGGAGTTTACAATGCTGAAAGACCGTCTTTCTAAATTCCTCAACACCAAAGTACAGTTCACCTGTTCACCAAAAGGCAAGGGAAAAATCAGCATTCCTTTCGCCAACGAGGAAGAATTGGAGCGCATCATGAGCGTTTTCGACCAATTAAACCAAAACAAAAATTAAGAAAGTGAATTTCAAGTTATCACATATCTGCATCATGGCACTGCTATGGCTGGGCACAACACAGGCGATGGCACAAAAGGACTCACTCGCCGTAGAAAGCCTGAGTCTGGAGGATTCGATTACCATCGACAGTGCCTCCCTGAGCAAAGCCCTCGCCCCTAAAGCGCTGAGAAAGAAGCGCAACTGGGCCACCTGGAGGCCAGACACCAAGCGTGCCATGTGGCTTGCTCTCGTATTGCCGGGTGCGGGACAGATTTACAACAGGAAATACTGGAAGCTGCCTATCATCTACGGCGGCTTCGTGGGATGTGCCTATGCCATGAGCTGGAACAACCAGATGTATCATGACTACTCACAGGCATATCTGGACATCATGGACGATGACCCCAACACACAGAGCTACAACCAGTTCTTGCACTTGGGAGCCCAAATAGATGCCAGCAACATAGAGCGATATAAGGAAATCTTCCGCAAACGCAAAGACCGCTATCGCAGATGGAGAGACATGAGCATGTTTGTGATGATAGGCGTATATGCCTTCTCCGTCATTGATGCATACGTGGATGCTTCCCTCTCTGAATTTGACATCTCAGACGACCTGTCGCTCAGAGTAGAGCCTACGGTAATCAACAACAACCAGAGAACCCGCAACCCATTGCGTTCTTCTACGCTTGGCCTGCAATGTTCTCTCACATTCTAAAGAAAACCTTCCTGCCTCTTCAGGAAAAGGGAAATACCCATTCCGGAAAAGGGAAAAACATTACGGGAAGAAACTATATACATTATTATATATATAAGAAAATCGAAAAAGCAAAATAGACCATTATATCAGAATGAAGAAAGTAATCATATTTGCAGCTATATTGCTTAGCTGTTCTACAGGAATGCAAGCGCAAACCGAAAACGGTGACAACGATGATGTAATCACCGTAACAGACAAAGACGGAAAAGCAGAAGAAATCGAAGTTCCTACCGGTTTGGAGGACAATCTCGACAGCCTGCTCCATCTCTACAATGCTCAGACATATATGATGCTGGATACAGCATGCAACTACAAGGACGAAAACCGAACATACCCTAAAGAGGTATATATCGACCGCCTGAAGAGACTCCCTACCATCATAGAGATGCCATACAATGAGGTGGTACAGAAATTCATCGACCGCTATAGCGGCAAGTTACGCCGCTCTGTCAGCTTTATGTTGGGAGCCAGCAATTTCTACATGCCTATCTTCGAGGAGGCTTTGGAGGCATACAACCTGCCTTTGGAATTGAAATATCTGCCAGTCATTGAATCAGCGCTCAATCCGAAGGCTGTTTCAAGAGTAGGTGCCACAGGTCTCTGGCAGTTTATGCTGGCCACAGGCAAACGCTATGGACTGGAAGTAAACTCATTGGTAGATGAGCGCCGCGACCCGGTGAAAGCATCTTATGCTGCAGCCCACTACCTGAGTGATCTCTATAAGATCTTCGATGACTGGGGATTGGTAATCGCTGCCTACAACTGCGGTCCAAGCAAGGTAAACCAGGCCATCCACCGTGCCAAGGGTTCCGCTGACTACTGGAGCATCTATCCATACCTCCCAAAGGAGACCCGTGGATATGTACCAGCATTCATCGCAGCCAACTATATCATGAACTACTACTGCGAGCATAATATCTGTCCGATGGTCACAGAGTTGCCAGCCAAGACAGACACCGTGGTAGTAAACAGAGATCTTCACTTAGAGCAGATTGCACAGGTATTGAATATCAATATCGAACATCTGCGCAACCTCAACCCAGAATACCGCCGCGACATCGTCAACGGACTCAACAAGCCTAAGACCGTACGTCTGCCAGAATCTCTCGTGGGAGCATTCATCGACAATGAAGACTCTATCTACAACTTCAAGACCGATGAACTACTGTTGAAGCGCGATGTAGTGGATGTCAAGGAAGATACACCATCTGTAGGCCGCAACTACAGTTATAGCCGTAGCAGATCTTCTTACAGTTCAAAAAGTAGAAGCTCTTACAGCAGAAAGAGCAAGAAATCAAAAAAGAAAAAGACAACTCGCAGCAAGAGTGTAACCATCAAGAATGGCGACACCTTATCAGAAATAGCAGCACGCAATCACACGACCGTGAAGAAGCTTCGCAAACTGAATGGTATTTCTGGTAACACAATACGTGCCGGCAAGAAGATCAAGGTGAAGTAAAACACCTTGATTTGCCGACAGACAACACATACTGATTCATCAACTAAAAATTTCAGCAGGAGGGTAAAACCATGAACGATCAGAACTTGAAGGAACTGGAAAGAGAGCAGGCTGACAACAAGCTCATCAATGATGCTTTCCAGCATTTGATAGACACATACGTGGCTTCACGCCACCGCAAGAAAGTAGATATCGTAACGAAAGCTTTCAACTTTGCACGACAAGCTCACAAAGGAGTACGACGACTCTCTGGTGAGCCATATATCATGCACCCTATCGCCGTGGCTCAAATCGCCTGCGAAGAAATGGGATTAGGCTCTACCAGTATCTGTGCAGCCCTGCTCCATGACGTGGTGGAAGATACTGACTATACAGTAGAAGACATCACCAATATCTTCGGTGCTAAAATAGCACAGATTGTAGATGGACTGACCAAGATCAGCGGTGGTATCTTTGGAGATAAGGCTTCTGCGCAGGCAGAAAACTTCAAGAAACTCCTGCTCACCATGAGCGATGATATCCGTGTCATCCTCATCAAGATCTGCGACCGTCTGCACAACATGCGCACCCTCGCTTCCCAACCGGCAAACAAACAATACAAGATTGCCGGAGAAACGCTCTACATCTATGCTCCATTAGCTAACCGCCTGGGACTGAACAAGATCAAGACGGAATTGGAGAATCTCAGTTTCAAATACGACCACCCGCAGGAATATGCCAACATAGAGCATAAACTTGCAGATACAGAAGCACAGCGTGACAATCTCTTTGCACAGTTTACCGCCCCTATCCGTGAAGAACTCGATAAGTTGGGCGTAGAATACAAGATCAAAGCCCGTGTAAAGAGCCCTTATTCCATCTGGAACAAGATGCAGAACAAGCATGTCTCGTTCGACGAAATCTACGATATTCTGGCAGTCCGCATCATCTTTACCCCTAAAGAAAGGGCAAACGAGGTGAACGAATGCTTCAATATCTATGTAGCCATCAGCAAGATATACAAGAGTCATCCAGACCGTCTGCGCGACTGGCTCAACCATCCGAAAGCAAATGGCTATCAGGCCCTCCACGTCACCCTGATGAGTAAGCAGGGACGCTGGATAGAAGTACAGATTCGTTCAGACCGCATGGACGAAGTGGCAGAACAGGGATTTGCCGCACACTGGAAATACAAAGAGGGAGAAAACGAATATACTGAGGATGAAAACGAGCTGAACGACTGGCTCGGCACCATCAAGGAAATTCTGGATGACCCACAACCGGATGCCATGGACTTCCTTGATGCCATCAAACTCAACCTCTTTGCATCAGAAATCTTCGTCTTCACTCCTAAGGGAGAAATCAAGACCATGCCAGCCGACTGTACTGCACTCGACTTCGCTTTCCAGATCCATACCTTCTTGGGAAGCCATTGTATCGGTGCCAAGGTCAATCATAAACTGGTTCCGCTCAGCCATAAGTTGCAGAGTGGCGACCAGGTGGAAATTCTGACCAGTAAGAGCCAGCATGTACAACCAGCATGGATCAACTTTGTCAGCACAGCCAAGGCAAAAAGCAAGATACAGGCCATTCTGAGACGAGACAACCGTGAGATACAGAAGAAAGGTGAGGAAGTACTCAGCGAGTGGCTCCAGAAGAATGCGATGGAGACAACAACGTCTATCGTAGATAAACTTTGCGACTTCCATAACATCCAGAAGCATGAGAACTTCTTCCTGGCTTTAGGCAACCATACCATCATCTTAGGAGAAAAGGATCTCGACGAACTGCAGGGTAAGAACAAGAAGGAAAAACAATCCAGCAGTTGGCGCAACTATATCCCATTCCTCGGCAGCAAGAGCAAGGAGAAAAAGCAGGAAACCGGCACAGAGAAAAAGGAAGAACTCTTCATTGTGGGCAAGGATTTCAATAAGAAGAAACCGCTGATCATCACAGAAGAAAACATCAACCAGTTTATCTTCCCTACCTGTTGCCATGCCATCCCTGGAGATGACATCATGGGATTCATCGACAACAAGAACCGCATAGAGATACACAAGCGTGCCTGCCAGGTAGCAGCCAAGTTGAAATCCAGCTATGGCAACCGCATCGTAGATGCCAAATGGGACATGCACAAGCAGCTACTCTTTGATGCAACCATCGAGATACAGGGCATCGACCGCAAGGGCATGTTGCTTGATGTAAGCAAGGTTATCAGCGACCAGTTGGGTGTCAATATCCACAAGCTTACCATCAGCAGCGACAATGGTATCTTCGACGGTACCATCGAACTACGTGTCCACGATAGAGATGAGGTTAAGAAGATTACCGATATACTCAAGAATATCGAGGACTTACAGGATGTGCAGAGAATATTATAATTCAATATAAATCTACTGTAAACAATGAAAAAGGTATTATTAGCAATGATGCTATTCTTGGCGGCATGGCCAGTGCTTGCCGCCAACAAGTATGACAACCCGGATACCCTGGTAGTATCCCGAGATGGAACAGGTGAATTCCGCACCATCGACGAAGCCATCGAAGTCTGCAGAGCCTTCATGGACTATACCAAGGTCATCTATGTAAAAAAAGGAGTGTATAAGGAAAAGCTCATCATCCCATCGTGGCTCACCAACATCACCATCTGTGGTGAAGACCGTGACAACACCATCATTACGTGGGATGACCATGCCAACATCAAGATGCCAGTAGGCGGTCTGGATTCAGAAGCAGCCGTAAAAGGTAAACTGATGGGCACCTTCCGCACCTATACCCTCAAGGTTCAGGGAAGCTACATCACGCTCAAGGATATCACCATTGAAAATAATGCAGCCAAGTTAGGACAGGCAGTAGCCCTGCATACAGAAGGCGACCATATTCTGGTACAAAACTGCCGTTTATTGGGCAATCAGGATACAGTCTATACTGGTGTAGGTGGCACAAGAGTAGCTTTCTACGACTGCTATATCGAGGGAACAACTGATTTCATCTTCGGTCCAAGCATTGCCTGGTTCCAGAATTGCGAAATCCACAGCAAGGCAAACAGCTATATCACAGCAGCCTCTACCCCAGCAGGTCAGAAGTACGGCTATGTCTTCTACAAGTGCAGACTGACAGCCGACAAGGATGTGGATAAAGTATATTTAGGTCGTCCTTGGCGTCCATTTGCTGCCACCATTTTCATGGATTGTGAGTTGGGCAAACATATTCGTCCAGAAGGATGGCACAACTGGAATAATGCCAAGAATGAAGAAACAGCCCGTTATGCAGAATATGGCAACAAAGGCGAAGGAGCCTCAACCAAGAACCGTGTAAAATGGAGCAAGCAACTCACCAAGAAAGAAGCTGCCAAAGTAACGCTTCTTGATGCATTCGGAGAAGATTGCTGGTAATCTTCCGCCATCAAAAAGGAAGATTTAGATAAAACAAAAAGAAGATTTCTATAAAAGAAGATTTCTTTTAAAAAAGAGGAATAGGATAAGGGAAAAACAAAAACCTCCTAGCAGGTTTCATTCCCATTATCTTATTCCTCTTTTGTATTCCTAATATCAGAATATTCTATAATCCTCCATATTGAAATATCATATTCACAATATTAAATCCATGCAATCTACATAATCCGTACCTAAAAAACAGTGCTAAAATAAAAACAGTTCCCAGCTTAGACCAATGTATCGATTTGCTTTTTCAAGTCTTTCAACTGATCTCTCACGCTAATCAAAGTATCCAGAACTTCCGATGATTTATCAGCACCGGAACGGTTTTGCTGGAGATATTTTCGGGCAGCAGCAATTTTGAATCCCTTCACTTTAATCAGCGAATAGATCACCTTAATCTGCTCAATATCCTTCTCCGTATATTGACGCACCTTATTGGCAGTAACCTTCGGTTTGATAAAGGTAAACTCCTTCTCCCAATAACGCAGAGTAGATTCATTCACCCCTATCATTTCAGCTACTTCTTTGATGGAGTAGTATAATTTCACCGGTTTATCTGTATTTAATGCCATATTTTACCCACTTAAATTTCAAAAATAATTAATTTAGTTGCAAAATTAAACAATTCTTCTTATCTTTGCAAAGTTTTTGGGGAGAAAATGCCCTAAAGGGCAAAAATATTTCAAAGAGAGGATGTCGCCATCCCCTCTTCCAAACAGGAAATAGAAATTAAAGATAAATATAAAATAGATATGATGACAGCTAATGAAGTGCGCGAATCCTTCAAGAAATTTTTCGAAGGAAAAGGCCACAAGATTGTTCCATCAGCACCTATGGTTATCAAGGATGACCCAACGC
>ERZ1031885.1012-NODE-1012-length-10559-cov-14.329874_pt1 | contig 10559 bp, 9 predicted proteins | sample MGYA00518168_ERZ1031885 | MGnify/ENA primary metagenome ERZ1031885 (study PRJEB33719, sample SAMN04261269) | wastewater metagenome | biome: rural village; feature: human; material: feces | host: Homo sapiens | place: El Salvador | collected 2014-01-14 ...
TCGATATAGAACAAAGCATTGATCAATATCAAAAGCATTTCCATTCTCGAATCTATCAAATAGGCATCCACCAAATAATGGCGAGCATGGAACCAACAGGCCTGGCGCAACAATTCTTGTCCCTCCAAGTCTTTGACTATAGCTGGATATTGAGGAGCTCTGTCTGCAACGAAACCTACAATGGAAGAATCCTTGAAGATTTTCTCTTCTTGCAACATATGGTCGCGGGTACCCTCATCATAGAGCATCACACAAAGCCATTAGTGTCCAATAAAAATTGGACACTAATGATTTAACTTAGTTTTTCATCAAACAAATCCAGCTGGCGAGCATCAGCCTCCTGTTTCCTATAACGCTTCGTAAAACGTTGAAAGTGCTCATTATCATTAACCTCATCTACTTTTATTACGGCATACGTTGGTTCACCTATGATTTCCTGAAAATTATCATTAAGAACTTTTGTCTTTTCAACTAAATCACACTTTAATGTTGTTGTTGAACCGAACTTGAAATCATTATGATACACTTGCTGAAGAAAAGATTTATCCTCTACAGCAAATTCTATAACTTTACCATTAAATATTCCTTTCCACTTCTTCCCATGCCCAGAGATTAATACAGGAGAACATACCCCCAATGTTGTGCCCATATATACCTGTTTTACTTCTTTTTCCTCTACTATATGAGTTTTAAAATCAACCGATTCGATAGAAGCATTAGCAAACTGAACATCTTCATGCTTTCCTTTAACAGCTACACTTTTTACTTCGTTCTGCTCAGCTAGCCTATTGTAATAAGAACTAATGAGCTTTTTTAAAATAGGGTCTTTTCCTATAAGTGCCAAAGCTTCTTCTTTTGTTAAATCAGCTTTTTTAATCTTATCTAGTATCTCCAGCCTTTTATTCACATCCTCAAGTTTAGACCTTTTCTTGGTAAAGAAATAGGTTAAAAAAGCTGTTAAAAGCGCAATAAATGCTTTACTTTCAGAAAGGTTTTCAAGTGTTAGAATTATTGTTTCTATCAAACTTCCTTCAGCACGCTTTTCTATACCAACTTCAATTTTAGCTTCTCCAACATATTTTTGAAGTTCCTCTATAGCCTTCAATAACTGTAGTTCACAAAAGTTAAAGGATCTAGCATCCATAACATGAATACTATCATCATAAAACTCATAATGGAATTCCAATGCAAATTGAATGTTCTGCTTCATATTATTTTCCATAAATTAAAGTTGAAAGATTTTATGTATAACACCAAGCGTGGTTAAACATTAGATGAAAGATACACATTGATAATGCTCCTCCAGTTATCCCTAGGCGCACCCAGCCCGCACAACCTGGCGCAGGGCTTTGATGCCCCGCCAACCTTAGAGCGAAGCGGTTCCGAGCACCGGAGGGCGGTTACATCCTCTCTCTTCGGGCAAGAGAGAGGCTTGGTGAGAGATGTGGAATCCTCCTTGGAAGGAGGAACTAGGTGGTTCGAAGAATTTTACTTCCCCTAACTTTTCTAATACCACCAATCATCAGCATACCTATTCCATATCCTACCACACTACCTAGCGTATTATGAAACAAATCATCGAATTCACACAAGCCTCGCTTGAAAAACAGTTGTGAAAGTTCTATGCAGGCAGAGAATGCAGCACCGAATAAGAATGATTTTAGCAATGCATTCTTAGTACAGATGAAACTTAGCAGGAACCCAAAAGGAATGCCTAGTGCAACATTGAGTAGATTCTCTTCTATCAATTCTTTCTGCCCATCAGCAATGGCCACATAACTCCAGAAAGGAGTAAGTTTATACATATATGTATCTCCCGATGTTCTATATATTACAGTCGAACCCAATATGAGAAACATATACTCAATAAGCAAAGTGGTCATTACACCTATTCTTGCTCCTTTGAGATTCTTAGCAAATGCAAATACCAAAACGATAATGCCGCTCATTACCAGAAATGAAAGCTGCACAACCATATTAGGTATGTCTTTTGAAACATCTGCCAAATGCTCAATAGAATACTCAACAGGATTACTCATTGCAAACATCATGATTAGAGATTAAGCACCATTCCCCAGGCGGTCCAAGCCCGCAATATGGCGTGTTCTTTGACTGCCCCGCCAACCTTATTGCGTAGCGATTTCAATCACTACTGGGCAGCTCTTTCCTCCTTATACTTCACCAATGCCTCACTTAATATATGCAAGGCTCTTTGAAGATCTTTCTTTTTCAATACATAGGCTAGACGGACCTGGTCTTTTCCTAAATCAGGATTAGAATAAAAACCGGCAGCTGGTGCCATCATTACAGTTTCACCAGTACAACCCTCTGGCGTCTCTGCATCCTTATAAACGAAATCAGTAAGACACCATGCACAAAATTCCTCGGCATTATCTACCGGGAGTTTGGCTACAGTATAGAAAGCACCCATAGGTACTGGCGTATAACAGCCAGGAATGCGATTGACACCATCAATAAGACATTTGCGACGCTCAACATACTCATCATATACATCACGAGAATATTGCTCGGTTCCCTCAATAGAGGCTTCAGCAACCAATTGTCCTATCAAAGGAGGACTTAGTCTTGCCTGACAGAACTTCATCACCGTCTTGCGAACACGCTCATTCTTGGTAATCAATGCACCGATACGGATGCCACATTCAGAATATCGCTTAGATACAGAATCTATCAATACCACATTCTGCTCAATACCTTCAAGATGCATTGCAGATATATAAGGAGAACCCGTATAAATGAATTCACGATACACCTCATCAGAGAAGAGGTAGAGATTATACTTCTTTACCAGATCTCTAATCTGATTCATCTCCTTCTGGGTATAGAGATAACCCGTAGGATTATTTGGATTGCATATCAGTATTGCCTTGGTGCGCTCATTGATGAGTTCCTCAAACTTCTCCACCTTTGGAAGACAAAAGCCCTCCTCTATGGTAGTTGCCACTGTGCGAATCACGGCACCAGCCGATACAGCAAAACTCATATAGTTTGCATAAGCTGGCTCTGGAACGATAATTTCATCACCAGGATTCAAACAACTCATAAAAGCGAAAAGCACAGCCTCCGAGCCGCCTGAAGTAATGATGATTTCATCAGCGTTGAGTTTAATCTGATAACGCTCGTAATAACCTACAAGTGCCTGTCTCAAAGAGCCATATCCCTGTGACGGACTATACTCCAAGGTAGTTCTATCTATATTTTTCAGGATATCAAGCGCCTTCTGTGGAGTCGGTAAATCCGGCTGTCCGATATTCAGACGATAAATCTTTACGCCTTTTTCCTCGGCTTTATAAGCTAAAGGAGCCAATTTTCTGATAGGCGATTCTGGCATTTCGATGCCACGCTGTGATATCTGTAGCTTTGAATTAGTTACCATGTATATTTATATAAGTAAGGAAAAGGAAATAATAGTATCAAGAACCGAAATACCGGTTCCTGATACTATTCCGATAATTTACTTCACGCATTCCTTGACACATTCGATTACATACTCCAAGTCCTCATCCGTCATCTTGGTGTTCAGAGGCAGAGTAATCTCATTCTCAAACATGTGGAAAGCATTTGGGAAATCCTTGATGTCGAAGCCCAACTTCTTGTAGGCAGTCATCATAGGCAGTGGCTTATAATGAACATTCGTAGCCACACCACGCTCTGCCATCATCTCAATCACCTTGTTTGTCTCCTCACGAGTCTTACCCAGGAGGCGAACGATATAGAGGTGACCAGAAGAAATATGTTCCTCGTTATAGTGAGGCAATACTGCCACATTCATATCCTTGAACGCCTCATTGTAACGTTCAATCATCTGACGACGACGCTCCAACATACCCTTGTAACGGCTCATCTGAACCAGACCGATGGCAGCCACCACGTCTGTCATATTGCACTTATACCAGGTACCGATGATATCATACTCCCAGGCACCCAGCTTCGTCTTAGCCAAGGCATCCTTGTTCTGACCATGCAAGCTCAGCAGCTGAGCCTTGCGATACAAGTTCTCGTTCCAGGTCTCCCCATCAATTTCAGGTACACCGCTGAAGGTATTCTTAGGATTCTTATCCAAATCCTTCACCACCTTCTCATTTCCGAAAGGAAGATTCCACGACAAGGCACCGCCCTCAGCTGTGGTGAAGTTCTTGACAGCATGGAAACTGAATGAAGAGAAGTCAGCGATGCTACCCACCATCTTTCCATGACGTGAAGCACCGAAGGCATGGGCAGCATCACAGCAAACTGCGATACGGCCTATCATCTTCTGAAGATCAGTCTTAGGAGTAAACATCTCCTTCTTGCTTTCCACGATAGCGAAGATGCGGTCGTAATCGCAAGGGATACCACCGAGATCCACAGGAATCACCGCCTTGGTTTTAGGAGTGATAGCCTTCTCCAATGCCTCGTAATCCATTTCGAGACAATCCTTCTGTACATCTACGAAGACGATGGTTGCACCCACATGGTTAACAACAGATGCACTTGCCGTATAAGTATAAGTAGGAACGATAACCTCATCCCCCTCGCCTACGCCAAGCAATCTCAGCGCCATTTCTGCACAGGCTGTCTGCGAGTTCAGGCAAACCGCCTTCTCCACGCCAACAAACTCAGCCACTTCCTTTTCCAATTTCTTGGTACGTGGTCCAGTTGTAATCCAACCGCTCATAATTGCATCACGTACCTCACTAGCCTCAGCCTCCGTCATATCAGGTGGAGAGAAAGGCACATTTTTTCTTTTCAAATCTGTACTCATAATATTTGATTTTAAAATTTTCTAGAGAAATAAAAATGTTTCTAAGCTATTTCTTGCATACTTCTTTGATAACATCCACATATTTCTGAGTTCCAACTTCACGAGTCAAGTTATCCATCACAAACTGACGTCCATTTGTTCCGTATTTCTTGCAGAGTTCACGATTCTCATAAAGTTTGATGATAGATTTCTTGAATGCCTCCTTATTACCAGCCTTGGTAAAGATACCACACTCGTTGCCAGCCAGGATATCCTTCAACTCATTCTCATCAAAGTTGGCAAGCACAGGACGAGAAGCCGACATGATGCTCCAAGTCTTTGAAGGAACCGAATTAGCCCCAACACCAGGTTTAGAGATAACAAGGCCAGCATCACCCAAGGAGAACACATAACTTATATCCTCGTAAGGCTGGAATGGAATCATCGTTACATTGGTGAGATTATCACGCTTCACTATTTCTTCCACCTGTGCCTTATATGCACCCTCACCCACAAGCACCAATCCTATATCAGGATGCGTTGTCTTCAATTCCTTCATCACTTCAAGCAGCATATCCATGTTCTGTGTAAGACCAATATTACCGCTATACTCGATATAGAACTTAGAGCGATCAAGCTGATACTTATCAAAAAGCTTGTTCTTGTCACGAGGAATATCAACTACGGCATTCTGATCCACCCAATTATAGACAACGACAATCTTATCCTCAGGTACACCCTTAGCCATGATATTCTTCTTGAAATCCTCAGAAATAACAATGATTTTATCAGCATATTTATAGGTGATTTTCTCTACTACACGCCCTATTTTCCAAATGAAGCTACCTTTCTTTGCTAACCCAGTACCAACTAAAGAATCTGGAAATATATCTTGTGCATTATAAACTGTAGGCTTGTTTCTAAACCACTTTATCAAAGGCATTTTCAAACCTTGAATCGGTGGAGTACTATCTACAAATGCGACATCATATTCCTTCGACATACAAAAATGCGACAGTAAAAATTCTCCCAAGAAATAACGCAAAGCTCTTAACACAGGGTTCTTTCCCTCTCCATAAAGATGAAATCTATGGATACGCAAAAGCCCGTTTTCCAATCGTTCCTCCCTTTCCCATTGTGCTCCAGCAGGTACACTTCTGGTAGGGGTTGGTGTATATAAATCTACTTCTAATCCATTTTCAGCACACGCATGTACTATATTGTCTGTAAGATATAGACTGGCAGCCGTCTCAGGCAAATAATATGAACAAGGAAATATTACTTTCATTTTATATAGTTTTAAATTCAACCTTACCAGTTATTTCTTCTGCTAATTTGATAGCTTTCTCGGGAGTATCCTCTGTCACAATCACGTGTCCAGAACGACTAAGGCTTGAAGTTACTTCAGGAATCATATCACCCTCCTTATGATAGATTTCCCAAAGATATACACGAGAATCGTTGAGTATCTCTGTATTTATTATACTTACCAGTTTTCCTGGCTTTGGGCAGAAATAACGAATACAGACCCCTTTCGGTTCTTCCTTTACACTCAAATCAGGCTTTACGCCAAGAGCAACGTTGATAGCTGCTGCCACCATATCAATACCAGTACTGAGATGCGTTAGCTCTGTTGAAATAAAATCGCCCCCTAGTCGGGCTCCTATTTCCATTAAGTAAGCTTTACCATCCATTAATTTAGCTTCAGCATGGCAAGCACAATTATTCACCCCCAAAGCTTTTACACCAGCAACAGCCGCCGCTTTCAGGGTTTCTACATCCTCATTTGAATAACAAGAAGGCTGATTATGACCTAACTCTACAAAATGAGGAGCACCTGTTGTTTTTTTATCTGTAACAGTAAGTACATTAACTTCACCATTCCAAACAATAATCTCTACAGAAAACTCTGGACCTTCAATAAACTGCTCTATTAAAACAGACTTATCACGACTTTCGTTAAGAGCAACATTGTATGCCTTAACAAAATCATCCTTATCCATATTACGAGTAACCTTAGCAATACCTCTAGAACCAGAATTACGAGAAGGTTTCAATATACCATCAGAGGCGAAATCATTCAGTAAATGATACCAAGCATCCTCTGCATTTGCAGTCAAGATACTTATAGGTGATGGTGCATTTCCTTTTTCAAATGCTTCTCGCATCAAATGCTTATTAGTAGCCCTAATTGCTTGCTCGCGCGTGATACCCGATAGTCCTAACTCATCATTAAGCCTACCCATTACATTCATACTAACCTCAGAGCAAGGATGTATTACACCATCTATCTGTTCTTCACGAGCCACTTTCAATACATCCTCTTCTGAAGTAATATTTACCACAACAGCTTTATCGGCATATTTTAATCCAACAGCATTAGGATCACCATCAGCCGCAATTACATATACCCCCATCTCTTTGGCCTTCTTTATTACAGGCACCTGAAGAATACCCGCTGCCAATACCAATAATTTCTTTTGCATCATATTAATGATTTACATTTTCTCTAAACAGAACTGTCTTGATGGTCTTAAACATAATCTTAATATCCATACAAAAAGACAAATGTTCTGCATAGTAATTGTCATTTTTCATTTTCTCCGCCCCATCAATACTGTTACGGAAATAAGCCTGATTATAACCAGTTATACCTGGTTTTATAGTCAAAACCGCAGGGAATTTTTCCTCATACACATGAAGAAAGTCCGGCGTATCAGGACGGGGCCCTATAAAACTCATTGTTCCATTAAGTACATTTAGGAATTGGGGAATCTCATCTATGCTAGTCTTACGCATAAAACGACCAACCTTTGTCACACGAGGATCGTCATCACCATTATAGGTGTCTCCATTCTCTAATCGTATATCAGGGGCATTTACTTTCATGGACCTAAATTTAAACATACAGAATGTTTTTCCACCCTTTGCTATGCGCTTAGCTTTATAAAAAATAGGTCCCTTATCCTCAAAATAAATGAATGGACCAACTATTACTGCCATCAATATAACAAAAGGAAGAGCACATAATGCTACAAACAAATCAAATATTCTTTTAAAAATAATAGAGTACATAATTATAATTTTGAACAACTAAAAACACAAGCAACTATCTAGAGAAAATCTGTTTGTTACTTAATGAGATATTTAATATTTTTGCTGTCTGATTGTTTTCATAAACGCTTCCACATCATCAATACAGATATTGTCTTTTTGAAAGAAGCCTATCTTTTCTTTCAAAATTTCATCATCTAAATTCCACCATTTTAGTTCTAAAAGCTTTTCTATTATTTCCGGAGAGAAACGATAACGAATAATCTTAGCAGGCACTCCACCAACAATAGCATAAGGTGGAACATCTTTAACAACAACAGCACCAGCAGCAATAACTGCACCATCTCCTATCTTTACTCCACCATTAATCAACACATTAGAACCAACCCACACATCATTTCCAAGAACCGCCTTTTGATCTAAAACAGCATTAACATCACTATCTACCCATTGAGTTCTTGTACCATTTATAGCTTCAGTAAATATCGGTGAAGTTGACAACATTTTTAAGTTATGTCCCCCCATACCTATTCTGCAATAATCAGCAATAGAACAAAACTTACCTATATCAGCATACTCTACATCAGTATTATTTGATATATATGAATATGCACCAATAGTTGAAGTTTTCACTTTAGAATTTCTATATATTGTTGACGTTTTATGAATTGTATTATCTGATGAAACAAAAGCAAAGATTGAAATACGAGGATTGAAAAGATTTTGCAAAAATCCCTTTAAAAATTTAATTTTTGAAAACATTATTTTATTAATTTATATACAACGATTCATCAATATCTATAGGATATGCATCAATTAAAGATCCTTTCGTTGAATTGCAAATTTCTACACCGACCGATTTGGCATATTCTGCAAGTTGGACATGAACTGTTGCATCGAAACTATAACAGAATAATTCATAATCAAGAGATATACTACGAACCGCTTTGTTCTCCTTGCCACCATCATAACAATGAATTTCATGAGGAAAAGCAAAAGAATTAAAATCACAACCTAGCAATACGATTTTTTTATATCCAACTCCGATAGCAAAAGCTATAGCGGCACATATCACATTACCAAATGCTGGCATAATCTTTGTTATATCAATTTTCTTTGGACTAATATAATATCCATCATACATGGCAATAAATAATTTCTTACAATTATAATTTGCCACCTTCGGATTTATCTTAAAAAAAGAAGAGTTCCATACAAAAGTTGTATCTTTATACATATCTATAGCTTTATTAAAAGCTTCAATATGTTGAGATGTCATAAAACCAGCATCAGCCATAAGATAATAAGTAGGAATCAAATTCGTCTTATTTCTCATTTTAAAAAAATGATTTACAACCAATGTATCAGCTTCTTTTTCTGCCAATTTATCTAAATTGACATCAGCCAATGATGGTCCTAAACCACATATATATATAGTATCATGCTTTCGATTTTTAATTGCATTTTCATTATTCTTCAACAATTTTATTGTTTGATTTAATGTTGGCAATCTCAACAAGAACTTCAACTTACCACCTGCATTTACAAAATGCAAATTTAAATTATATAAACTACTAAAATCCATTTCTTTTAATTTTTAATTATTGAAGCGTACAATTTTACATATTCTTTAGCTATATTATCCCAAGTATAAGATATTATAGATTCCGAAATTTCTTTTCTATCCCATTTTATATCCTGCAATAAGGGCAGTACAGTTTGAATTGCTTTAGAAGAACAGTCTTCAATTTTTATAGAATTACAATCTGTAAGAATGTTCCCTTCCATTGCTAAAGGCAAGTTTCTGGGAATTATTACAGGAACACCACAAGCAATTGCTTCAAGATAAACAAGACCAAAGCCTTCTGAAGAACTCGGAAGAATCATATAATCACATTCTGCAAGAATAGTTCGAATCTCATCAGGTGTCTTAACTCCCAACCATTCAAAACTTAAACTATTTGTTTTATCTTTTATCTTATTTAAGTCTTCTTCGGAAATTTGCCCAATGCACAAATATCTATAACCACATTTACTATTCAACAAAGCCTCTATTACTCGATCTTGACCTTTACGTTCCGAATAAGAAGCTATCGTACACAATGTTATTTCTCTATGCTTATTTTTTTCGATGTATTTAAATTCCTTATCATTATAAGCATTCAAAATAACCTCTACTGGAGGTTGAATCTTACCATATTCCTCACGGAAAATAGTTCCTAACATCTTTGCAATAACACAAAGCGTATCTATTCTTTTAGATTTTACTATCTTTCTCTCCAACTTTGCATAATACAAATGATTTGGAATGTTGGCGTCGTTACCCACATTACCATGAAGTGTCACAATTACCTTAATGTTAGGAGGAATAATTGGTAAATACAACATTGATAAAACACCATGCAAATGCACAAGTTTTGGCTGTACTTTTTCGATTGAATAATGAAGAAATAAACTTTTCAAAAGCAATCGATGTACAGATACTACTGGAGAATACTTTATTTTATTTATAAGTGTTTTAGTTACTATTTTAAAGAAAACAAAAGGATGCTTCAATGCATGTTTTAAAAGTAATCCCTTTGTCCACCCCATGATGGTAAGATTATCCTTATGTATTATAGGTACAAAAACATCAGTTGCTGCTAAAGTTATATTAACATCATCTTGTTGTGCACAATTATAAGCTAACTGAAAAATAACATTAGCAAGACCACTGCTCTGCCTTCCTCCTACGGATGAGGGAATATAACCAAAAGATAAA
>ERZ1031885.1013-NODE-1013-length-10556-cov-4.055519_pt1 | contig 10556 bp, 10 predicted proteins | sample MGYA00518168_ERZ1031885 | MGnify/ENA primary metagenome ERZ1031885 (study PRJEB33719, sample SAMN04261269) | wastewater metagenome | biome: rural village; feature: human; material: feces | host: Homo sapiens | place: El Salvador | collected 2014-01-14 ...
TGCAAACATCGACATCAACAGAAAGATGCTTGCTGAACTTGCAGTGAACGATGCAGAAGGATTTGCAGCACTTGCTGAGATCGCTAAAAAAGCAATCGCATAATTGGCGGTTTTAGAGAGATATAAGATTTGATAAATTAAATCAGAATTTTGAGGTACACATAGAAATTGTTACGGTTTCTGTGTGTACCTTTTTTAATGTATTTTTCGATGAATGGGATAAAATTGCGTGTGCAGTGCGGTCAAGTGTCCATGAAAGACGGAAAAATCTTAAATTTCCATAAAATTTCCCTTGCATGGTCAAATATATGGTGCTATAATTTAAAACAGCAACATATTAAAGTGTCAGTGGAAGCCAAAGCCGGCTGGGAACCCAGTTGGCTTTTTGTTACTTTTCAGTTCCTCTACATAATAAATGAACCTGCGGAATCTGGTGAAAATGATATACCAGGTGGAATGAATGGTAACGGAAGCTAATCTTATGAGCCGTAAGAGGGACGAAAGGACTGACAAAATATAAGGAGGATTTTATTATGAAAAACCTGAAAAAAATCATCAGTGTTACTGCGGCAGCAGCAATGGTAATGTCAACAGTTGCACCTGTATCTGTATTTGCAGACGATGCTACATTTAAGATCGGTGGAATCGGACCTGTAACCGGAGCAGCAGCAATCTATGGACAGGCTGTAAAGAATGCAACAGAGCTTGCAATCAATGAAGTAAACGAAGACGGCGGAATCAACGGATATCAGGTAGAGTTCAAATTTGAAGATGATGAAAACGATGCTGAGAAAACCCTGAACGCTTACAACGCATTAAAAGACTGGGGAATGAACATCCTGGTTGGTACAGTTACTTCCACACCTTGTGTAGCTGTAGCAAATGAAACAGCAGCAGACAATATGTTCCAGCTTACTCCATCCGGATCTGCAACAGAGTGTGTTGCTAATCCGAACGTATTCCGTGTATGCTTCTCTGACCCGAACCAGGGTACTGCAGCAGCTCAGTACATTGGAGAGCATAAACTTGCTACAAAAGTAGCTATTATCTACGATAGCTCTGATGTATATTCATCAGGTATCACACAGAACTTCACAGCAGAAGCAGCTAATCAGGGTATTGAAATCGTATCTTCCGAAGCATTCACTGCTGATAACAATAAAGACTTCTCCGTACAGCTTCAGAAAGCAAAAGACGGTGGTGCTGAATTAGTATTCCTTCCGATTTATTATACAGAAGCTTCCCTGATCCTTGCACAGGCAGACAGCATGGGATTTGAAACTAAATTCTTCGGATGCGACGGTATGGACGGTATCCTTGGTGTAGAAAACTTTGATACATCTCTTGCAGAGGGGCTGATGCTTCTTACACCATTTGCAGCAGATTCTACAGATGAGAAAACCCAGAACTTTGTAAAAGCATACAAAGATGCTTACAAAGACACACCAAACCAGTTCGCAGCAGATGCTTATGATGCAGTATACGCAGTCAAAGCAGCAGCAGAAAAAGAAGATGTAAAAGCAGACATGGATGTTGCAGATATCTGTGCAGCACTTGAAAAAGGCATGACCGAGATCACACTTGAAGGTGTTACAGGTGACGAGATCACATGGACAGAAGACGGTGAGCCGAACAAAGCTCCGAAAGCTGTAGAAATCAAAGATGGTGCTTACGCAGCAATGGAATAATGAAATTGAAATAACTGAAAAGATTTCATAAGAAATAAAATGCGATTGTTCCTGGAGTGGACAATGGTTGCATGCCAACGGGGCTGTCTGAATTATGCAGACAGCCCTGTTGCCTAATACGTTATTACATTAATGCGTTAATGACAGATTTGCTTTTGGCAAAATAAACAAGACAGATTTCGCTAAAGGCAAATCTGCCAGTTTTACACACAATAAAATTATTTAAATATAAGAAAGGAAAGACTTCTATGAGTAGTTTTATATCATATCTTATCAGTGGTATCAGCCTCGGAAGTGTATATGCGATCATCGCCCTTGGTTATACCATGGTATACGGAATCGCTAAAATGCTGAACTTCGCTCATGGAGATGTTATCATGGTCGGCTCTTATGTAGTTTATGTCGCAGTCAGCGGCATGGGATTAAATCCGATTTTAGCCATCCTGCTGTCCATTATCATCTGTACACTCATGGGCGTTGTGATCGAAGGCGTTGCGTATCGACCACTGCGTAATGCAGCTTCACCTCTGGCTGTTCTGATCACAGCAATTGGTGTCAGCTACCTGCTTCAGAACGTGGCCCTTCTGATCTGGGGAGCAGATACCAAATCATTCAGTAACGTGATCAGTCTTCCATCCCTGAAACTTGCAGGTGGTTCTATCGTGATCACTGGTGTAACCATCGTAACCATTATCGGTGGTATCCTGATCATGGCAGGTCTGATGCTCTTTATCAGCAAGACAAAAACAGGACAGGCAATGCTTGCCGTATCTGAGGATAAAGGCGCTGCCCAGTTAATGGGTATTAACGTAAACAAAACAATCTCCATTACTTTTGCAATCGGTTCCGGACTTGCAGCAATCGCAGGTGTGCTTCTCTGCTCTGCATACCCGTCTTTGACACCATATACAGGTGCTATGCCTGGTATCAAAGCATTCGTTGCAGCTGTATTTGGCGGTATCGGATCTATCCCGGGAGCCTTTATCGGAGGTGTTGTTCTGGGTATCCTGGAGATTTTTGGTAAAGCTTATATCTCTTCACAGATGGCTGATGCCATTGTATTCGGTGTTCTGATCGTAGTTCTGGTTGTGAAACCTACCGGTATTCTTGGTAAGAACATTCAGGAGAAAGTGTGAGGTGGCAGACATGGAAAAGAAGAAATTAAACAAAACAACAAAAAGCAATCTCATTACATACGGAATGGTTCTTGCAGCATATCTGATCGTACAGGGAATGATCGCAGGGAATCTGCTTTCCAACCTGATGCAGGGTCTTCTGGTGCCTCTTTGTGTATATATTATCCTGGCTCTTTCCCTGAACCTGACGGTTGGTATTCTGGGTGAGTTAAGTCTTGGACATGCCGGATTTATGTGTATCGGTGCTTTCACCAGTGCAGCATTTACAAAGGCAACTATGGATACATTTACAAATGCAGGACTTCGTTTCTTCGTTGCTCTGATCATCGGAGCTGTATGTGCAGGTATCTTTGGATTCCTGATCGGTATTCCTGTACTTCGTCTGAAAGGTGACTACCTTGCTATCGTAACACTGGCATTTGGTGAGATCATTAAGAATATCATCAATGTGCTTTATGTAGGAATTGACAGCAACGGAATCCATTTTTCCATGAAAGACCAGATGTCTCTTGGAATGGAGCCTGGTGGAAAAATGATCATCAGTGGTGCCATGGGTATCACAGGTACACCGAGACAGTCAACCTTTACTATAGGTGTGATTCTGATCCTGGTTACTTTATTCGTAGTTCTGAACCTGATCAATTCCAGAGACGGACGTGCGATCATGGCAATCCGTGATAACCGTATTGCAGCGGAATCAATTGGTATTGATATCACAAAGTATAAACTGAAAGCATTTGCAATCTCAGCAGCATTAGCCGGTATCGGCGGTGTGCTTTATGCTCATAATCTTGCAACTTTAACAGCACTTCCGAAGAACTTCGGTTATAACATGTCTATCATGTTCCTGGTATTCGTAGTTCTCGGTGGAATTGGAAATATGCGTGGTTCTATTATTGCGGCAGTGATTCTGAACCTTCTTCCTGAGCTTCTGCGTGGACTCAGTGATTACCGTATGCTGTTCTATGCAATCGTGCTGATCGTAATGATGCTGATCAACTGGGCACCTAAGGCAATCGAGATGAGAGAGCGTCTTTTCAGTAAATTTAAGAAAAAGGAGGCATAAGCTATGGCATTGCTGGAAGTAAATCATTTAAATATTTCATTCGGCGGTCTTCATGCAGTGGATGATTTCCATGTCTCCATCGAGAAAGGACAGCTTTATGGTCTGATCGGTCCGAATGGTGCCGGTAAGACTACAATCTTTAACCTTCTTACAGGTGTGTATAAGCCGGACGAGGGAATCATCAATCTGGACGGACAGGATATCACCGGAAAGAGTACCATTGATATCAACAAGGCAGGAATCGCCAGAACATTCCAGAATATTCGTCTGTTCCATCAGATGAGTGTGCTGGACAATGTAAAGGCAGGACTTCACAATCATGATAAATACAGCCTTTTTACAAGTATTGTACATACTCCGAAATACTTTAAGGTTGAGAAAACCATGAATGAGGAAGCAATGAAGCTTCTTAAAGTGTTTGATCTGGACAAAGAGGCAGATATCCTTGCTTCCAACCTTCCTTATGGTAAACAGAGAAAGCTGGAGATTGCCAGAGCACTGGCAACAAAGCCGAAGCTTCTTCTTCTGGATGAGCCGGCTGCAGGTATGAACCCCAATGAAACTGAGGAACTGATGGATACCATCCGTTTTGTTCGTGATAACTTTGATATGACCATTCTTCTGATCGAGCATGATATGAAGCTGGTTTCAGGTATCTGTGAGGAGCTGACTGTACTGAACTTCGGTCATGTTCTGAGACAGGGCAAGACTTCAGATGTGCTCCATGATCCGGAAGTTATCAAGGCATATCTTGGAGAATAGGAGGAGAGACAGATGGCATTACTGGAAGTACAGGACATACAGGTTTATTATGGAATGATTCAGGCATTGAAGGGTGTTTCTTTCTCTGTAAATGAAGGTGAAGTTATTGCTCTGATCGGTGCAAACGGTGCAGGTAAAACAACTACCCTGCATACAGTGACAGGGCTTCTTCGTGCAAAATCAGGACATATTATTTATGACGGACAGGACATCACAAAGGTTCCGCCTCACAAGATCGTAACAATGGGTATGGCACATGTTCCGGAAGGAAGACGTGTGTTTGCAAATATGACTGTTCTTCAGAATCTGAAGATGGGTGCTTTTACAAGATCTGATAAAAATGAGATTGATGCGACCATTGAGAAAGTATATAAACGTTTTCCGCGTCTGAAGGAGCGTCAGAATCAGACTGCAGGTACCTTAAGTGGTGGTGAGCAGCAGATGCTCGCCATGGGACGTGCGCTGATGAGCCAGCCGAAGATTATTTTGATGGACGAGCCGTCCATGGGCCTTTCACCGATCTTTGTAAATGAGATCTTTGATATCATTAAAGAGGTAAGTGAGAGTGGCACAACGGTTCTTCTGGTTGAGCAGAATGCGAAGAAGGCACTTTCTATCGCTGACAGAGCTTATGTCCTTGAGACCGGAAGGATTACACTGGAAGGCAAGGCAAGTGATCTTCTTCATGATGAATCTGTTCAGAAAGCTTATCTTGGAGAGTAAACAGGAGGGATTTTATGGAGAATTTTGTAATTACCATTGCGAGACAGTATGGAAGTGGCGGACGTACTGTCGGTAAGATGCTGGCAGAGAAACTGGGAGTTTCTTTCTATGACAAGCAGATCATTCAGATGGCTTCTGATGAGAGCGGGATTGATGTGAAGCTTTTTGGACAGGTGGAGGAAGGCTCCAGTGTGAAGGCATCTCTGTTTAATAAGACAGGGTTATATAAAGGAGATTTGATTGCACCGGATCAGAAGGGATTCGTTTCTGATGAGAATATTTTTAATTATCAGGCGAAGATTGCAACGGATCTGGCAGAGAAGGAATCCTGTGTGATCGTTGGGCGTTGTGTGAATTATGTGTTTAAGGACAGACCGAATACTTTGAGAGTGTTTGTTCATGCACCCTGGGAGTTTCGTGTGGAGAAGTCCAGAGAGAAGATCAGCGGCAGTGATGAGGAGATTGAGAAGTTTCTTCGCAAAGATGATAAGAGAAAGCAGGATTATTATCGCAAATTTGCCGGTGGGGACTGGAGTGATGCGACGAATTATGATCTGTGTCTGAATGCAGGAAAGCTTGGATTTGAGAAGTGTGTGGATGCGATTTTGGCGCAGATGAATGTTATGGGAATTAAATGATGAAAAGGGCAGTCTCTCTTTGGAGGCTGCCCTTTTTTAGCCTAAGATTGGGATTTGATTTTTGCTTGGTATTCTTTTAGTTTTTTTTCGTAGCCCATTTCGGAGAGTTCGTAGAAGTGTTCTCCCTGGATTTCGGTGGGAAGGTATTGTTGGTGTACGTAGTGGTTTGGGTAGTCGTGGGCGTATTTGTAGCCGATGCCGTGGCCAAGTTTTTCGTGGCCGCCGTAGTGGGCGTCCTGGAGGTGTGGCGGGACTGTGGTTTTTGTGCGTTTGACTGAATCCATGGCAGCGAAGATGGCGTTGACGGCAGAGTTGCTTTTGGGGGCGCAGGCCATGTAGGTGACTGCCTGAGAGAGGATGATCTGGGACTCGGGCATTCCTACGCGTTCTACTGCCTGGGCTGCGGCGACTGCTACGCAGAGAGCCTGTGGATCGGCGTTTCCGATGTCTTCGGAGGCGAGGATCATGATTCTTCGGGCTATGAATTTGACGTCTTCTCCGGCGTAGAGCATTTTTGCAAGGTAGTAGACTGCTGCGTCAGGGTCTGAGCCACGCATGCTTTTGATGAAGGCAGAGATGATGTCGTAGTGGTTGTCTCCGTTTTTGTCGTAGCGGACGACCCGTTTCTGGATGCACTGAGATGCCACATCCAGGGTGATGTGGATGAGACCGTCTTCGCTGCGGGGGGTAGTGAGGATGCCCAGTTCGATGGCATTGAGGGCATTTCTGGCGTCGCCGCCTGCCATGTCTGCAAGGAAGTCGAGGGCGTCTTCATCTATCCGGGCTTTATAGTTTCCCATTCCTTTTGTTTTGTCGTTGACTGCGCGAAGGATGAGTTCTTTGACTTCGGAGATCTCCAGGGATTTCAGTTCGAAGATGATGGAACGGGAGATTAAGGCTGCGTTTACCTCGAAGTATGGATTCTCTGTTGTGGCACCGATAAGGATGATGGTTCCGTCCTCTACGAATGGGAGGAGATAGTCCTGCTGGCCTTTGTTGAAGCGGTGGATCTCGTCTATGAAGAGGATTGTTTTTTTGCCGTACATACCCAGGTTTTGCTGGGCTTCTTTTACAACTGCTTCCATATCTTTTTTGCCTGCTACAGTGGCGTTGATCTGGGTGAATTCTGCACTGGTAGTGTTGGCGATTACTTTTGCCAGGGTGGTCTTGCCGGTTCCGGGAGGACCGTAGAAGATGACGGAGGTCAGTTTGTCAGCTTTGATAGCCCTGTATAATAAGGTGTTTTTTCCGATGATGTGTTGCTGCCCTACAACTTCATCCAGAGTTGTGGGGCGTAGTCTGGATGCCAGAGGGGATTCCTGGTCCAGGGTTTTTGATTTGGCGTATTCAAATAAATCCATAGTTTTTTCTCCATAGAATATGATGATAAAGTACTTCTGATAGATTAGAACATATATTTGTTTCAGTATAACGTATCCCTGTTTTTTTGTAAAGATTAGGAAATAAAAAGGAAGAGCTTTATAAGAGCTCTTCCATTATTTTTCCGTATATTTCCTGGTAATGTGTGGACCATTTTTTACAGATCGACTGTGCTGCCTCAAGGTTAGGAGCTGCGATGTTCAGGTCGATGAGGGAGTTGCCCTTTTCGATGAGCTGGCATCTTACAGAATAGGTTCCCTGTTTGGTGATGTAATAATCGGCAGGAGTGACGATTCGCTCCTGGGCTTTGAAGCCGGTGGATTTCAGGTATTCCCTGACTTCCTGTTTGATCTCAGGAGAGAGATCTTTCTGGAAAAAGGAGAGAGTCTTTATGCCATCTTCGGTAATCCGGTAATGGGAGACATTGGAACGGGTGTCCATGGTGATCAGTTCTGCTTCTACCAGTTCTGAGATTGCCTGCTGGAGATGGAAATAGTTTGTATATTCCCGGTCCAGGATAAATTCCGAAATCTGCGAATTTGTCAGGGTATTTTCGGTATTCTGAAGCATGTATAATACGATTAATTTGTAAACTGTGAATGGTGTTGCCATTTTATCCCTCCTTTGCATAGAGTAGCAGAGAATCTTTTAGTGTGAAAACAGTCTTCCCTGGTAGCTTTGTTCTTCTTTCATCCTGTGATGCAGCATATTTAATACCTCACGTTTACGGCTTGCCCACAGTGGTGCGATCAGCAGATCTTTGGGGCCGTCGCCTGTGATGCGGTGTATAACCATATCCGGTCTGAGATGTTCCAGACAGTTTATAAGGAGAGAGATGTATTCATCCCGTTCGTAAGTCTGAAACAGTCCTTTCTCGTAATCTGCTGCCAGATCAGTGCCGCGAAGCACATGAAGTAACTGCAGTTTGATTCCCTGAATATCCATATGGTTGAGGTATTCCATAGTTTCCAGAATATCTGCTGTGTTTTCACCGGGCAATCCGAGGATTGTATGCACGATTACTTCGATATTTTCTTTTCGCAGGCGTTTTACGGCATCATCAAAAACGCAGAGAGGATATCCCCTTCGGATATACCTGGCAGTGGACTCATGGATCGTCTGAAGTCCAAGCTCGATCCAGACAGGTTTCTGTTTATTTAACCGGGACAAAAGTGTCACGATCTCAGGACTGAGGCAGTCTGGTCTGGTGCCGATGGAAAGAGCAACTATCTTTGGATGAGAGATTGCTTCTGTAAAAATTTTCTCCAGATATTCCACAGGTGCGTAGGTATTTGTGTACGCCTGGAAATAGGCAATATATTTATGAATCGGACGTTTCTGTGAAAGGATACTGATCTGGCTTTCTATCTGGTCAGTGATGGAAAGTGCGGCATCTGCAGCGAAATCTCCGCTTCCTCCTGCGCTGCAGAAGATGCAGCCGCGGGTTCCAATCTTACCGTCCCTGTTGGGACAGGACATGCCGCCATTTAGCGTGACCTTATAAACCTTTTCTCCAAACCGCTCTCTCAGCATATAGTCCAGAGAGTGGTATGGTTTCTCTCCCCATTTGGTCATACTGTGTGATCATTTTCTGCTGATGAAGTTTCAGCAGAGTTTCCGTTCTGAAGGTCTGTATCCTGGGTATCTGCATCAGCCGGAATATAATTATCAAAAATCTTTACCAGAAAATGTCCGTTGATAAATGCCTCCAGTGCAAATCCAAACAGGCACAGGAGCATGATGGCCATGGACTGTATGCGGAAACTTTTAATAAAAAACACGCCTGCAGGTAACAGAGTGATGACTGCCATCAGGACTGTATACGGAAGATGACGGATAGCCATCAGGAATGCATTGCGGAAGGTGTTTTTGATGGAGTTGTAGAATTTGGCAAGCACCGGATAAATATACAGAAATACCATCATATAAAGGATACCAAATGCAAAGAAAACGATATACAATACCTGAGACATTGTTCCGCCGATATTACCTACAATACGCAAATCCATGTAAAGGATAGCTGCAACTGCAAGCATGATAAGATTGATGACAGTTGCCTGTTTGAAGTTCTGCTTAAAGGATTTGAAGAAGCTTCTGATAATATAAGATTCTTCGTTACGTGCCATTTTCAGTGTGACATAGTGGAGTGCAGTCAGTGACGCACCAATAGTCACGATTGGCAGACAACAGATCAGAAAGACCACATTAAGCATAATAAGATCAGCCACGCGTCCCATGACGGTGAAGAATTTGTTGTCCATGTTAAATAGTCTGTCCATTCGTTTAATTACTCCTTTTGTATATAATGATGTACAGCATACTCTGCGGATAATCCTGCTACAGAGAAATCTGTACAAGCTTTGTATAACAGTATAACGAATCAGGCAGGAAAAAGCAAATCTTTTATGTGAGCAGGAGCTGGTCTGCAGTGACAAAAACATAGCCTTTTTCAGTAAAAAGATCAGCGATTTTCAGGGCTGCATCCACAGATGTCTGATAGCCGTCATGCATCAGGATGATAGAACCGTCATGAACCTGTTTCTGGGCGATAGACAGGATAGAATCGATGTTTTTGCTTTGCCAGTCCAGAGTGTCTACATCCCAGAATACGGGAAGCATGGTGACAGAAAGTTCCATATCCTTGATCCATGCGCCGAAAGGCGGTCGCACATAAGAAGGGTAAATTCCGGAAGCTTCATAGATTCTGTTATTTGTTTTTTCAATTTCCAGTCGGGCCTTCTCCGCCGGGATCTTGTCAAGCTGTACATGATCCCAGGTGTGATTTCCGATAAGATGTCCGTCTTTTCGCATTTGCAGGAGTATGTCTTCGTTTCCTTCAATGTTCTCGCCTATCAGAAAGAAAGATGCCCTGATGTTTCTTTTTTTTAATCCATCCAGAAGCATGGGGGTATACCGGGCATTAGGACCGTCATCAAAGGTCAGTGCGATTCTGGGAGGTTCTTCGACGGGAAGCCCGGCGGTGGTGTCAGTTAAAAAATTCTCAGAAGCTGTAGCTTTTGCAGATGCCTGTTTTACAAGGGAAAGCATACCGGGACCTGCCAGTGAAGTAAGGAACTGTGTGCGTCTGTCAGCAGAAGAAAAGAACAGGAAAAAAATCATGCATAATATTCCAAAAAATATTAAAGTCCGCTTCATGCAAAGA
>ERZ1031885.1017-NODE-1017-length-10535-cov-15.979294_pt1 | contig 10535 bp, 11 predicted proteins | sample MGYA00518168_ERZ1031885 | MGnify/ENA primary metagenome ERZ1031885 (study PRJEB33719, sample SAMN04261269) | wastewater metagenome | biome: rural village; feature: human; material: feces | host: Homo sapiens | place: El Salvador | collected 2014-01-14 ...
AAAAAACTGGGGAATGGCATTTTTTCATATAGATTATCTTTTCAAGTTTATTAGAAATAGATGATGGCAAATGGCATAAAAAGAAAAAGGCAACTGCAAGCATCTTCTGCCTACAACTGCCTTCCCTCTTATATATGGAAAACCTTATTTCTCCTAAAATGAAGAATATCGCTATTAAGCGAAGTTCTTCTTGTTGGCTATTGCACCAAGCTCTGCTACGGCTGCAACCACCACTGCTAAAATCATACCTAATACTATCATAATATAGTTCCTTTCTCTCTTAAAATCTGTTATCCTAATCTTTACCTTAATATATATGCTCTCGAGCATCCTAAGATGCTCATCTTCAAGCCTTTTTACTTGCTAAGATTCATTTTCTTGTTGATCTCTACAATCTCAGCAAATGTGATAGCCAATACAGCTAATGTCATTCCAAAAATCATCATAATTGTTACCCTTTCTTTACTTTAATTATCGTTATTCAATCTTTTCAAGTGCAAAGGTAACGCCTTTTTGTGTACGCACACAAATTTTGAAGGGATATTTTCAAAAAAGCCTATATTTCTTGACTTTCATCAATTTCTGTCATCGTCAGTAAGCCAAAATGGCGCATTGGAATTCACTATCTGCCAAACTTGCCATAATTCCCAATGATGGTAAGCAGACACCGATGAAAGAGCTGACAGAAGAAAAAGAACGGCAATATGAAGTTACAGTACTGATGACTTGGATTGAAAAACAACTGTGATAAGCTCTGTCTAGATGACTTATTCATGAAGACTACTTCCTCTGACTGTTTCCTCGCTTTTGGATTCTTCCATACTTATCCTTATAGGTTGTAGTGGAGGAATTGCCAGTTTGCCGAGTGGTACTTGTACCCGTACGCTGCCCGTATTTATCACGATAGACCGTAGTTGTAGTAGAAGACGTTCCTGAATTTTTAATGCTGGTTGTGGAGGTTCCTGTCCTTTGACCATATTGGTCACGATATACCGTATGGGTCTTTCCCTGGAAATTTGTAGTACTCTCAGATCTTCCGGTAATCTTACCATATTTGTCCTTATATACAGTAACAGACTTATTCCCTCGAACGGTAGTCACAGCTGTACCCTGCAGTTCTCCATTCTTTCCCCGAATAGTCTCCTTGATAGTCTGAGCCTGCAAACCAGATACCATCAAGGTCGTCATAAGTATTAAAATAAATTTTTTCATAGCTATACCTCATTAAATTCATACTAATCAATCAGCACATATTCATATGCTCTTATTTGGGCATAAAGATAGTGAAAAAAATCATGCCTGCAAATAAAATAAGAAAAAATCTACCTTTAGAGGAAAAAAATATGTAGAGAGCTTATACATTTAAAAAACTGAAGCAACAATATTACCTTTATAATTTTGTCGCACCTTTAAGAAGTTATGAATTTATCGCAAACCTTATAATTTTGTCGCAGATAAAAAATAAACTTTATTATTTTGTCCATATCCATCTTATAATTTCGTCGTAACATCTTATAAATCTGTCGCAGATTATGTTTGTAAATACTTGATTTTCAATATGTTACAAATTCAGAAAATAATAAGCCAAAATAAAAGAGATAAAAATGAGCAGGACAATGTAATATATTAATAGGTATTATATTATACATATATTATCCTAAAAAGACTATTTTTGTCCCCATCCTACTGGAATCTACCCTTTTTCCTGCTTGTTTTTGGAAAGCCAAGCATCTTAAATAGAAAACAGACTTTTATGCGCGTTAAAATATGTATATTTCTGTTTTATAGATTTAATTTTTTGTGTTTAAATACCATAAAATGAAAGAACAAAAATTTTACTGCGACAAAATTATAAAGATAAAAATGCTATCTTATATAGAAGGTGCGACAAAATTATAAAGTATACATGCCCACTCATCATAACCTATATCTTGGTGTAAAACCTTATAATTTTGTCGCAAATAGAACTATTACTACGTAAAAATAACGTATCACTACCTCCAAAAACTATGAACATCATGTATGAGAACTTAAAAAATAAAGGGAATAACTTTATAATTTTGTCGCAGCATTAATAGATGCCTGCTTAGTACTGACTGAATAATCCTAATAAAAACTCTTTCTTGAATCGTTTCTGCGACAAAATTATAAAATAGAAAATCTCCCTATTTATAATATACGACAAAAATATAAATATAATAGATTCATTTGCGACATGTTTATAATTCAGTCTCAAATAACATCAAATAATAATTTTGGATTATAATTTTGTCGTATCTTACTTTCGTGGAACCCAAATATAAGACCTAATTAACATTCCAGATGTACATATAAAGTAATTAAATCTTATAATTTTGTCGCAGATTCACCAATAACTTTATAAAATTGTCGTAACAGATAATCAGCATAATTTAAAGTGAAATTTACTGTTTTATATCTAACTATCAGAAAATCAAATAGATAAGTTCATATGGAAAACTTTACTAACCAGACAATATTAGAAAGGAGTTTTAATAGATGAAAGTATTTGCGACAATAAACTTATTATAATGTCGCAAATACAATTAATCTTTTACTTCAAAACTTTATATTTTTGTCGCAATAGAATATGTAATGTATTGAATATCAGCGATTAACATAATGCTGCGACAGTTTTATAAATTTTAAAGAGACCGATAGTCTTAGTTAGGTTAAAAATACATAATATACGACATTATTGCATTGTTTGTCGCACAAAAAGATGTATATTTGCGACAAATTTACAAAATATAATAAAATGACAAAGGATTCAAATGACAACATCGAGACGATAGAGGCTGAGGAAATCAATCCCTCAGATTCTTCTTCTAACTCGAATATTCCGAAGCGTAAAGGTGGAAGACCCAAGAAAACAGACAAGGATATTCTCAGTAATATTCCGCACTACTTCATTACTCAGCCCAATGACGTGACGCAGGCAATCAGTAACCTGACTGCTGTGGAACGAAACTGTTGGCTGCAGATTATCCGTGGAATTCAAAAGAAGAAAGATCTTCCTGATGGGCATCCTGAAAAATACCAGATTACGCTCTCACGTACCCAGCTTCTGGAATGTGTTTCCGGGCATAGTTCCAACTTGGATTATGCCTTCAATGCACTCAAGAATATCACGGATGCTAAGAAGGTTTTTCATTCCAAGGATGGACACCGTATTTATGCTGGTCTTTTGTCATATGTTGATGAGCATCCAGATCAGGAAACTTATACTGTAGGTATTACTCCTGTTCTCCTCCCCTACTTCACCAATCTTTCATCTGAATTTACTGTGTTTGACATGTATATAGAGATGGGTTTCAAAAGTGTCTATTCACAGCGCTTTTATGAATTCTGTTGCCAATACCGAAACAAGGAGGACAAGGTTTTCTTCATGACTGTACAGGATATCAAAAAGATGTTCAATTTGTTGGAAGTTCGCGATGAAAAAGGAAATGTCGTTCAGAAAGAGCAGTATAAAAATGGTTCTGACTTCAAAAAACGAGTGCTTGATAAAGCGAAAGATGATATACGGAAGGTTTTTGATGCCGGTCTTTGTGATGTCTGTTTCGATTATAAGGTAAAGAGCAAGAATTCACGAGGTGCAGTAACTGCTTATTATTTCATTATTGAAACAAATGGTAATACTGCTAAATTAGGTGCTCAAAAGCCTACAATTCCTCAAATCTCTATGCTTTCTGAGAGTTATGGAGCTAAGCTTACTAAGCTGCTTACCATTATCAACACTTTTATGAGAAGTCATTTCCGTGTGGAACAGTCAAATTATTATGTTCAAGCGATAAGTAAAACTGTGGCCAAGGTCGATAGTCAGTCAGAAAGAGTGGAAATCCTTAATAGTATTTCGAAGCAGTTGAAAAAGATTGCAACTCGGTATAATAAAGAGGATTTTGACACCAATGAACGTAAAATTTGTGGTTCTGTGTGCAAGATGCTTTATGAGGATTTTGGTGTACCTTATATGAATGGCAAGCCAGGCAAGGGTACCCAATCCAGACTTAATTTTTAATTCATTATACTTATAACTATCTATGATTCAGATAATTACAAAATTTAATTCTTCTATTCCTTCTGTTAGAAAAGTGAAGAATTGGTTGCTGAATGATCCTTTTCATGTTTGGCATGGAAGGGATCGTTTGGTTGTCTTTTTCATTTTAGCTGGCGATGAAGCTGCTAATGCTTTTTTGCCTTTACCCGATGGAGATTTTTCTGTAGAAGATGAAAGTATCCGTGCCATTTTAGAATCAACCCATCAGCAGGAGTTGGAAAAAAGAAAATATTATCAGCAGGTATATCTGAAACTTTGTAAGCTTTTAGATAACCTGGATGATTTAAACTTGCAGGCTGAATCTTTCGCTGAGGAGGATGAATACCATTTTGATTTGAAAAATCAGATTTTGTTGTTACACGATAAATTGCTTGATTTTATTAATGATGTTTTCGTCTGGCGTGATCATAAGGAAATGGGGAATTATTTAGGTGAAATACAATCACTTACTTCAGACTCTTAGTTATATGAATGCTTGTCTACATGTTTGCATACCTACAAAAATACAAATTATATTGTTGTAATGTTTATATGCATACAAATATTATTACTCCACTCTATTCGCTATTTAGTTGATAATTAACTGATTGCGTAATTTTTGTTTTGATGCAAACATGCAAACATGTTTCTAAAAACACAAAATAACTTAAAATATTGATTACATGCAAACAATTTTGCTTATTTCCTTGTATTTTTCAAATTAATATTGTATCTTTGCAAACAGAAATCAATTTATATTTTAAATATGGAGAATCAGTTGAAAATGATACTCGCCATCGTCAATAATAAGGGTGGTGTTGGCAAGACAACTACTGTGCAGAATTTAGCTGCCGGTATGCTTCGTAAAAACAAGAAATTAAAAATCCTTGAAATAGACTTAGACCCTCAATGTAACCTAACATTGCTGAATCATGCACCAGAAGGCTGCGCTACGATTTTTGAGTCTATGGTTGAATGCAAGGGTATGCCGATTTATAAATCTGATATAGGTATTTATTATGTACCAGGAGCTGCCAAGATGCAGGATATTGATCCATTCCTTCAGAATACTGGTGCTCCTCGACAGGTTTTGGGAGCATGTATTAACAGCGATTGTGTTGATATGACAGGTGAAGGTATTAAAAATCCAATCGATTTTTTTGATTATATATTTATTGATTGCCCTCCTGCCCTATCCCAATCAACCTACAACGCTATGGTAGTGGCTAGTCATTTATTGGTTCCTGTACAGATGGAAGGTCTTTCTGTTAATGGTTTAGCTGCAATATTGGGTGCCATGGAGGAAGTCAAAAATGGGCGTTTTGCCTTGAATCACGACCTGGAACTGCTTGGTTTACTGCCTGTTATGGTAGATGAGCGTCCAAGAATTGTACGTCAGGCGATACAATACTTGAAGGATACATATGGAAGAAAAGTTATCGAACATGGTATTCGCAGATGCATCAAAGTAAATGAGGCTCAGACCGAAATGACCGATCTCTTTCACTATGCTCCATATTGTACAGCAGCAAATGATTATTCAGCGGTTATTAAAGAGATTTTTGGTATTTAATTTATATTATAGTAGTTCATTCTTTAAATTTTGAAATTATGGCAAAAGATTTTCGTGCAGCTTTCAATAATATGAATCAAGCGGTTCGTCCAGGTGGTGCAGGTAACGTTCAGCCGGCAGCTTCTCAACCTGCTGCTCCTGTCGAGAAGAAGATGACCGCTATTGAAAGAAGATCCAAATTGCATGGTGTACAAACTTATCTAACTGATGAGGAATACGAAATGCTGATGATTGCAAAGATTAGAACCAAAAAGAAATTTGAGGAGATCTTGCATGACAGTTTGATTGAATATATAAAGAATTATCAATAAAATTCTTTTTTTAAAACCGGGAATCAAGTTCTCGGTTTTTATTTTTTCTCTTTATTATGCAAACATGTATATTTGTCGTGAATTTTGGTAGCAAACAATTTTGAATCCTTTTGCTTAATCTTGTATACGTTGTTTTATATGGTTTACTGATATTTTGCGAATGTTTGTGTGATACCATGCAAACATGATGGTATGAAAGAATGATGTTTTGATATCAAGTTGTTCAAATCCCTCATACACAGATATTTATATTTTCTCTATTTCTATTTCTATCACTTTCAAAAATTAAATGCAAACAAAGCTACAAGATTACATGTCGAAAAAAACTACAAGTAAACAATACAGAATGTTTGATTGTGATTTTGTTATTTAGTCTACATGATTTGTTACTTACAAATTTTTCTGGTTGTCTTCATTCATGTTTGCATACATGTATCCTTTTATGTTTGCATTCGTGTATCCTTTTATGTTTGCATCCATGTATCCTTTTATGTTTGCATCCATGTATCCTTTTATGTTTGCATTCATGTATCCTTTTATGTTTGCATTCATGTTTTCATTCATGTCTTAAACTTTTTATATAATATTATCTTGTCTCAGTAAATTTCCTTAATTTTTTTGTTTGCGCAATAACATACATACATGTTCTTCTGTCGTCATTATGGCAAAACTATATTTTTGTATAATTACTTGTGTGGTATCAAAATCTCATCTTTGTGTAATTGTTTGTATGATTGGAATACGACATGATGACTGTATATTTAAATAATTTGTTGTCATGTAGAAATGTATAAATGTTTGCAAGACTACATGTTGTGTAGTTAACATAACGGTTTGCAAACATTTATTTAAATCCCTGATATACAATGTTTAAGATTGTTTGTTAAACAAATAAACATGTTTGCATACAAACAAGCTTGATTTTTCGAGTCGTACTAAAGATATTAAGATGTACAATAATTTTAGTCTTTCAATGTTGTAGTGTTGAGTTCAGACATGAATTCAATAATAGATTCTATTTATTTTCTCTCCTGAGATTTGCTTTCTGTAATGCAGGCAGACTTATTCATTTTTACAATTATTTCCTTTAAAAGACCTATATTACAGTTTTTTTTTGTAATATTGCATCTCAAAAATGCAATTTAATTTTATTATTTCGGAATTTATTCCTTTTTAATTGTTGTTTTCATTAAAAACTTGTATTTTAAGATGGATACTAGAATTATCATATTGAGTGACAATCGAACCGTTAATCCACTGCTTGAAGTTGAGCATGGATTATCCGTATATATGGAGTATAATGGTAGGAAGTACCTGCTGGATACTGGTGCTTCGGATTTGTTTATACGCAATGCAGAGAAGCTTGGAGTTAATTTGTGCGAAGTGGATTATTGTTTGATTTCTCATGGACATAATGATCATATAGGTGGGCTTTCTGTCTTTTTGGAGATGAATCACAGAGCAAAGATCATCTTGTCTGATGAGATTCCTGGGGCAGAATATGCTTCTGTTAGACGTTATCATCATTCAATAACTGGCAATGTTGATTTTCAGAAGTATCATCAGCGTTTCATTTTTATTCATGAGGATACTTTCGTGGATGGTATCCATATTTATACCCATTTGGCTCATCATCATGCAAAGCCATTGGGGGATAGAACATTATTGATTAAAACTGATAATGGTGAGTATGTAGGGGATGATTTTTCTCATGAACTGGCTTTTGTGATTGGAGATGTTCTTTTTACTGGCTGTGCTCATCATGGCATTTTGAATATTCTGGAATCCATTCAGGAACTTATTCGGCTGAGCATAGGAGGTTTCCATCTATTAGACAGTCATTTGAGTGAGTATTATGAAACGGATGAGCAGTTGCAGGAGATTGCATCAGAATTAGCGAACCGCTATCCCGATGTAGTTTTTTACACAGGACATTGTACGGGAGAACATTGCTTTGAGGTGTTATCCCGAGAAAAAGGACTGAGGATTCATCAATTTCATGTGGGTAAAATGTGCATTAGATTAAGTCTTAAATCTACAATGTAATTGCTCCATTGAAAGTGAGATAAAGAGTAACGTTAATTAAAGGCTTTTGAAGTCTGCTGGCAATAATGCTGGCAGACTTCTACGCTTTTAATGTCTATTTTTATTAGTTGATTCGTATATCGTCAATACTTCTATTCTTGGCAAATCTATTAAGATCCACCCAGTTCCAAACTCCAGGTACACGACCATGTCTGCTGTACTGCCAGATATCATAATGGGGTTTACCTGGTAAAACAGGTTCATGATTATAACTGGCAATCCAAAGGTAGTAGCCGTCAAACTCTGGACTAAGATAATCTTTGAAATAACTCTCACTACAATATATAATAGGTGTATGTCCATAGTAGGATTTACAGAGTTTGCAGAAAGTTTTCAGGAGTGACTGGATTTCACTTTTACTGAGTCCCTTTGTACCATCATCCTCTGCATCCACTACGGGCAAAAGATTTTGTTTTTCCTTATCATATACAGCCCGAAAATTCTCAAATTGTAAAACAGCAGGCATCTTAGTAAGAAAATGGTATGAACCTACGGATATTTGATGTTTTCTCGCATTTTTAATATTTTCTTCATACCAAGGATCCTTGATACTTGTTCCTTCTGTAGCTTTCACATAGATGAATTTCAATCGTTTTACATTACTGAGTTCTTCCCAATGAATTCTTCCCTGATGTCTCGAGATATCAATCCCATCATAACTTCCTGAATATTGACCTGATGTCAAATCATGGGTAGGCCATTTGTTATCTGATGATTTCTCTATTATATAAGATGTGATCATTCTATATGCTTCAAACCCGATGATACATCCTGCTAAGAGGATGATAGCAAGATAGATAAGTTTCTTGCCTATATGTTTCTTTTTATTTTGTTTTTTCCTTCTTGCCATATCTAAAAGGTACCTTTTTGTTCTCGCCAGTAGGGTAGGAGAGTACATGTAAGTCTTCTTTACCATAGCGAAATCAACCATTTTGGTTGACGATGCAAAGATACGAAATTTATTTCATTCATGAGTTCTTTTCCATAACTTCTCATCTCCATATCTTCTAAATCCTGTATTCCTATCGCTTTTTGGGGCCTTAAATCTTTGATTTCTGAGCATTTTTCTTTCTATTCTCAAAGTTTTGCAGTACTTTTGTAACCAATAAGAGCGTAAAATAGAAAGATAGATTTCTCATGATTAAGAATTTTGATAGACAAAGAAAAATGAATACGGAATCAGGAATCAGGAATGATATTGAAAGTATCATTTCTGGTAATCGTATTTTTTGATGATAATACTTACCCCTGGTGTCGCCCAGAATAAGAAACCTCGCAAGAAGTTGAAGGAATGGCTCCAGATGGCGGATAGTCTGCGGCTCCAGTTGCGGCAATCTGCTGATAAGGGGCGTATGCTTCAATGGGGCGACTCTCTTCTCATGGCAGAACTGAGTAAAAGCAAAATGAGTGAAAAGAAAAAGCAAAGATTCATGAAGCATTATGCCAAGATTCAAAAACGCTTGAGTCTCTATGACCGCCGTCTCTTTTGGGGTGATTCTCTCTTGGCTGCCAATTATTACAAGGTCAAGTATGATACCAATTATATCACCCGTCCCAATGCCAGATGGACGATAAAAATGAGAGGCAATCTCTCTGGAGCAGATTTGGAAACAATGGTGAAGACGAATGATATAGAATCCAGAACGAAGGTGATGGCAGACTGTCGTGGAACTCTCTCTATGGGAGTGGCTTATAGAGGTTTAGGGCTGGGTTTGGCTGTTAATCCCGCCAAGTTGGCAGGTAAGAATCAGGATTATGAGTTCAATCTTAATTCTTATAGCAATCGATATGGTTTCGATGTCGTGTATCTTTCATCAAAGACTTTTCATGGTAGCCAGGAAATAGGATCCAAACAGATTGATGTTCATAAAGGAGAAATTTCCCAGCAGGCGCTCAATCTCAATTTTTATTATGCCTTCAATTATCGTAAATTCTCCTTCCCGGCAGCTTTCAGCCAAAGTTATATACAGAAGCGGAGTGCCGGCAGTTGGATGATAGGTGCCAGTTTTGATGGGTCCAAGACGAAAGTGAAGGGTATGACCATTCGTCTTAACGAGTTCGCACTTGGAGCAGGATATGGATATAATTTCGTTCCATCTTCTCATTGGCTTTTTCATCTTTCAGCCTTGCCTCCATCACGGTTTATTCCCATGACTATACCAAGATGAAGGCGGAAGTAGAAGAGGGGAATGTTGATAATGAATACCAAACCATCCGCAATAGTATGAAATATCATTTCCCGTCAGCCATAATTACGGGCCGAGGTGCAGCAGTCTATTCTTGGAGAAATAAATTTGCAGGTGCCACAGCAGTTTATAATTTCTCTGTTGCAGGAGATGAGGACCACCTTCAAGTGAAGAGAAATAAATGGCGTGTAAGGATGTTCTTTGGATTTAGATTCTAAGAAATTTATATCGCTTGTTACCGAAGTGCAAATGATTTGTTTACGTCTCATATCTCTGAAAGATAGAAATCTGGGCTTCGGGTTTACGGGTGGTGTCTGACTTGT
>ERZ1031885.1047-NODE-1047-length-10275-cov-8.806947_pt1 | contig 10275 bp, 5 predicted proteins | sample MGYA00518168_ERZ1031885 | MGnify/ENA primary metagenome ERZ1031885 (study PRJEB33719, sample SAMN04261269) | wastewater metagenome | biome: rural village; feature: human; material: feces | host: Homo sapiens | place: El Salvador | collected 2014-01-14 ...
AGCGCGATCGGCCTTCTTCGGCAATAACAGTGGCCTTGAAACGAGCAAATATTCAGTAGGCGTCCGTCATGTCGCCGGAGAAATCCACATCATGCCGCACCCAAAGGTGGCGGTTCTTTTTGTCGGCATCCGGCTCGTCCCAAGTTGCCTCGCCCAAAACAGACAGCATCCGTTCAACGGAATCCTTCATGCTGTAGAGTTTCGCGTACTGGAACGTGTCGGTGAAATACAGGTCGACCGTAATATAGCCGCCTCGAATATTCAACGCCCCATCCGGGTGGCAGAAACCCGAACCTACTCCGAAGCTGGTCCACGTGTCGCTGTTCGTCTTGCGACCGGACGGATCGCCATACACGTCGACGAAATCGGCTCGTGTTGCGGCATATTCGTACAGGCCATTCCAGAAGCTGCGCCGCAACGAGATATTACCGCTGACTTGCCGCAGTTCGTCCAGGGTTCTGCCGTCCGCGACTTTCCACACTGTCCAACCGTTGATCTGCTTGTTCTCGCCGGTCTCAAGCATTCTGACGCGGCGGAATGCGCCGGATGGGCTGCCGAATATTTCGCCGTTGGACAGGCGGATGCGGTGGTCTTCGGTTACGGTCGCCGTGGCGGTTATGCCGGCATACCGGCTTTCCAGCGCGGCTCCAGCTGCAAGAATGCCCCGTTTGCATAGATCAGCGAAATCAACGGCATTCTGTTCGCGTTCCCCCTGGTTCGCATTCCGATTGCGCAGAGTCTGCATCACCTCTTCCCCCGCTGTGGGGCGTGCCCACACCTGCAATGCAAGATCGGCAAGCCGCGCGCCGCGCCGCGCGATCGCCAGCTCATCCCATTGCGAAGCATCGTGCAGTTCCGCGGAGATGGACAGGTATTCGCCGTCATATCCGCCAATCATGCGGTTTTTCTTCTGCTCGAACGTTCCGTCGGAAAGTTCCGAGTTGTATGCGGTCAATGTCAGATTTCCCAGACTGTTCACCAGCAGTGGGAATCGGTCGGGGTCGGCGAGCATATTGCGCCATTCGGCATGCGTCATAGCGTTCTGCGGCATGATGTGTTCGATGGTGTATTCGTTGAAGGATCGCGGATCCTTGGGATGGTTGTGGTTCTCCAATCCGGCGAGCAGATGTTTGCAGCGCGGAGCCGGGCGGTACAGATCCTCGCCGAGCAGCGCCTGCCTGAATTGTTCGTCTGTGGGCATGCGTGTGGCTTTGGCGGTTTCGGTGAGCAGCAGTGCGGCGAAGGTTTCGGCCAAATCATGTTCGTCTGATTCGAGTTTGGCAATCAGAGATGGGACGAGTTTGTTCAATCCGTTGCTGGATACCGAGCAGACCATTCTGCGGAACAGATACGATTCCAGATCCGCGAGCATGCGCAGCAATCCGTCGCGGTTTGTGCGATGGCTCTTCCATGCTGCGAACATGTACATAACCAATGAATCCGTAACCGTGCTGTCCAGATTTTGGATCGATTCGAGCCGACGATCCACACTCATGTCACCGCTGCCGGCGGCCGCAACGCCTTTGATAACGGCGTAATACCCGGCATATTCCAGCATGTTCTCGAGAAGGCCGTGCGCGCGCTCCATACGAGACAAGGAGCTGTCGGCTGCGAAACGTTTGAATTCCGTATACATGGCACGGCCTTTGGGCACGGGCTTCTTCAGCGTGACGACCATCCAATCATGCAGGAACGCATCGAATGAGAGATTGCCGAGAGTACGCTCCATAGGCAGCCAGTAATCGGCATACAAGGTGTTCTGCTCGGCCATGGGGCATCCCATGAGCATGTAGTTGCGAACCAGGTCGGAAGTCTCAAGATCAAGCCCAGTGGAATTCATCGATTCGAATACCAACTGCGGTTCGTCACGCCCTTGGTCCAGGGTGACGGACACGACTTCAAGGCGCTGCAGGCCGTTCCATACCACGTTCGCATCATCGATTGCGGCGACCAGCGAACGGAATAACCCAAGGTTCGCTTCCAACCGGGAACACGTATCGGTATGGCTCGGGCGATCGGGAGCGACCACATGGTCGCACATGCTGCGCAGCACTTCCCTATCATCACCGGAAAGCGTCAGCTTATAGCGACCTTCGCCGGTCGCGTACTTGTCGACAAGATAACCACGATCGATAATCATGTCTGCGGAGAAACGCAAGTTCCCGGGATGTTCTCGGGCATGTTCGGCCAGCACGATGAGCAGCAGGGTCACAGAGGTAAGGCGCTGCTGGCCATCAATGAGCTGGCATCGGCTGACACCATCCGGGCCGATGCCACCCTCTTGCATCCACACGATCGACCCGGTGAAATGGGTTCTCTCAGGGTGTCGGCCGGCCGTTACGATGTCGGCCCACAATTGCCGGCATTGTGCTTCGCCCCACGAGTATCTGCGCTGATACACCGGAACCACGAACCGAAGCGAACCGGTCAATAAGTCCAGCAGGATTTTCTTGCCAGCGTCCATGATGCCTCCTCTCGCAACATCGCTTTTCCACCTCCTCAATTATCACGCGACAGAACAACAGCCTCACACCGTAGGCAATGTGCCACGGACAAATTTCAGAAGAAATGTAAATGATTATTTCTTCAATATCGCCTTGAGTGTCATGAATGCCGCCTTGCCGACTTTGGGGCCATACTTTCTTATCAAAGCGACCATCAAGGTTCCTAAGGCGATTCCGGCCGTTTTCACGTAACCAGTAATTTCCTCCCAGCAAGCCGAGCAGAACGGCAGCTTGTTGTCGGAAGCCAGTTCTATCTTGCACTTGATGCAAGAGCGTTTTTTCGACGCAGGATTTTCTTCGCCAACACCTGCAATTTCATCAGCAACTTTTTCAGCATCCTCAATCTTCTTCATCATGCTGCTTCTCCTCATCGTTAGAATCATTCCCGTTCCTCTCACTCTCGGTAATGAGTTTTGGAGAGATCGCTTCGCCCGCGTCGAGTGCCTTCGCCACGTTTTCGACGTTTGCCGCTATTCGTAAGGAACCGGCAACGAACTTTTCCGGATTGTCGCCTCTGTTCTTGCTCTTCACGCTGCCCACAAGGTTGAGCATCGTATCGCGCTTATCGAGATCATAGTTCTTGATGAACTTATTAAGATCCTGAAGGCAATACGCGGCCGCATCCTGTTGTTCTAACGCCATATGCGTTTGCATCTGCACGTTCACTGCATTCACAATCGCCACATAATCCTGCATCGCCCTTAATGCGGCGTCCGATTTTTTGCCGCCCTGCTCCATCAGCCTTTGCTGCTGCGCGAAATTGCGCACCAGCAAAGCCTTCGCGCGCGTGGCCTCGTTCAAAGCCTCACGCACATACTCATTACGTTCCCGGCTGCTCTCGATACGACACGCTTGCTGGAACATATCAAGCGCGGCATCGACACGGGCCAAACGATCCTGTTGCAGTTCCTCGCCAAGCTGTTGCACAGCTCGGCCGACTTCATCGATTTTTCCCATTACCAAGCAAAGGGCAGCCTGCGTTTCAAGATGCTGCATAGCCGGTAATAACGCATCATTCCTGACGACTTTCTCCAAACGCACTTGTTTGAAGATTTTGTTGCGTTCATCGAACACTTCAGCGAGAATCTCGCCGTTTTTATCCGTGGCGAAATGAAGTTTGCCCTCTTCGATCATGTGCATGATATGTTCCGGAAGCTTGGCTTCCAAATGCACAGTTCCACCAAATATACTTTCTAGTGTTTCCGCCAGAGCCGGAAGCATGGTTGAAAGCCAATTCCAATCAGCCAGATGCCGGAACAGGTTCTTGTTGTCTTCGTCAGACAACCGAATCTCACAACTCCGGCCATCATCCACCACGATTTCGCACGGCACAACCGGCACGGGGCGATACTCCCCCTGCTTGTATATCGGCTGGTTCGGATCATCACCGCGGAAGCCGCAATACGGACACATGGTCGCGGTCTCTGCCACAAACGTGCCGCAAGCTGGACATTGAACATTCATTTTTTACCTCACTTCTCGCTAATCCGCCGATATGTAACCTTGCATTCTTTGACACGACGAAGCTGCTGGTGGCGCAGCAGCGGATTGAGCCAGTCGCCATCAACGAATTTCTGGAAGATGTCAAGCCCACGGCCGGGAAGAATCTCCCAGCCGGTATCCGAAGTAATGGAACGGTCGTGCAAAGTGTCTCTGAATTCGTAGGTAAGGTTCACGCCCAGCTGTGAGAACGTTGATGCCAATTCGTTCAAACCGTTTAACTGCGCATCCACGAATTCGGGCTCATTGTGCCCGGTCACCAAGTGAACGGCCACATCCTCATCGGTATTTTTGCATCTGAGCAGCATCTCCAAGAACTCGGCCAGATTACGCAGCTGGTACGGCTTACGCACATATGCATCCTCTATAACGACTTTCTTCGCCCCAGCCAAGTAGGGGCCGAATAATCCGAAATACGTGATTCCACGTTGGTTTTCGACCAGTTCCCGCTGCTTTCCGTCGGCCTTTGCCGCAAGACGCTCGACTGGAGTCATCGTAGCTGTTTCTTGCTGCCGCGCTACGGGCAAGGCATTGATGGCGTGCTCAGGAGCACACGCTTCTCCCTCGTTACCCGCAATTGCCGCAGCATCACCAGCAACAGACGATTCCGCCTCTCCCTCATCTTCCGAGTTCTCAGCTACACGCCCACGCCAATACAACTGCGGGTAGTCAAGCTCCTCCAACGTCTGCACGGCGACTACTTCGCCATCGCTCACACGCTTGTAAGTGAACTCGACTTCCTCCATGGTGGAGTCGATGCGGCACAGCTGGTCCTTGACACGCTTGCGGCCCTCGATGGCGCAACGCAGCAACGGTTCCATCTGTTCAGAAGTAGCATTGCCGTCCGGGTAGATAAGCTTCATCAATCCGGAGAACGTCTTTTTAATACCATCCTTATCTCGTGTGGACAGCGTAGAGGACAACTCGAAAGACTTTTCGAATCGGTCGCTGTAATCAACGTCACGCAGATTGTGCAGAATCTCTGCCAGATAGTCAACCACAAAACCGAATCCGCTGGTGAACATCTCGGAGCGAATCTGTTCAAACTCCCAGCCTGGCAGATAGAAGTGAACGCGGTCCAGGAACGCCGGATCATGATACTGATTCGGCAGTTCCTCAAACAGGTCGGAATTCTTCAGCATGTACGGCACGTTGTGCGAAGTGTTGCCCACGAACACCATGCTCGCTTCGCCTTGGAACGTCTCGACACCACGGGAGAACGACTTGTTAGCCATGTAGTTCTTCATAATGTCCACCAAATCCCGGCCGGCCTTCTTGGCTTTGCCTGCGAACTCGTCGAACGCCACCGTATCCCAATACCCTACAAGCCCCAGATGCCCGTTGGAATTGTTCACGAACAGTTTGGCCACCGTCACCTCTCCACCGGATATGAGCATGCCGTGCGGTGAGAATTCCGAGTAGATATGCGATTTGCCGGTGCCTTTCGGCCCGAGTTCGACCAGATTATAGTTACGCTCCACAAACGGCACCATGCGTACCAGATGCAGCAGCTTCGCCCGGTCGGAGAATAGTTCGGGGTTGAATCCAATGGATTGCATCAGCAAATCGATCCATTCACTGTCGGTGAATTGCGAGCGCTGCAGCATGTAGTTCTCGCGATCATCACGCGACATCTGCACTGGCTTAAGCTGCAGCAGCTGCCATGGCACCTCACGTGGGTCTCCGGAATATGCGTAGCCGATCTGGCACATGCACCAGATGCCCGTCACCAGCAGCTTCGGATAGGCCTTCACGATACTCGGATCGACAATCACCTGGCTGATGCCGAGATTGGAGAACGTCGCCTCATACAGGTCGGTCTTCTCGTTAAGCACCACCTGCACACGATCGATAATCCTATGGCTCCCCTTCTCTCGGATTTTCGACTGGATAAGGTTGGCTTCCTCACGATGCACGTAATTGTTTGCAAGAATGGCACGCACTCGATTCACGCCTGATTCGATGCTGGCTTGATCGGTGTTCGTTGCATATGAGCTGAGCAGGAACTCCAGTACGTATGATGGCACCAGCGCATTGCCTTTGACCTTGTTCACCAGATCTTTGCGGACTGTGACTCCTGGGAACAGATTGGTGATTTTGGCGTCCAACGCATTCAGCGAGGTCTTCTTCTCGCTGAATTCGGGATTTTCAATCCACCCGTTCTGGTTCATGTCCTGCTCGTCCATTTGCATCCTCACACTTATTCGTTACATCAAATACAGCTCAGTCGAAGAATCCGGCATCGTCGGATACCACGCCCTGTTTGAAGAAGTATCGCGCCTTCTGATCAAGCATGATCAGCACATTAGACCCGGCTGTCTTCTCACGCAGCCGTAGCTCAATGTTTGTTCCATTGAACCGTTCCGCGTCACTGGTCAGCATGAGTGTGGCCGTCACATGGCGTTCGCTCTTCTCATGTCCGAGCAGATTGAATGCGACCGGCGTCTCATTGGAGATGAGCACATCATTACCAGCTGCGTCGCGCCCCCACAATCCGGCCAGCACGGTACGCGCACGGATCTTTCCACCGACAGGCTCATTCTGAAGAAACTCCACAGTCAACTGTCTGCTGGAAAGTCTGTCGGTCCGTTGCAGAATGGTGAATTCCACAGGTCTTACGTCGTCAGCTGCGGAACGTCCTTTACTGACATGCAGTACAGGAACGACTATTTCCTGCAACGCAGCCCCTCCATGCACGTATCGCACACCTGTGCCTTGCATACGCAAACGCATAATGGAGTTCGGAACTTGAATGCTCACACCCTCATCCTGAGAATCATCCATTCCTATCTGCGCAGCGGTGAATGTCACAAATGCGCGTCCTGGAGCGAGATTGGATCCGATGGAGAAGCGCCTCTTTTTCACCCATACTGCATCGCCCTTAGGCTGTTCGCTCAGCCATTCCGTACTACTCAAATCCCGATCCTGATAGAGGAACCCATGATCGGCGGTGATAATCATGTTGTATACGTTGCCGCTGGCGAGTTTTTTGACTAATTCGCCGAGTTCTTTGAATGTCTTTTCACATGCGTCCACCGTTTCCGTTTCCGTTTTTTCCGCATCACCGGTGGCATCGATATGGTTGTGATACACATACAACACATTGCAGGATTTATAAAGCTCTTTAATCTCACTGACTTTCAGCTTTATCAGATCATCGTATCTAATCGCTTTACCGCCTACATCCGAAAGAATCGCGTCACGGGCTTCGATGCCTTTAGTGCAACGTCCATTTGCCAAGACATACAAACGGTTCTTGCTATCGAATTCGAGCGAGCCATGCGGCAGCAACGCCGCCATGCCAAGCTGCGTATAGGATGGCAGAACGCTGTATTGCATGCCCAGCTTCGTGCTGAAACGGCTTTCCCTGTCAATGTGTTCAGCCAGCTCCTGCGCAGCCTCGTAACGCAACGCATCGGAAATGATCACGGCGATCTTCCTGCCGGCCTTCAAGGTCGGCGCGATCTCACGCTCATAGAAGTTGGTTTGCGCATCCACTCCCATGAACTTCCATTGGTTAAGCGTATCGACCTGTTCCTGCCAAGCCTGACCCAGATCCTGCTGATAGGTTTCATAGGCGCTTTGCAGATCATCATCCACGCTCACCGCATCCGGATTGGCGCGATGCCATGCGAGCACATATCTTCTGTATGCACCGTCTGCCCTATACAGCTTTTCGGCATACAGTTTCATCCCCTGCTCCGGCGAACTGATGGTGCTGATGAGTCCGCTGCATTCAGCCAAAACAGCACGAAGTTTGCTGGCCGCGGCAATGCATTCATATTGGCCGACGTAATCCGCATACCAAAGCTTCTGCTTGCGACCATTGATGATTCGCTGCACCTGATCATCCGTAATGGACTGCGAGCCCAATCGTTCGAACAGCTTGTTAACGATCATCTCATCCACATTGCGGAACAAGTCACGGTCGGCAAGTTCCTCCACGCTCATGTCGGCGATTCGTGTGGACAGCTGCAGTTCCTCCACTACATTCTCGGAGAGATTCTGCAGTACCGCGCGCATATCGATGTTCTTATACCAATCGTCCCAGTCACGAATAATGTTCGCGTATGTGGAAAGCGCGTTCTTCCCATCGGAGAATCCGTTCCATGCCAGCTGGAACAACCACAGCACGAAATCCTTCACCGTCGGTTCGTTCCCGGAGTCAGTATCGACATCAAAATGGTAGATGCGTCGTGTTCCAGTCCAATGGAACGTGCTCAACCCCATGCGTTCAATCGCCGTGATACCAGAGTCATCCCCTTGCGAATATCGCGTGAGAAGTTCCGCCCAGATGTCTTGCATGCTGTGCCGGTCATCTTTCAGATGCAGCAACGTGGCGATCATTTTCGCTTGGAAATCCTTAATGTCGTCATGCGCAGTGAGACGTTTCGCGAAGCGTTTGACGCGTTCCTCGTTATCGAAGAACTTCGGCACTCGCTTCATTACCTCCATCCACTCTTTTCGGGTGTCAGGAGAAGCCTCCGGCAACGTTTCCGTAAGAGTCACGGCGAGCTTATCCATAGTGAATGTAGGCCCGTATGCCAGTTCCAAATCCAATAGCCAGTCATCTTGGGCCGGCGGTGCCGGTTCCGTCAGATACACAAGGAATTTTTGATTCGGCTTTTCATGGAACATGCGGTAGCGCACAGTGAACGGGATGTATCGTCTGTCGCTCTCGTCACCGATTTCCGGGGTAATCAGCTCGACCTCGCGCAGCACCTCATCGGTGGCATGCTCGCCTACCAATGTTGCTACAACATTCGCATATTGTTTCTTGTCGTCAAGCCAAAACACGATGCGCCCATGCTCGTCTGGCTGGCTGAAGCGTTTAGCAAGCAGCCTTGTTACTTGGCTATTCTCACTCATGCGATTCCGTCCTTTTCTTTGCTTCGGCGTATCGAGTGGCACGGCCAGCACCGATTTTCACTGCGTTACCTTCTTCTATCAGACTCTTCAATATTCGTTGAGCCTGCCTTTCCTGCACGCCCAATATCCGGATAGCGTCTGAGATGGAAATGCTCGCATTATTACGCAGCGCATCAAGAATACGCTCCTTCTGGGATGGAACCACTGCAATGGCGGCATTCGGAGCAGTACTCGTTTTTGAAGTTGTTCCTTCTGCAATCCCGTCATCAGAAAGCGAATCCCGTCGCAATCCCGTCACAATCCCGTCATCAGAAAGCGAATCCCGTCGTAATCCCGTCACAATCCCGTCATCAGAAACTATCTCTGATTCATTGCGATAAATGTTGATGCGCAGATCCGTATCACCGCCAAGAAATTCCGGTTCCGGCAATCCGGCATCGCGAACCTCTTGCATGACACGCAGAATACCGCTTCCCCAATGTTCGATGTATCCCATGTATTCGAAAGCGGAAGCCAAGGCCTCATTGCGTATCTTCGAATAGCCCTGCTTCATACGTTCAATGGTCTGTCCCATCGGCAGACGCCCCGGCGAGGTGATCTCCAATCGATCATCATAGATCGCGATCTGAATACTCGAACGATCGATATAGCTACGATGCACTATCGCATTAACGATCAGTTCTCGAATGGCATCCGGCGGAATCTCGTACACATCCTGCCGGTACACACCCTTGAACCGCGCTCCCATATGAATGTTGCGCAGCACGTACTGGTAGGACTCTTCAATAAGTTCCTGCGGCGTGCCGGAAAACTCCCTACGGTCCACGAATATGGCCTTGGTGTTTCCCTTGAACACCCCGCATTGCACCACGGAGCGAACGGCCTCGTTGCCCGTCAGAATCGCATAGGCGTTAGTAGGAGCCAATCGCCCGTCTTGTTCCGTCAGCACACCCCACTGCAGTAGTTGCTTCTCTGTGACTGTTTTGACCTTTTCCGGGTCTTCGGCGTTATCCTTCGCAGTTTTCGTCAGACTTGCGCATAATGCTTCAACGTCTTCCTCCGTTATGGACAATCCAAGGCATTGCACTTGATCGAAACTCCGATTGCTGCCTTCAATGGTCAATTCCCGGATAGTGGGCTGATCGGCCTGACGTGTGGTGCCAGCCACGCGAACGAACGTTCCTTGTTCCTGGCCAAGCGACTTGATATGGTACGGACGCTGCAAACCGGGAGCGATTTCAGCCACAATGACTGTCTTACCGTCCACATCATGCATGGTGATATCGGGAATGATCAACGGCTCGCAACTATTGACAATGGCATCCGAAATAGAGTCCATTACCGTGAACACTTTGTCTTCGGCAATACCAACCACACGGAGCGTTTGATCTTCGACGCCGAA
>ERZ1031885.1056-NODE-1056-length-10219-cov-2.898367_pt1 | contig 10219 bp, 8 predicted proteins | sample MGYA00518168_ERZ1031885 | MGnify/ENA primary metagenome ERZ1031885 (study PRJEB33719, sample SAMN04261269) | wastewater metagenome | biome: rural village; feature: human; material: feces | host: Homo sapiens | place: El Salvador | collected 2014-01-14 ...
ATGAAAGCAAAAGACAAAGACACAAAGGAAACTTTATCCATGCTGCTTGCAGCTCTTAAGAATAAAGCAATCGACAAACGTGCGGATCTGACACCGGAAGAAGAGACACAGGTTATCTTAAAAGAGATCAAGCAGACAAAAGAGACACTCGATATGACTCCTGCAGACCGTACAGAGATCATCGAAGAATGCAATAAGCGTCTTGCAGTTCTGGAACAGTATGCTCCTAAGATGATGGATGAAGCAGAGATCAAAGAAGTTGTTGCTTCTGTTCTTGCAGAAATGGGACTGGATGCTCCTACTGCAAAGGATAAAGGAAAGATCATGAAGAACCTGATGCCTAAAGTAAAAGGCAAGGCAGACGGAAAGCTCGTTAACGAGATCGTATCTGCTTTTATGAATTAAGACAGTACCATTATTAATGGGCGGCACCCGGTTGGATGCTGCCCATTCTTCTTATCTCTATTCGTCTTAGTTACCCGAAGCACTGTCTGTACTTGTTCCGGTTGTACTTGTATCTTTGGCTTTTACGCTCAATTTCGTGAAATCAATCTTATTCCATGTTCCTTTGTGAACAGTGATTTTTTCCTCTTTCTTCCATTTCTTTAATACTTTTTTATAGTATTTATCCTGTTTCTCCGTGAGCAAGGACTGTTTCTTGGTCTCTGTGGCTGCTTCATCATTGAGGCTTGTAACTTTTGCCACATAGCATGCGGTATCGCTTTCAACCACACCCGTAAGCTCACCTTCTCCCAATTTGTCTGCTGCTTTTACAACTTCTTTAGACGGACTTACAGAATCCGAATCAAACGTTGCATCTTTTGCTTCGCTTCCCTGTTCGGTTGCATAGGATGCAAAATCTTCCGCCGTCTTTGCTCCCTCTGCAAATGCCGCAGCTTTTTCCTTTACCTGCTTCTTCTCATCATCGGATACAGTCGTATCTGATGAATCGGACGAATCTGATGATGTAGTATAATCAAACTCCACATACTGCATATGCTTCTGTACTGCTTCTTCATCTGTTACATTCACATTTGCTTCCGCTACGATTGCCGAACGCATCTTCTGCTCGATCACCATCAATGTCATGACACGTTTTACATTCTCTTCGGAACCAGATACCTTGTCTTTTTTCTTCTGGGAGTTGGCCTTGTCAAATTCTTCAGCCGCATCATTGATTGCTTTTTTATCTGCTTTTGTAAGCTTTACGTCATAATCCTTCATATGCTTTTCCAGAAGTGCCATATTCTTCAGATCATCCAGCAAAGTTTCTTTGATCGATTCTTCATAGGTCTTGCCGTCTGACGCATTTTTCGTCCACATATCATCTCCGCCGAAATAGCTTGCAAAGTATGTTTCGTACTGAGCCTGTGTATATCTTGCATAGAAATTTGCAACACCTGCCGTGATCTCTTCATCTCCTGCTTTTACGACCACCGCATCATCCTTCAGCGATCCACATCCGGTAAGTGATGCTGCCATAATCCCTGCCAGCGCTAATATTAATGCTCTTTTTTTCATTTATCCTAACCTGCCTTTATTTGCTTAATGGGTCAATTATACCGCTTTTTTCTCCGCCTATCAATCCTTTCAACCCATTTAACACATTTTTCGTAATTTCCAGTGCATCTGTCTGCTTCTCTTTCAGATTTCTTCTCTTCTTCTCATAGATAAAACACGGCTGGGTTCCATCTGCTTTGAATGTCAGTTCCCCACGGAAATCTTCGATCAGCTTCGGAATCCGTTCCGGATGTACCTTCGCTTTTTCATACATGATAAATGTGTAAACCTCTCCCTTTTGTTCGACAGCCGTTACATACAACTGATGTGCCTGTGCTTTCAATGCGGCAACTTCCAAAAGTTTCTCCACCTTCTTCGGAATATCTCCAAACCGGTCTGTCAGTTCTTCTGCCATATCTTCCATTTCTTCCCGGCTCTCAATTGCAGCGATTCGTTTATAGACATCCAGTTTCTGGTATTCATTCGGAATATAAGATGCCGGAATAAATGCATCCACATTCAGATCCATCGTAGTTGTGAAGGTCTCCTCTTCTTCCATCTCACCTTTCAGATGCTTCACCGCTTCGTTCAACATCTTACAGTAAAGGTCATATCCGACCGCCTCCATATGACCATGCTGCTCCGCACCCAAAAGATTTCCCGCTCCACGGATTTCCAGGTCACGCATCGCAATCTTGAATCCTGAGCCAAGGTCCGTGAATTCACGGATAGCAGCCAGCCTCTTTTCTGCCACTTCTCTTAACATCTTATCTCTCCGGTAGAGAAGGAATGCATATGCCATGCGGTTGGAACGTCCGACACGTCCGCGCAGCTGGTAAAGCTGTGAAAGTCCAAGCCGGTCTGCATCATGAATGATCATCGTATTTGCATTTGAGATATCCAGTCCGGTCTCTATGATCGTTGTGGATACCAACACATCGATCTCTCCGTTGATAAAGTCGTACATGATCCTCTCCAGTTCATGCTCCCGCATCTGTCCGTGCGCATAGGCAACCGACAGATCCGGCACCAGCTTCTGCACATGTCCTGCTACCTCATCGATATCTTCCACACGGTTATAGACATAGTATACCTGCCCCTGTCTTGCGCATTCCCGTTCGATTGCTTCACGTACCATCTCGTCATTATATTCCATAACATATGTCTGGATCGGCATACGGTCATTCGGTGCTTCCTCCAATACACTCATATCGCGAATACCGATCAGGCTCATATGAAGTGTTCTCGGGATTGGAGTCGCTGTAAGTGTCAATACATCTACATTTTCCTTCAATTTCTTGATTTTTTCTTTGTGCTGAACACCGAACCGCTGTTCTTCATCGATGATCAGAAGCCCCAGATCTTTGAATTTCAAGTCTTCACTCAGTACCCGATGTGTTCCGATAATGATATCTACCAGTCCCTTTTTCGCATCCTCGACCGTCTTTTTCTGCTGTGCCGGTGTACGGAATCTGCACATCAGGTCAATCCGCACCGGGAACTCTTTCATACGCTGTACGAATGTCCGGTAATGCTGCTGTGCAAGAATCGTTGTCGGAACCAGATAGACTACCTGCTTACTCTCCTGTACAGCTTTGAATGCCGCACGGATTGCAACCTCCGTCTTACCAAATCCAACATCCCCACAGATCAGACGATCCATGATCTTATGACTTTCCATATCTTTTTTTACAGCCTCGATCGCCATCATCTGATCTTCCGTCTCTTCAAACGGAAACATCTCTTCAAATTCTCTCTGCCATACTGTATCTTCTCCGTAGACATAACCATCCTGCTCCTGTCTTGCCGCATACAGCTTCACCAGATCTCTTGCAATCTCTTTTACGGCACCGCGCACCCTGGTCTTGGTCCGATTCCACTCCTGGGTTCCCAGTTTATTCAGCTTTGGTTTCTTTGCATCGGCACTGGCGTATTTCTGTATCAGATCCAGCTGTGTTGCCGGAATATAAAGATTTCCGCCCTGTGCATACGAGATTTTCATATAATCTTTTGAAATCTTGTCTACAACGATCTTTTCAATTCCCTGATAGACGCCTACACCATGATTCTCATGAACAACATAATCTCCCGGCTTCAGTTCCGAAAAACTCTGGATCTTCCGTCCTTCATAAGTCTTTCTCTTTTTCTTCTTTTTTCTTTTTCCGAAAATATCCGACTCTGCGATCACAGTGAATTTAAGCATTGGATATTCATACCCTTCCGCAATGTATCCATATGCCGTCATAATTTCTCCAGGCTTTACTTCGCGGTCCAATTCTTCACCGTAATAACTGCTTAGATTATAATCTCTTAAATCTTCCGCCAGCCTCTTTGCACGGGTTCTCGATCCTGACAGCAGGACTACCCTGTATCCGTTTCTTTTCAGTCTCTTAAGATCCTGTGTCAGCATCTCAAAACTGTTATTGTACGGATTCACACTCTTAGCCTGGATTTCATAAGATTCTCTTACTTCCAATCCCCTGCACTTCATCTCTAACGCAAAAAAGCCGATACTGCTGTAAGTATTGATCTTCTTCAGGATATCTGCAACCGGAAATATCTTTGCCTCTTCCTCTTCCAGTTCATACCCGTTCTCCAGACGCTTTTTCTGCGCTTCCATAAACTCTTCTTCAATATTCTGTCCGCGCTCCACAAGACGCACCGGTTCATCCAGAAAAAGAATGGTATCTTCTTTCGAAAAATAATCCAGGAACGATACTCCCTTCTCTTCTCCCTGCGGAAATTCCACCGCCGGATAGATGGTAATTTCTGGCATATTCTCAATGGACCGCTGACTCTCCACGTCAAAAGTCCGGATAGAATCCACCTCATCTCCCCAAAATTCAATCCTTACCGGTAACTCCTCCGTCAGTGGATAGATATCCAGTATTCCTCCCCGCACAGCAAACTGCCCCGGGCCTTCTACCTGTACTTCCCTGTCATACCCTACATCAGAAAGTCTCTCTGCCATCTCGTCCAGTTTAAGGACACTGTCGTTTTGTATCTTCAGTACTTTTTCTTCAATACTCTCTTTTGGTGCGAGGTGATCCATGAACCCGTCCAGACTTGTCACAATCGTCACAGGTGTTCCGGAAAGCACTGCCTGGATTCCTTCCATTCTCTGCTTCACCAGCTCTTTACTACGGATATCTGCTTTATAGAACAGAAAATCCTTTGCCGGATACAGATAAGTATTGTTGTCCAGGAATCGGTATTCTTCATATATCTGTTTTGCTTTTGTCTCACTGGAACAGGCGATGACCTTGTATTTACAGCCATCGCCAATTGCATACATCATATGAGATTTCTGGGAATTCACACATCCGCATACACGGATCATTCCTGCATTTTTCTTATTTTTACAGAGTTCTTCAAACTCTGCAAGTTCTTTTAACGGTCCGATTAAGCCTTTCATCTTTTTATGCCTCCTTAGGCTTTACTTTCCTGTTATACTGGTTCATGGCAGCCTCGATCTCTCCATTTAAGATCATTCCCACCGCATGGTCTGCGCGGTCATATCCCTCTTCCATCAATTCACGGTCTTCTTTCGAAAAATGTCCCAGTACATAATCCGCCAGGTCATATTTCTTTGGCTTCTCCCCAACGCCGATCTTGATTCTCGGAAACACATCGGTTCCAAGGTTGGCAATAATATTTTTTATTCCATTATGCCCTCCGGCGCTCCCTTTCTTACGGATTCTCAACTGCCCTACATCCAGACTGATATCATCATAAATCACAAGAAGTTCGTGTTCTTCATCAATCTTATAATAATTGACCAGTTCTCTTAAGCTTTCCCCGCTCAGATTCATATACGTCTGCGGTTTTACCAGAAGCACCTTCTGTCCCCCGATCATTCCTTTGCCGATCAGTGCTCTTCCTTTTCTTCCGTCTACAGAAATATTATATCTGTCTGCCAACATATCTATGACATCAAACCCTACATTGTGTCTGGTTCCTTCATACTGAAGTGTAGGATTTCCAAGTCCTGCAATAATAAACATAATTTTTCACCTTCCATTTCTTTTATCATTCTACAAGAACCTTTTCCATTTGTCACGGAAAAATTAAACGAATAATTCTTCCACATTTTTCATACATTATAGAAAATGAAACAATCTTTGAAACCAATTACCAGGAGGTCTCACTATGAGTTCCAAAACAAAAATTGTTGTACTTCACATGAAAGAAATCATCTATACCGTTATTTTCGCAGTATTGGCCATTATTCTGATCCTGCTTTTGATATTCATGTTCCGTCCGGAACATCGCTCCGCCTCAAAAGATAACCGGATCTATACTCCGGGAATCTACACCTCAGATATCACTCTGAACAATACTGCGCTGGAAGTTGAGGTGACTGTAGATGAATCCCATATCAATTCCATCCGTTTCACCAATCTGAACGAATCTATCACAACCATGTATCCGTTCATCGAACCTGCGATCGAAGATATTGCCGAACAGGTCTACAAAAAACAGTCACTCAACAATATCCAGTATTCATCTGACACTCCTTACACTTCCCAGCTGATTGTCCAGGCCATTGAAACTGCATTGAAAAAAGCCGGAACTACAAAGTAGTTGCGGCTTTTTCTTACATCTGACAGTGGCCTGTGCGATGCCACCCGGCAGGTACTTTCGTCTTTTTGCTTTTATCCTTCAACGATAAGATAACGACCATCCGATAGCGCAAATACTTCTGATGCATCTTCAATCTCTTCGTCAGACATTCCACTGACATCCATTCCTTCCTGATCAAGGAATTCCCTGACTTCTCCGATATTATCTACGATAGAAGCCATACAGTCCTCCAGAAAAGCCTCTGCCTCTTCCAAAGTCTCTGCAACCGGTTCATCAAACAGCTGTCCCTGATTCAAAATAAACGTCTGCAGACATTCTTCATCATACTCGTACATACATCTCAACCTCCCTTATCGTAATATTACACAAACTGCAACAGTTCATCCGGTCTGTCGATCAGATCATCTGCTCCCGCAGTTTCTAACGTTTTTCTGTCCCGGAATCCCCACAACACACCTATCATCTTAAGGCCTGCATTCCTTCCGGTTGCCGCATCAACTTCTGAATCTCCGATATACAGGCATTCTTCTTTTGATACGTGCATCTGTTCCATAAGATACCATACTCCGTCCGGCTCCGGTTTCCTTCGGATACCTTCTTTCTGTCCCTGTGCATAATCAAACAATTCTTCTCCAAAGATTGCTTTCACAACTTTTACTGTCTGACGGTCCGGCTTATTGGAAAGGACTGCCAGTTGAATTCCTTTATCTTTCAATGCTTTCAACATCTCCGGGATTCCTTCATAAGGTGTTACATGATATGTACAATTCCGGTCAAATATACGTCCGTATATTTCCATCCCCTCTTCAATTCTTGAAGCATCTGTGTCTCCAACTGCCTTCAGTGACTTTTCCATTAATACCCTGGCTCCATTCCCGACAAACAACCTGCACTGATCTTTTGTGATCTTTGAAAGTCCCATCTCCTCAAGTGTCAGATTTACGGAATATGTCATAGATTCCAATGTATTTGTTAATGTTCCATCCAGATCAAATATACAAGCTTTCATTATACAAATTCCTCCTGCAAATATCATAGTATGAGACCGTCAAAAATGCAATACCAAAAATGCGCCAGCCCTTAGATAAGGTACTGGCGCATAGTTTTCAACGCATTCTTCTCCAGCCTGCTGACCTGAGCCTGGGATATCTGTATCTCCTTTGCAACTTCCATCTGCGTTCTTCCCTGAAAGAACCGGAGCTTGATAATATAACGTTCCCGTTCATCAAGATGCTTCATTGCTTCCTCCAGTGACAGGTCTTCCACCCATTTTTCTTCTTTATTCGTCTGATCACTCAATTGATCCATCACATACAATGCATCTCCACCATCATTATAGACCGGTTCCTGCAGACTCATCGGTATCTGGATTGCATCCAAAGCAAACATAATATCCTCTTTGGATATGCCAATTTCTGTCGCAATTTCCTGCACCGTCGGTTCTTTCTGGTTCTTCTTTCTGTAACTTTCCCTTGCATAGATTGCTTTATATGCCGTATCTCTGAGTGACCGGCTGACACGAATGGAATTGTTATCTCTCATGTACCTTCTGACTTCTCCAATGATCATTGGTACTGCATAGGTGGAAAATTTTACCTCTAATTCTGTGTTAAAATTATTAACCGCCTTAATCAGTCCGATACACCCAATCTGGAACAGATCATCCGGGTTCTCCCCGCTTGCCCCAAATCGTCTTATCACGCTCAGGACAAGTCGTAAATTTCCTTTAATGTACTCTTCTTTCGCTTCCCGGTCTCCTTCTTTGATGCGTACAAACAAAGCTTCCTTCTCCTCTTCATTCAGGATAGGAAGCTTTGCCGTATTCACACCACATATTTCTACCTTTCCCTGTGCCATTACAGACCTCCTGTCAGAATCTCATCCATCAGTTTCTATTAAGATGATGCTCCTTATCGCACAGGCTTATGCGGTTTCTTATCAAATAAAAAAAATTTTACTCCTTGACATCTGGCAGATTCTGCGTTATCTATCCCACTTATCTGCCAGATTCTGAATCTGGGTCTCGAACTTGGCCATATCTTTATTCGCCAGACCTTCATTCTTATACACAACGTTCAGCAAACGCTTTGCAGCTGCCACCAGACGATTAAATGCGGATGCACTCTTAAGCTTACTTGGTTTCTCATCTGATTTTTTCGGAATCTTCTGTCCGATCGTTATAATCTCATTTGCTGCGAGATCTACTGCTCCACCTGAATATGGTGCGAATGCCGGACAACCGAATGTATCTTCTACCAATTTTGCAAAATGATCTGTCACTGTATCTTCCCCATGCACAACCATTACGCGGTCCGGTATTTTTTCAAATCCCCTGATCCAGTCCAAAAGACCATTCATATCTGCATGTCCGCTGATCCCTTTCAATACCTCGATCCTGGCATTGACCGTGATATTCTCTCCAAACAGCTTTACACTCTCTGCACCCTCAATCAGTTTTCTTCCAAGCGTTCCGACTGCCTGATATCCCACAAAACAGATCGTGCATTCCGGACGCCACAGATTGTGCTTCAAATGATGCCGGATCCGTCCTGCTTCGCACATACCGGATGCAGACAGAATAACTTTCGGTTTTGTATCAAAGTTGATCTGTCTGGACTCGTCACTGGTAATCGTCGTCTTCAGACCCCGGAACAGCAGAGGATTGATCCCCTGATTTACCAATTCCATTGCTTCCTCATCAAAACATCCTTTGACATTTTTATTAAACACATTCGTTGCTTCGATTGCAAGCGGACTGTCCACATATACTTCAAATCCCGGAAATTCCGGAAGCAGATTCTTTTCTTTGATCTCACGGATAAAGTACAAAATCTCCTGCGTACGTCCAACCGCAAAAGAAGGAATCACCACATTGCCGCCTTTTTGGAATGTCTCTCTCAAAATCCTTGTAAACTCTCCTACATAATCTGGAATATCCTCACCATGTGTACGGTCTCCGTATGTAGATTCGATCACCAGATAGTCTGCCTCTTTTACTAACTGGGGATCTTTAATGATCGGCTGATTGACATTTCCCACATCTCCGGAAAATACAACCTTCTTCGAGACATCTCCTTCGGTTATCCATACTTCAATGCTTGCCGATCCAAGCAGATGCCCCACATCATTGAATCTTACTTCAATTCCGTCACACAACGTAATCTTCTGTCCGTAATCTACCGGTGCCAGAAGCTTCGTTGCGGCATCTGCGTCTGCAACCGTATAAATTGGTTCGTATTCCGGTTCTCCGCTTCTTCTTGCCTTCCTGTTTCTCCATTCCGCTTCAAATTCCTGAATATGTGCGCTGTCACGAAGCATAATATCACAAAGATCTGCCGTTGCAAATGTGGTGATGATCTCCCCGGAAAATCCTTTTTTCACCAGAAGCGGAATATTTCCGGAATGATCAATATGTGCATGTGTCAGAAGAATGTAATCTACATCTCCCGGTGCAACCGGAAGTTCCTGATTCTCGTAAAGATCCGGTCCCTGCTCCATTCCACAGTCAATCAAGATATTCTTTCCGCATGCTTCAAGAAGATGACAGCTTCCAGTCACTTCATGGGCTGCTCCAAAAAAACTAAGCCTCATATGACCAACCCCTTTTTCTTTTTATTGTAGCACATTTTCAGGAATACTTCACCATTTCCCGGCGCAATCTTTGCATAATCTTTTTCTCTAATCTGGATATGTAAGACTGGGAAATACCAAGCATATCTGCCACCTCTTTCTGTGTCTTTTCTTCTCCGTCGGCTGTCCCCAGACCGAACCTCATCCGGATGATCATCTGTTCCCTTCCTGACAGGCGGCTGATTGCTTTGATCAGTACTTTCTTCTCTGCATCATTTTCCAGATCCTTATAGACAGCATCTTCCTCTGTTCCCAAAATGTCCGACAACAGCAGTTCATTTCCATCCCAGTCGACGTTTAAAGGCTCATCAATCGACACTTCCATCTTGGTCTTACTATTTCTCCTCAGATACATCAGAATCTCATTTTCAATACATCTGGATGCATATGTTGCAAGTTTGATATTCTTATCTGGATCAAACGTATTAATTGCTTTTATCAACCCAATTGTACCTATAGAAATCAAATCCTCAACTCCTACTCCGGTATTATCAAATTTCTTTGC
>ERZ1031885.1062-NODE-1062-length-10182-cov-15.863039_pt1 | contig 10182 bp, 8 predicted proteins | sample MGYA00518168_ERZ1031885 | MGnify/ENA primary metagenome ERZ1031885 (study PRJEB33719, sample SAMN04261269) | wastewater metagenome | biome: rural village; feature: human; material: feces | host: Homo sapiens | place: El Salvador | collected 2014-01-14 ...
ATCATTTTCTGGGCAAGGGGAGCGTACCATGTCTTCACCTCCTGTTCTGTAGGCGTATGACCGCCAGGGAAATGGAAGGCTTGGTTGTAATGCTGCAGGAAAAGAGGGGAGAAGTGAGCCAGGGTGTCCTGCTCACCAAAAAGTCCCCACACACGATCCTTATAATAGGGGTTGCAATGGTCAAACTGCACGGCTTCCAGTTCCGCAAACTCCTCAATCAGCGCCTCGTCAATCACCAGCCGCTGATTGCCGTCCCTTCTCGGAGCCTTGTATTCATGCTCGCCGATTCGCTCCTTCAGAAACTCCGTCATCATGAAATACGGATTGCCGAGCAGGGCAGGAATGCCCACCACCGGAGCCAGCATCTGGGCGAGGAAAGAGCCGCAGCTGTTGCCCAGAAGCAAGTCGGGCTGTTCTCGGTCGATGATGGAGCGAATCTCCTTCAGTGCCTCCTTGGGGTGCAATGGCAGGTCGGGAGTCAGCACCACTGCCGTCCCCTCAAACGCCTCTTTCAAGGCTCTCGCCATCGGACAACTGCCCGTGGCGAAGAATCCGTGTAGGAATAATATCTTCTTCATCTAATCATTTGATAATGATGCGCCTGTAATCTAGGAGGATAAGCTATGCTCAAACCCCATGTTGGCGCATTATATTTCTGCAAAAATACAAAAAATATTCAGAAAAGGATTCATTCAGCTAGGCTTTGTTGGGGCTAGTGGACTGGATTTAACCTAATTTATAAATTAGGAGCACTCAATAATTATCTTAAAAAATCTTATTTGTTCAATAGAAAGTTTTGATATTCAGAATATAATCACTATATTTGCACGTAATATTAGTGGTAATATTATGTGCAATATTAAATATTATATAGATGAAACAGCTGCATATTTCGGCAATATGTTGGGCGAAAAAGTAGCAAATCATTGCCCATCCACCCCTGCCGTCTGGACTTTGATAGATTCGGAGAGCTTATCGGTTTGAAGAAGAAGCGTATAGAAATGATACTTGACTCTTTTTCTATGAGGACGTAGGCAGTTTTAAAACAGCTCTTCTAGCGAGTTCTTTTCCGATGATGCCTCCAATAAGTTACCTTTTAGCTAACAGAATAAACTATTGATACTTTTCTCATTTTTCAGTATTATCGCTAAAATATTATTTTTTAATCTTTCAATGAAGTTTTTGGCTTAAGTTTGTGTTGTTTCAGTAAAAATGATTACCTTTGCAATATCGTCTGAAAATGCAGCCGAAAGTAATGAATAAAAAAGATGCACAATATGCAGTATCCATTGATATCAGAATATGTAAAGGCCATTCAAGATGCTGGTGATAATCTTGAACAGTTGGCTCACTTGACTCCTGTACTGGATGATCACGGAGAGCCATATCGCAGTAGTGGTGCTTTTGCCGTGGTGTTTAAGATGCAGGACAAGCGTACCGGGAAATATTATGCCCTGAAGTGTTTTACGGAAGAACAGGAGGGGCGAGCTGATGCCTATCGTCAGATTGCAGATGAATTGGATATGATTGATTCCTCATACATCACTTCAGTAAAGTATATGGAGAAGGAACTCTTCGTGGACAGTCAATGCGAGGAGGATGAATTTCCTGTATTGTTGATGGATTGGGTAGAAGGGGAGACGATGGAAGCTTACATCGCAGCAAACTATCACAATCAATCTGCCATGTCAATGCTTTTTTATCGCTTTGGCAAAATGGCAGCTTGGCTCCGTACCCAGTCTTTTTCTCATGGTGACATTAAGCCAGACAATATCATAGTCCGTCCCGATGGTTCTCTTACATTGGTGGATTATGACGGGATGTTTGTGCCATCTATGAAGGGCAGCCATTCTCCAACTATCGGTACCAGGGATTTCAGTCATCCATTGCGTACTGTGGATGATTTCGATGAAACGATAGATGATTTTTCATTGGCAAGCATCGCCTTGTCATTAAAGGCTATCTCAATGAAATCTACTTTGTTAGATATCTATGGTGCCTCAGACAGACTTCTCTTCTCAGAAAATGATTATCGCAATCCTTCAAATAGCAAGGTCATATCAGCCCTGCAGGAATTGATGTGTGATAAAGACTTCTGTACTCTTTACTCTCTTTTCATGCTTGCATTGGCGAGAAAGGAGCTTTCAGCATGTTCTTTTAGATTGTTTATTGGCGAAAAGCCTAATATAACTCCTGTGATGAATGAAGATTTATCGACAAAACGAACAAAAGAAGAGTTAAAAGAGTCTCTTGTTGATGAATGGGGCGTGAAATATAGCAAAGATGGAAGAAAATTGTTGGATGTTTCACTAAATATTCGTGGAGCTTATTCAGTCAAAGAGGGTACAAAAATAATATGTGATGGGGCGTTTTGTAATTGCTTTTCTCTGTCTAACATAGTCATCCCTGATAGTGTGACTAGCATTGGGAAAGAGACATTTTTAAATTGTTTCTTGTTGAAATCTATATCCATTCCGAAAAGCGTAATTTGCTTAAACGGCAATCCGTTTTTTAAATGGGATGGTAAATTAGAATGTTTATCTCCGAACTTTATTTATGAGGATGATGTCTTGTTCAATAAGGACAAAAGCAAAATTATCGCATTTAGAGATAAGAATACGACATCATATGTCATTCCTGATTATGTTACCAGCATTGGGGAGAGGGCATTTGATCATTGCTCTGCTTTGCGTAGCATAGTTATTCCAGATAGTGTTACTAGCATTGGTGAAAGGGCATTTTATAGTTGCAGTTCTTTGTCTAACATTGTCATCCCCAATAGTGTGACTCACATAGGAAGTATTGCGTTTAATAATTGTAGTTCTCTGTCTGACTTTGTCATCCCTGATAGTGTAACTAGCATAGAAAGTGATGCATTTGGTTATTGTAGTTCTCTGTCTAACATCGTCATCCCTGATAGTGTGACTAATATTGGGGAAGGGGCATTTTATGCCTGTCATTCTTTGTCTAGCATAGTCATCCCTGCTAGTGTGGCTAGCATAGGAAGTGATGCGTTTGCTGGATGTAATTTCTCAAACAATCTTAAACAAGAATTAATTTCCCGTTTCGGAGATAAAATATTTTAAAAATTATGATATTAATAGAATCTAAGCGTAAGAAATACGAAAACATATTAAAGAAACATCCCGATGCCATCATTGCGGATGTAACTAGCCATGCTAAAGATAGCTTAATCAAGTTAAGCCCATTCTATCCGCATGGTGGAATACCAGTTCCATTCAGCAATGGAGTGACAGCTACTTGTGTAGAAGCTATTTGGCAGGGATTGAAAGTGTTTGAAGGAGCAGATGTAGATGTGCAGATGTTCCAGAATGACACGATGAAGAATATCAAGCGAACTGTACGCAAGTATGGAAAGCCGTTGGGACATCGCAAGGGAGTAAATGGCAAGGAACTCCTAGGATATATAGAAGCAAGAAAGCAGATATATATTCCAACCTACCAATGGATGTTGGAGAATAAAGTGCCCACAATCATTGAACGGTTGAAGGAGGCAAGTAAAACGAAAACCATCATCTTGTTGGATTATGATACCAACTGTGATGTGGATGACCCAAGCAAACCCTTGTCTCATGCCTTTTTGATCAAGGCATACGTAGATGGTATTTATCCTTATGGAGAAAAACCAGATACGGAGGCAATACTACAGGTTGATAAGCCACAGGAATTAAATCTTTTTGGATAGAATAACAACAAAAATATAAATTATGAGTAAACGAAATAATTGGGAGGATTTTAAGAATATCCTTGAGCAGCATCATATTACAACGTTGTATCATTTTACAGATCGTGACAACTTAGAGAACATCATCAAGAATGGTGGCCTCTTTTCCTGGAAGGATTGTGAGGAACGTGGAATTACGATTCCTAAGCCCGGAGGTGGTGGCCCTGGCTCTACTTCCTGGTCGCTCGACAAACGAGATGGGCTGGAGCATTATGTGAGAGCGAGCTTTACCAAGCAGCATCCAATGATGTATGTAGCGATGAGCGAGCAACGTATATCTAACCCCGTAATTTTGGAAATAGACCCAGAGGTGATATTTGATGAACAGACTAAGTTCTCAGATAGAAATGCTACAAGAAGCGGTGCCAACGTTGGCGGAAACCTGGAAGATTTCAAGAAAATTCATTTTCAGACAGTCAAGGCAAACAAGCATTTTGACCTGGATATAAATGAACAGCCTTTCTATCAAGCCGAGATTCTAGTAAAGAACAGCATACCCCTGAAGTATATTAAGAACATCGGCAACTTTGGTATTCCGATTCCAAGCCAGCCACAGATATTGCAGAGCAAGAATGCATATACGGCTCGTGTTGACCGTGAGCATCCTACAGCATTCATCTTCCTGGTGGACCAAAGTGTTTCTATGCGCAGAATTACTACCTTCAATGGTGAGGATATGACTTTATCTGAGGCTGTTGCCCGTATTGTAAATGCCCAAATCAACGAGTTGGTGGAGCGATGTGTGAAGATTAATGAAACTCGCCATTACTTTGATATTGCTATGATAGGTTATGGCACGGAGGCTTATAGTGCCTGGAATGGCAATCTGGAAGGACGAGACTTCGTTACTCCTGAAGAGATTCGTGATAATCCTTATCAAAAGAAAATGGTGAAGGAAGAGAAGCGTATTCGTAAAGGAATAGTCTTCAAGGAAGTTGAGAAGAAGCAGTGGATGGTAGCTCGCCATGATGGTAGTTGGACACACATGGATAAGGCTTTCAAACGTGCGGAAGGTTTGCTCGAAAACTGGATGAAAGAGCATCATGACAAGGATTGTTATCCGCCAACGATTATCAATATCACTGATGGTGAATATAACGGAACCTCGCATGATGAGATGCTGCAACTTGCCAATCAGTTAAAATCGATGTTTACCAATGATGGTAATGTCTTGCTCTTCAATATTCACGTTGTGCCAGGACATGCAGAATCGGTCGTATTCCCTGCAACTGTAGATGAATTGAACGGAAATGGATATGGTGAGAAACTTTATAATATGTCAAGTCTTTTGCCGCTCAACTACAATGAGCAGATCCGTAATATCTTTGGAGATAAGCAGGCTGATATCCGTTACCATGCTATGGGTGTAAATACGGGTATGGAGAGATTGGTTAAAATGATGAAGATTGGCACACTTTCGAGTATGCTGGTTAATCAGAATCTGTAATGATATATAGAAAAGATATGAACAGAGGTGTTAGTATAGCAAAGTTCAATGACCATGTTGCAAACGAAGATGCTTTCTACTCATCGGATACCTGTATAGCTGTATCCGATGGGGCAGGAGGCTGTGGCTTGTTTGCCAATGAGTGGTCGGAGTATCTTGTAAAACATCTTCCAAAAGATAAACCCGTCGTCTCCTTCAAAGAACTTGACAAATGGGTAGATGGCATTTGGGAGCCCTTTTATAATGAGCACGAGGAAAGAGCAAAGGAAGGCGATGGCATTCTTTTGAATAAATATTATAATGAGGGGGCTTGCGCCACCATTGCTGCTGCATGGATAACAGGGGATAAGCAATGTAAATGGATGGCATACGGCGATAGCGTAGTCTTTCATTATAGTCAGGATACAGGTGTCTTGGAACATAGTTTTACGAAATTGTCTGATTTTAGCAATCCTCCCAGGTTGGTTAGCTGTAAAGATCCCCTGGAAGAGGAAGGTTTCAGATGTGGTGACTTTGATTTGGATGAATCTTCGGTAGTCTTTGCTGCCAGCGATGCCTTATCGCATTATATCATGATGATGTATGAATTGTCTAAAAGTAAGGAGTATGGTGCGGAGCTTGCTGAAGAATATCTAAAAGCATCTGGCAATTCCCAACTTTTGAAAACAGCTGAGACCATGAAGTTTGATTTTTGCAAGGATGTGCTCCAATCTTTGTTGGATGCAACATCATCCGACAGCCTGTTTGAACAGTATCTGAAAAAACTGAACTCGGAAGGAATTTTAGATTTGGATGATTTCACGCTAGTTTATTTTAAAGGCTAGTGCCCATCTTCTTTATATTCCTATTTGTTGTTATTAAGATTTGTAGAAACAGATAAAATTACAGTACACAATATGCAGTATCCATTGATATCAGAATATGTAAAGGCCATTCAAGATGCAGGTGATAATCTTGAAGAGTTGGCTCACCTGACTCCTGTACTGGATGATCACGGAGAGCCATATCGCAGTAGTGGTGCTTTTGCCGTGGTGTTTAAGATGCAGGACAAGAGTAGCGGGAAATATTATGCCCTGAAGTGTTTTACGGAAGAACAGCAGGGGCGAGCCGAAGCCTATCGTCAGATTGCAGACGAACTGGATTTGTTAGATTCTCCATACATTACATCAGTAAAGTATATGGAGAAAGAACTCTTCGTTGACAGTCAATGCGAGGAGGATGAATTCCCTGTATTGTTGATGGATTGGGTAGAAGGGGAGACGATGGAAGCTTACATTGCTGCAAATTACCGGAATCAGTCAGCCATGTCGATGCTTAGTTATCGTTTTGGCAAGATGGCGGCTTGGCTCCGTACCCAGTCTTTTTCTCATGGTGACATTAAGCCAGACAATATCATAGTCCGTCCCGATGGTTCTCTTACATTGGTGGATTATGACGGGATGTTTGTGCCATCTATGAAGGGCAGCCATTCTCCAACTATCGGTACCAGGGATTTCAGTCATCCATTGCGTACTGTGGATGATTTCGATGAAACGATAGATGATTTTTCATTGGCAAGCATCGCCTTGTCATTAAAGGCTATCTCAATGAAATCTACTTTGTTAGATATCTATGGTGCCTCAGACAGACTTCTCTTCTCAGAAAATGATTATCGCAATCCTTCAAATAGCAAGGTCATATCAGCCCTGCAGGAATTGATGTGTGATAAAGACTTCTGTACTCTTTACTCTCTTTTCATGCTTGCATTGGCGAGAAAGGAGCTTTCAGCATGTTCTTTTAGATTGTTTATTGGCGAAAAGCCTATCTTGCTTCAAACAATTGAAGACTTATCAACCAAAGCTACAGAGGAAGAGCGGAAGGAGGCTCTTGTTGATGAATGGGGTGTGAAATATAGCAAAGATGGAAGAAAATTGTTGAAAGCCCCTTACGAACTTAATGGTACTTATTCTATTAAAGAGGGTACACAAATCATCTGTGATAGTGCATTTGATCATTGCTCTGCTTTGCGTAGCGTTGTTATTCCTGATGGCGTAACTTTCATTGGGGACAATGCATTTATGGGTTGTAAATCTTTGCGTAGCGTTGTTATTCCTGACAGTGTTACTAGCATCGGGGTGTGTGCATTTGAAAATTGCAAGTCTTTGACAGATATTGTCATCCCTAATAGTGTAACTAGCATTGGGAATGGTGCGTTTTTTGGTTGCTCTTCTTTGCGTAGCCTCGTTATTCCTAATAGCGTTACCAGCCTTGGATTTGGTGCTTTTGCCTTTTCATCTTTAAGTAGTATTATTATTCCCGATAGTGTAACTAGCATTGGGGATGAGGCTTTTAATTTTTGCAAATCTTTGAAAAGCCTCGAAATTTCTAGCAGTATCACAAGTATTGGGAATGGTACATTTGGTTATTGCTCTTCTTTGACAGACATAGTTCTTCCTTCTAGTGTTACCAGCATTGGGAAGAGGGCTTTTGATGGTTGCTCTTCTTTGCGTAGCCTCGTTATTCCTGCTAGTGTTACTAGCATAGGTGATAGAGCTTTTTGTGGTTGTTCCTCGTTGAAATATATATCCATCCCTAAAAGCGTAATTGACTTAAACGGCAATCCGTTTGCTGAATGGAAAGGCAAATTAGAATGTTTATCTCCTAACTTTGTTTATGAGGATGATATCTTGTTCAATAAGGATAAAAGTAGAATTATTTCTTTCAGAAATCAAAATATAAAATCGTATATCATCCCTTCTAGTGTGACTAGCATTGGTGATCATGCATTTTCTTGTTGTGATTCTCTGTCAGAGATAGTCATCCCTTCTAGTGTGACTAGCATAGGCGATTGTGCATTTTCTTGTTGTGATTCTTTGTCAGAGATTGTTATCCCTTCTAGTGTGACTAGCATTGGTGATAGTGCATTTTCTTGTTGTGATTCTCTGTCAGAGATAGTCATCCCTTCTAGTATTACTTGCATAGGTGATAGTGCATTTTTTAACTGCAAATTCCCAGACAATCTTGAACAAGAATTAATTTCCCGGTTTGGAGATAAAATATTTAGTTTGTAGTAAATATATTTTTATAATTATGATATTAATAGAATCTAAGCGTAAGAAATACGAAAACATATTTCACATATATACATAATATATACTGAATGTAGCTTTTTGAGTAAAGGAAATCCTCGCTGACATGTCTGAGATAGCCATTTCTACCATCAAGAAAATAGAGAGCGGTAAAGGAAACCCCTCTCTATCGACGGTTGAAAAAATCATGGATATCCTTGGCATGGAGGTTAAATATGAGATTCGTCAAACGGTTTAATGATCCAGTCTCACTTACCATGCCTTTCAGGGAAGAGCCTTATCAGTCTGATTATCTATTCCCGGTTTTTACCAATATGCTTCCAGAAGGAGCAAACAGAAAGATAGTCTGCAGAAGTTGGCGATTGGATGAGAAGGATTTCTTTGGACTTCTTCTGAAGATAGCAACCCATGATACGATAGGAGCAATAACCGTAAAAGAAGTAGAATTTTGAAATCCCGAAATCCTTAATGACCCTTAATGACACTGCCCCTTAATGACACCTGCGGAAATAAATAAACCGCTCCACCTATTTATATATATAGGAGGAGCGGTTGTAGTAGATAAAATCATCTCAAAAACTAATCACATGCAGATTTCATTCTGCTTTCTTGCATCTTACTTTCTGCCTTCCTGCTGCTTACATGCAGCTTGAAACTCCGAGCGAAGTGGCTATTGCGGTGAGAATGCTAATCGCAATCTGAATCACCATTTTCCAGGTATCCTTCTTCATAGACTTTTGTCTTTTAGAAATTTACTTCGTCACTGCCGCCGCCTTCACTTCCGGTATTGCTGCCGCTGGTTCCCTGGTCACCGGTGGTTCCGCTACCGCCAGCTCCCTGCGTTCCGCTGCCGCCACCCTGGGTTCCGCTGCCAGTGGTTCCGTCTCCATCGCCACCTCCGTCAGGAGTTTCTGGAATATTGAGGTCCACGTTGGTCTTGCCCTCCCTGATTGCCTTGATCACGGCAGCCTGAGCGCTGCGGCTAGCCACGAGGTTGAATTCTGCGTCGTCGAGCAGGTTCTTGAACTGCTGACCAGGCTCCCACTGAACCTTCACGTTGGTGATGTTCTGCGCCGTAAACTTGTCGGCAGTCTCTGCACCCTTGGAGCTGAGCAGGATAGAGAAGTCGCCCAGGTCGCCCAGTCGGATCTTCTTGCCTTCGAGCAGCATCTCTCTCATGCAGTCCACTGCCATGTAGAGGATGGCGCTGATGTCAGCTCTTGAATACACGCTGCCGTGAGAAGTGATGTGCTTGGCAAACTTCTCGATGGTCATCACATCGGTGTACTGCGAGATGGCGAACGCATTCTGCTTCTCGGTCTTCACCAGGTCGGTGTCCTTCTTGTCCGGCTCCTTGCCGTCCTTCTTAGCCTGGTTGATACGTGACTTTGCCTGGTTGATCTCAAGGAGGTTTGCGTTCACGCTGCGCATTACGATGCTGTAGTTAATCATACTCTGTTCTGTGTTTAAGAGTTCACTGAATCACAACTACCCGGAAGCCCTTGTTTTTGCCCCGATTTTGGGTCTTAATAGATGACCGGCGCCTGCCACCATTTAAGCCCAGCCCCGGTCTTCATAGATGACCGGTTTTCGGCACAATAGGCTGTTCCTTCGATTGCCGGTGCAAAGATACAAAATTTCGAAGGCGAAATCAAGTTTTTATCGAAATAAGATGGTAAAAATGGCGTAAGTGCTTGATACATAGCTGTGTAAGCGAATGCCATTTTTGCGCATTGCTTGCAGGAGGGGGTTGAAGGGATTCTGATGCAGAAGATGCTGAGGGCGAAAGCGTGTCATTAAGGGTCAGTGTCATTAAGGGTCATTAAGAAAAATGGGAAATGTCATTAACAGCTATAGTATAATATAAATATTATTTATATTATACTATAGGGGGATTTTGCGCCCCCGGAAACCTTAATGAC
>ERZ1031885.1066-NODE-1066-length-10156-cov-51.918226_pt1 | contig 10156 bp, 6 predicted proteins | sample MGYA00518168_ERZ1031885 | MGnify/ENA primary metagenome ERZ1031885 (study PRJEB33719, sample SAMN04261269) | wastewater metagenome | biome: rural village; feature: human; material: feces | host: Homo sapiens | place: El Salvador | collected 2014-01-14 ...
TACGGCTACATCTGCCAGTTCCAGGCCCACCTTTATTATCCCAACTTCCTCAACCATTACAGCAAGACTTTGGGAGATACGGCGGTGGTGAGAGACATCATGGAGCAGAATATCCAATACCCGATGTTCGGCAAGGACTATTTCAAACGCAAGCAGTATTCTGCCCGCATCATCCACGACAAGGCTTTGGAGTGGATTGACAAGCAGGATAATAAGCATCCTTTCGTAGGATTCCTTACCTATACCCTACCTCACGCAGAGTTGGCTCAACCAGAAGATTCCATTTTAGAGAACTATCAGAAGACATTCTTTGATGATAAGACTTGGGGAGGATGGGAAGACTCAAGATACAACGCCGTGGTTCATACCCACGCACAGTTTGCCGGAATGATTACCCGTCTTGACCAGTATGTAGGAGAAATCTTCGCCAAGCTGAAGGTGAAGGGTCTCGACAAGAACACCGTGGTAATCTTTACCTCTGATAACGGTCCTCATGAGGAAGGCGGCGCCGATCCAAAATTCTTCGGTCGCGACGGCAAGCTGAAGGGCTTGAAGCGCCAGTGCTACGAGGGCGGCATCCGCATCCCGTTCATCGCCTGGTGGCCGGAGCACATCAAGGCGGGCAGCGTAAATGATACCCAGTTTGCCTTCTACGACCTGATGCCAACCTTCTGCGACCTTGCCGGAATCAAGAACTTCGCCAAGCGCTACACCAACAAGAAGTTGGCAGGTGATGGTTTCGACGGAATCTCCATCGCTCCTACCCTCCTGGGCAAGGATGCCGAGCAGAAGCACCACGACTACCTCTACTGGGAGTTTCACGAGACCGACCAGATAGGTGTAAGGAAAGGAGACTGGAAACTGGTAGTAGAAAAGGGAGAACCACATCTCTACAACTTAGCTACTGACATTCATGAAGATTATGATGTATCAGCTGAGCATCCGGAAATATTAGCCGAACTTTTAGCTGCCATCAAGAAGGAACATAGAGATAGTCCTGATTTCCAAATCACTTTACCAAAATTTTAGGCACACAGTCCTGATGCAGATTACATTTCCCTCATTTAGAAAAGAATGAATATGATGAACGATAATATAGCAACCCCATTTGCCAAGCCCCTGTACGTGATGCTGAAACCGGCTGGTGCTCATTGCAACTTAGATTGCAAATACTGTTATTATCTGGAGAAAAACAACCTCTACAACACATCTCAGCGGCATCTCATGACCGACGAGATGCTGGAGCAATTTACCCGAGAGTACATCGAGGCACAAACCATGCCGCAGGTGCTTTTCACCTGGCATGGAGGTGAGCCGCTGATGCGCTCCATCGACTTCTACAAGAAGGCGCTGGAACTGCAGAAGAAGTACGCCCACGGCAAGCAAATCGATAACGTCATCCAGACCAATGGTACACTCCTTACCGATGAATGGTGTGAGTTTTTCGCTCAAAACCATTTTCTGGTAGGTATCTCCATCGATGGTCCACAGGAATATCATGATCATTACCGACAGACATCTGCCGGAAAACCATCTTGGGAAAAAGTGATGCATGGCATCCATCTCTTGAAAAAACATAGAGTGGAATGGAATGCGATGGCAGTGGTAAATGCATACAACGCAGAACATCCTTTGGAGTTTTATCATTTCTTCAGAGACAATGGTTGCCAGTACCTGCAGTTTACCCCTATCGTGGAACGACTGACAGAGCATGAAGACGGACGCACTTTAGCAAGTTTAGCCGATGTGAGTCATGAAGATAATTATGAGGATGTAGGGAATGCGAAAAAACAGAAAGAAAATCAGGAAATCACAATTGCCGATTTCTCAGTAACTCCTGAACAATGGGGCAAATTTCTCTGTACCATTTTCGATGATTGGGTTCGCCATGATGTAGGTAAAATCTTTGTGGAAATCTTCGACTGTACACTGGCCAACTGGGTAGGTGTGCAACCAGGCATCTGCGCCTATTCCAAGGAGTGCGGTCATGCCGGAGTGATGGAACATAATGGCGATGTATTCTCCTGCGACCACTTCGTATTCCCGGAATATAAACTGGGAAATATCCAGGATAAATCCCTGATAGACATGCTTTATGGAGAAAAGCAACAGGCATTCAGTCGCTTGAAACACACCTCTCTTCCCCGCCAATGCAAGGAGTGCGATATGGAATTTGCCTGTCATGGCGAATGCCCTAAAAACCGATTTGAAAATGATAAATATGGAGAGCCTGGCTTGAATTATCTCTGCAAGGGATATTACGAATACTATACCCATGTGGCTCCTTATATGGACTTTATGAAGCGGGAATTGCAGGCACAGCGTCCTCCAGCCAACATCATGAATGTTTTGAAATAAACTTAATATAAGGAAGAAAAATAGCCAGAAACATTTGTTTATCAAAAGATAATTCGTACTTTTGCAAAAGATATTTAAAAAAAAGAAGAATATGGACTTAAAAGGAATCTATACTGCAGATGCCAACCGATACACAGACTCGGAGGCACTCTATAAAAGATGTGGCAAGAGCGGAGTTCTCTTACCAAAAATAAGTCTTGGTTTCTGGCATAACTTCGGAGGAGTAGATCCTTACGAGCGCAGCAGGGCCATTACTCATTATGCTTTCGATCATGGCATTACCCACTTCGACCTGGCCAACAACTATGGTCCTCCTTATGGTAGTGCCGAAGAAACGATGGGCAGACTCATGCAAGATGATTTCCGTCCATATCGTGATGAACTTTTCATTGCCACCAAGGCAGGATATGATATGTGGGAAGGTCCTTATGGCAACTGGGGTTCCCGCAAGTATCTGATGGCCAGTCTCGACCAGAGTCTCAAGCGCATGAACCTCGACTATGTAGATCTCTTCTACAGTCATCGCTACGACCCTAACACACCGCTCGAAGAAACACTTCAGGCGATGGTAGATATCGTGAAGCAAGGCAAGGCGCTCTATCTCGGCATCAGCCGATGGCCACTGGAAGCCCTGAAGTTCGCAGACAAATATCTCAAGGAGCGCAACTGTCCACTGCTCATCTTCCAGGACAGACTCAACATGCTCGACCGTGCACCGCAGGAGAATGGAACCCTCGACTATTGCCACGAGAATGGCATCGGTTTCATCTCCTTCTCACCTTTAGCACAAGGTCTCCTCACCGACCGCTATCTCAACGGAATCCCATCGGATAGCCGTATGGCAAAGGAACATTTCCTCAAGCACAGTGACTTGACACCGGAGTTGATGGAGCAGTTGAAGCAATGGAATGCCGAAGCAGGCGAACGTGGAGAAACACTCGCAGAAATGGCTCTCGCCTGGATTCTCCAGCAGAAAGGCGTTACCAGCGTATTGGTAGGTGCCAGCTCAACAGCCCAGCTGGAAAAGAACATGAAGTGTGTTCATGCCAAGGCTTTTTAATCCAGCACCCCGATGGTTCACAGGCATTTCCCGACTCTCGTTCAGCATGTATCTGATGCATATGTTCTTCCTGGCTCCTATTGCCAGTTTCTTTGTGAATGGCAACCAGGCAGAGCCGCTCATACCTGTTTGGGCAGCTATCCCCTGCATAGCTTTGCTTACCTATCTGTGCTGTGTGATTACCCGCAAAGTGCTATCATTGTTACCCGGAAACAAGTATTTTGGTATCTAAAAGTTAGAGTATTTTATCATTTAAAACTTATTTTCCTACCATTAGCGCAAATTATTCGCGGATAATCTGCGCTAATGGTAGGAAAAAAGTACGTTAGCGCAGATTATCTGCATACTATACCTATATAATTATCCGAATATTGCAGAAACGGAATATAATGGATAATTGGCAAGCCAATCCTGCTCCCTGTAAGGTGACATGGATAGGCGCATACCTTTCAATCCCTGATTGCGCTCCACAAACACCCTCAGACTCTTAGCCTGTAAATTCTCCTCAGCCTTTACTTCTATCGGAATGATTCTTTCCTCATCCTGCACCAGAAAATCTATTTCACCACGTGAATTTTCTGCCGACCAATAATAGATAGACAAGGAAGATTTCTCCTTCAACTGCTGCAGGACATACTGTTCTGTCAGCGCCCCCTTGAAATCAGAAAACAGCACATTTCCTTCCAGCAAGCTTTGGACAGGAATATTGCTCATGGCCCCCATTAGTCCCACATCAGACAGGAATAACTTGAAAGCAGAGAAATCCTCGTATGCAGCCAATGGCAACAAGGCTTTCTTGCAGCGATTTACCTTATAAATCAGCCCTGCATCTTTCAGCCATTCGATGGCGAGCTCAAAATCCTTTGCTCTGGCTCCTTCCTTCACGGCACCATAGATGAATTTTTTGTTTTCCTTAGCGAGTTGGGATGGAATGGATTTCCATACCATTCGGATACGTGGAACTTCTATAGCCGGGGCATGTTTGGAAAAATCACGCTCATACGCTTCAAGGATTCCTTTTTGAATGCTTCTGACTTTAGACAGATTCCCCTCACTGGCAAAAGACTGGACAACAGCCGGCATTCCCCCTACCAGATAATACTGACGCAGGCATTCCTCAAATTTATTCCGAAACATAGTTATCATATTCCAATCCTTTTTCATAAGCAGTTCCACCATCCTGCCTTCACCGATTGCATCCAGGAATTCAAAGAATGTAAGGGGATATAAATGCATGAAATCAACCTTACCTACAGGAAAAGAGTCATTCTGATGCATTGCTATTCCGAGCAATGAACCTGCAGCTACAACATGATATTGAGGTGTTTTTTCTGCAAAATACTTTAATGCGGTAATACCTCTGGGCGCTTCTTGTATCTCATCAAGGATAATAAGCGTATCTTCGTCTATAGAAACTCCTGTACTCCATTGTATACTATTAATAATGCGGGGGATATCAAAGTCATGAGCAAAAACTTCCCGGAGCATTTCATTGTCTTCGAAGTTTACATACGCACTACGTGTATAGGCCTCTTTGGCAAATTCCTGCATCAGCCAGGTTTTGCCAACTTGGCGGGCTCCAAGCATGATCAACGGCTTTCGGTCGTTGCTTGCTTTCCATTGATATAGGTATTTGATGGCATTTCTCTTCATAACTATCTGATTATTTGACACTTTTGAATACAAAGATACATTTTTTATTTCAAAGAATACAAAAAGTCGTCCTTAAAAATGTATAAAACTACAAAAAGTCGTCCTTAAAAGTGTGAGAAATCACAAAAAGTCGTCCTTAAAAGTGTATTTTACCCTTCGTCGCCTTACTGAATTTATACATCAAATGCAACATTGCATAGCTTGGCAGCGCATTGTTTTTCTTGAGCAAAAGATACAAAAAAAACTCTACTCGCATTCCTTTTCTAAAAATAAATGACGATTTATTTTGTAATATGCTAAAATAAATGTACTTTTGCACCTTGAATGGGGTTATACCTTATTATATTTAAGAAAAGAAACAAAATAAATAAGATAAAACAATGGAATACAACTTCAGAGAAATCGAGAAGAAATGGCACCAGAAATGGGTCGAGAACAAGACCTACAAGGTGACAGAGGATGAAAACAAGAAGAAATTCTATGTGCTCAACATGTTCCCTTATCCATCAGGAGCTGGTTTGCACGTAGGTCACCCACTTGGTTATATCGCTAGCGATATCTATGCACGCTACAAGCGTTTGAACGGATTTAACGTACTGAACCCTATGGGTTACGATGCTTACGGTTTGCCTGCTGAGCAGTATGCTATCCAGACTGGTCAGCACCCAGAGGTTACTACCGTAGCCAACATCAACCGCTATCGTGAGCAGCTCGACAAAATTGGCTTCTCTTTCGACTGGGACCGCGAGGTTCGTACCTGCGACCCTAAGTATTACCATTGGACTCAGTGGGCTTTCCAGAAGATGTTCAACTCATTCTTCTGCAACAGCTGCCAGAAGGCTCAGCCTATCGAAAAGCTCATCAAGCGCTTCGAGGAGAAGGGTTCTGCTGACTTGAACGTGGCTCAGAACGAGCAGATTGACTTCACAGCCGAGGAGTGGAACAGCTTCGACGACGTGAAGAAGCAGCAGATTCTGATGAACTACCGCATCGCTTACCTCGGCGAAACCATGGTTAACTGGTGTCCAGGTCTGGGTACTGTGCTTGCCAACGACGAGGTAGTAAACGGCGTAAGTGAGCGTGGCGGTTATCCTGTCATCCAGAAGAAGATGCAGCAGTGGTGCCTGAGAACATCAGCTTACTCTCAGCGTCTGCTCGATGGTTTGGAGACCATCCAGTGGAGCGACAGTATCAAGGAAACCCAGAAGAACTGGATTGGCCGTTCTGAGGGTACAGAGGTAGTATTCTCTGTAAAGGACAGCGACGTGAAGTTCACCATCTTCACCACCCGTGCCGATACTATGTTTGGTGTAACCTTCATGGTTCTGGCTCCAGAGAGCGAGTATGTTCAGCAGGTAACTACTGCCGAGCAGAAGGAAGAGGTGGAGAAATATCTCGACTACGTGAAGAAGCGTACCGAGCTTGACCGTATGGCTAACCACAGCGTAACCGGTGTATTCTCAGGAAGTTATGCCATCAATCCATTCACCGGCGAGGCAATCCCAGTATGGATTTCAGAATATGTATTGGCAGGATATGGTACAGGTGCCATCATGGCTGTGCCAGCTCACGATAGCCGTGACTACGCCTTTGCCAAGCACTTCAACCTGCCTATCATTCCTCTTATCGAGGGTGCTGATGTTTCAGAGGAGAGCTTCGATGCCAAGGAAGGTATCGTAACCAACTCACCTGTAGCAGGCAAGAGCAGCATGGACGGTTTCTCTCTGAACGGACTCACCGTGAAGGAGGCTATCGCAGCTACCAAGAAGTTTGTTACCGAGAAGGGCATCGGCCGAGTAAAGGTAAACTATCGTCTCCGCGACGCCATCTTCTCTCGTCAGCGCTACTGGGGTGAGCCATTCCCTGTATATTACAAGGACGGAATGCCACAGATGGTTCCAGAGGAGTGCCTGCCACTCGAATTGCCTGAGATTGAGACCTATAAGCCAACAGAGACTGGCGAGCCACCATTGGGCAGAGCCAAGAAGTGGGCTTGGGATGCTGAGAAGAAAGAGGTGGTTGACAAGAGCCTCGTAGATAACAAGACCGTATTCCCACTGGAGCTCAACACCATGCCAGGTTTCGCAGGTTCTTCTGCTTACTACCTGCGCTACATGGATCCTCACAACGATGAGGCTCTCGTAGGCAAGAAGGCTGATGAGTACTGGCAGAACGTGGACCTCTACGTAGGTGGTTGCGAGCATGCTACCGGTCACTTGATTTACTCCCGTTTCTGGAACAAGTTCCTCTTCGACCTCGGCGTAAGCTGCAAGGAAGAGCCATTCCAGAAGCTGGTGAACCAGGGTATGATTCAGGGCCGCTCTAACTTCGTTTACCGCATCAACAGCGATGACCACGACAAGGCTCCTGTATTCGTAAGCCTGAACCTGAAGAAGGATTACGACGTAACTCCTATCCACGTAGATGTAAACATCGTAAGCAACGATGTATTGGATATCGAGGCATTCAAGGCTTGGCGCCCTGAGTATCAGAACGCTGAGTTCATCCTGGAAGATGGCAAGTACATCTGCGGATGGGCTATCGAGAAGATGTCTAAGAGTATGTTCAACGTGGTGAATCCAGATATGATTGTCGAGAAGTATGGTGCTGATACCCTGCGTCTCTACGAAATGTTCCTGGGTCCTGTAGAGGCAAGCAAGCCTTGGGATACCAATGGTATCGACGGTTGCCACCGCTTCCTGAAGAAGTTCTGGGGTCTGTTCTACGAGAACCGCACCGACAACTTCCTTCCATCAGCCGACGAGGCTGCGAAGCCAGAGAGTCTGAAGAGCGTTCACAAGCTCATCAAGAAGGTAAGCGAGGATATCGAGAAGTTCTCTTACAACACTTCTATCTCAGCCTTCATGATTGCCGTGAACGAACTCGGTCAGCAGAAGTGCCGCAACAAGGAACTCCTGACAGATCTCGTCATCCTCATCGCTCCATTCGCTCCACACATCGCAGAAGAGTTGTGGGCAGCACTTGGCGAGCAGGGCAGCGTTTGCGATGCAGCATGGCCTAAGTATGATGAGCAGTATCTGAAGGAGAACGACATGCAGCTCACCATTTCCTTCAATGGTAAGGCTCGCTTCCAGATGACATTCCCTGTGAATACTCCTAACGAGGAAATCCAGAAACAGGTATTGGCAGACGAGAAGAGCCAGAAGTACTTGGAAGGATTCAACGTACTGAAGGTAATCATCGTACCGAAGAAGATTGTCAACGTCGTATTGAAAAAATAATGATATAGATAGGGATTGATAAATTCCTCTATAGAAATAATAAAACACATCGGGAAGAATCACCAGAAAATCTCCCGATATGTTTTAAAAAATGACGTGAGGAAATAAAGAAAGACTCCCTAAGTTTTTCCTAAAACCTCACGTTATTTTTTCATCTTCTCCGTTTTATGCATTTTTATGCAGGAAATATAATATTAAAAAGTTAGAATAATATGCAAATAGCAATCAGTCAAACAATAAAGAATGAGGTCAAAGACTACTTCTACATTACTTTAGGCCTCTTGATTTATACCTTTGGATGGACGATATTCTTGCTTCCATACCAGATAGTAACAGGTGGCGTAACGGGTATTGCTGCTGTCATCTACTATGGCACGGGGATACCTATCTATTTGTCGTATTTTCTCATCAATGCCGCCTTGCTGCTTGCAGCTCTGAAAATATTAGGATTCAAATTCATGGTGAAAACGATCTATGCCATCATCATGCTATCGGTATTCCTGGCTTTGGCGCAAGACTGGATGATTGGTGAAAATGGAAAGATGGTACAGGTACTGGGAGAGGGACAGGATTTCATGTCGCTCATCATCGGCTGTCTGTTTACAGGATTATCACTCGCCGTCGTCTTCCTGCATAATGGTAGTACGGGTGGAACAGATATCATCGCCGCCATCGTCAACAAATATCACAACATCTCGCTGGGACGAGTGCTCATCTTTGTGGATCTCCTCATCGTGGGCAGTTCCTTCTTCGTCTTCAATGCCAAACCAGATTTCACTACGATTGATGCAGTAAGAAAGGTAGTATTCGGTCTCTGTACGATGGTAATAGAGAACCTGGTGCTCGACTATGTGATGAATGCCAAGCGAGAGAGTGTACAATTCATGATATTCAGCAAGAAATATCAGGAGATAGCCAATGCCATCGGTATGCAGATGGATCATGGTGTGACGATTCTTGATGGTCACGGCTGGTACACGGGTGATGAGATGAAAGTGCTCTGTATCTTGGCTAAAAAGAACGAAAGCGTCACCATCTTCCGTATCGTGAAAATCATCGACCCGAATGCCTTTGTCAGTCAGAGTGCCGTCATCGGTGTATATGGCGAGGGATTCGATGAAATGAAAGTGAAAATCAAAGATAAAGACATCAAGCAGTTGAAATAACTGCTTGAATGTAGAGTCTTCAATATAGATTTGATATCAAGTTATTAATATCCATTTGAGAAAATAAAAATTATGAAGATAGTATTTGCAACAAATAATCAGCATAAACTCCAAGAAATCCGTGATATTTTAGGCAGCGACTATGAGGTAGTATCCTTGAAGGAAATAGGATGCGATGTAGATATTCCTGAGACTGGTAACACATTGGAAGAGAATGCTTTACAAAAGGCACAATATATCTACGACCACTACCATATCAGTTGTTTTGCTGATGATACCGGCTTGGAAGTAGAAGCTCTTGATGGTGCCCCTGGTGTACATAGTGCCAGATATGCAGAAGGTACAGATCACGACAGCGAGGCAAATATGGCCAAGCTGCTGAGAGAACTGGCTGGAAAGGAGAATCGTCAGGCCCGTTTCCGCACGGTTATCTGTTATATTGAGAAACAGGATGTATGTCCTTGTGGTTGCACCAGCATCAAGAAAGTACACCAGTTTGAGGGTATTGTAAATGGTCGAATCGCCACCGAGAAGCATGGCACAGAAGGTTTCGGTTACGACCCTATCTTCGTACCAGAAGGCTACGACAAGAGTTTTGCAGAACTGGGCGAAGAAATCAAGAATGGTATCAGCCATAGAGCAAGGGCCGTGGCAAAATTGGCAGAGTATCTGAAAAA
>ERZ1031885.1072-NODE-1072-length-10111-cov-4.090294_pt1 | contig 10111 bp, 6 predicted proteins | sample MGYA00518168_ERZ1031885 | MGnify/ENA primary metagenome ERZ1031885 (study PRJEB33719, sample SAMN04261269) | wastewater metagenome | biome: rural village; feature: human; material: feces | host: Homo sapiens | place: El Salvador | collected 2014-01-14 ...
AGTTCCGGATAATCCTTTAACTTATTGAACAAAGATTCGAACAACGTGTTTTTTTCTGATAAAAGCATACGGACAGCTTCCTCGAAGCCTTTTTTTGTCCACACATCGCTAAGTGAAGGATATGCCTCTTCCTGACTTATTCTTTCATCCATCAATTGACAAAGGCGTGATACAAGAAATGGGTATCCTGAGGTATAATTATACAGCCATTGTGCCATATCATTTATGTTCATGCCAGTATGATAATCCGCTTCATATTCTTCCAGCATTCCTGCAATTTCTTCCTTGGAAAAGCTCATATCGACTGTGAACTCTGCTGCGATATTCCATGGGCTGTTATATTTGTGGTCTTCTTCCGGCCGGAGTTTTCTTTTGAGATTCTTAATATCATACACTCCTGCAAGGATGACAGATTGAAATGCCGGCTGAATATCTCTGTCGATATATTGAGCCCGCAGCTGTGCCAGGAAATCTAAAAAGACCTGATTATTCGATGCACTGTCTACTTCATCAATCATAATTACAATCGGTTTATCAGCGGAAGCACAAAGATCACCCAAATATCCAAAAAGTGAACGGAGTGTAAAGTTCTCATTTAATGGACGCTCACTGATCTTTCTTCTTAAGTTCTCTAAAGATTCTTCCATTTTCTTTGGAAGCTCTCTGTATCTTCTCTCAAGCTCCTCCAAAATGGAATCCGCAAATGAATTTGCAAATCTGCTTTCTGTTTCGAACTCAGCACTTCCAAATGTCTGGAAATCCAAGGAAACCACATAATAGTCTTTCATCAGATTTCTATACAAAGCTCTCAGCGTTGTCGTCTTCCCATACTGCCGTGCACGGTTGATTGTAAAATATTTCCCTGAATCAACCAGTTTCTTTATCTCTCTCACTCTGCTATCCAGATTAACCATGTAATGTTCCTGTGGGATACATATTGCTGCTGTATTGAATACTTTCGGCATATTATCGCTCCTTTTTGTCCTGCACATTTTCCTACTTAAGATTCTACCATTGCACCTTATAAAAGGCAAGTTTGTTATTTTCTGTCTTGTTCTGTAAAAAATACATTTTATCGTCCACTCTCCGCCCTGCCCTCCTTGAATTTTCTCCTGAAAAATGGTATAACGTTAAATGTATAATGATTAATCTGTTAATTCTAATTAATCAATTCGCGTTACTGTCTGATTTCTTAAGACGGTTAAAAACTAATTCACACTGAGGAGAAGAAAATGACGAACATCGAAATGTTAGAAAACACACTCCCGATTGCACCTCTGAAACTGATTGCTATGGAGAGCTGCAAACCTCTGGGACAGAAGGTAAATGATTATATTGTTTCCTTCCGTGAGAACACGATCAACGAAGTAACAGAATCCCCACTTTACAGAAACTATAAAGCCAACAATTACCAGGTAGACTGTAGTTGTCCGAGATTCGGTTCCGGTGAAGCTAAGGGTATCCTGAAAGAGACAATCCGTGGTACTGACCTTTTTATCATGACTGATGTATGCAACTACAGCCTGACTTACACAGTAAACGGACATCTTAACCATATGTCTCCAGATGACCATTATCAGGATCTGAAGAGAATTATCGCTGCTGCAACAGGTAAGGCTCGCCGTATCAATGTTATCATGCCTTTCCTTTACGAAAGCAGACAGCACAAGCGTACAAGAAGAGAGTCTCTGGACTGTGCTCTTGCACTGGAAGAACTGGACGCAATGGGCGTTTCCAACATCATTACATTTGATGCTCATGACCCACGTGTACAGAATGCGATTCCACTTAGTGGATTTGACAGCTTTAACCCACAGTATCAGTTCTTAAAAGCACTGTTCCGTGAAGTACCGGATCTGAAAGCTGACAAAGAACACCTGATGATCATCAGCCCGGATGAAGGAGCTATGCACCGCGCAGTTTACTTCTCTAATGTACTTGGTGTTGATATGGGTATGTTCTACAAGCGTCGTGACTACTCTACAGTTGTAAATGGAAAGAATCCAATCGTTGCCCATGAATTCCTCGGTGATGATGTGACAGGAAAGGATGTTCTTATCGTTGACGATATGATCTCTTCTGGAGAAAGTATGCTTGATGTTGCAAAACAGCTGAAAGAGCGTAACGCCGGACGCGTCTTTGTATGTACAACATTCGGACTGTTCACAGACGGATTTGATAAATTCGATGAGTATTACAATAAGGGATATATCAGTAAAGTTATTACAACAAACCTTACATATCTCCCACCGGAACTTTATGAGAAACCTTACTTTGTAAAAGCTGATATGAGTAAATTTATCGCACTGATCATTGATTCCCTGAACCATGATGTGCCGATCAGCTCTGTTATCAGCCCGACAGATAAGATTCATGCTCTTCTTGAGAAGCGTGAAAAAGGACTTCTGTAAAAATCTATAAAAATACCTGCAAGATGTCAAAATTGATATCTGCAGGTATTTTTTTAATACTTAAATTATTTTATTTCATCTCCGCAACGCGATCCTGAATCGTCTTATTGTAATTCTCAATCTGTCTGGAATAAGGCTCATTCATGAACTTGCTGTTCAGCATGAAGTCTGCTGTTGCAAGGTTGTTCGCAACCGGAATATCATATACTACTGCAATTCTAAGAAGTGCTTTAACGTCCGGGTCATGTGGCTGTGCCTCTAACGGATCCCACAGGAAGATCATGAAATCAATCTGTCCTTCTACAATCTTCGCACCGATCTGCTGGTCTCCACCAAGTGGACCACTGCAGTATCCTTTTACCGGAAGTCCTGTTTTCTCTGCGATCAGACGGGCTGTTGTTCCTGTTCCGCAGAGGAAATGTCCCTGTAATACTTCTTTATTTCTATCGCACCATTCAATCAGTTCTTTCTTCTTTCCATCATGGGCTACAAGTGCAATGTGTTTTGCTTTTCCAATTTCCATTGTTACAAAATTATCTGTAAGCATTTTTGTGTCCTCCTTCAAGTCTTCCTGTTGTTGATTTTTTTATCTTCTTCAACAGTTTTTCCTCTGATGTCTATTATATTTTCTTTTCCCTGTTACTTCAACCTGTTTTGTTGATTCTTAACAGAACTTTTACGGTTATCGTTCGCAGATTTTTACTCTTCCGTATTTCGATGTTCTTCATCGTAGAATTTCATCAACGCCTGTGTTCCGAGATCTCCGTATCCTTCCTGCTCAAGTTCTTCGTAATTGGCAAGAACCATACTGAGTACATCGAGGGAAAGTCCTTTTCTGTTTGCTTCGATCAATGCAAGTTTCATATCTTTGATGAAGTGTTTCATAAAGAATCCCGGTGCATAATCATCTTTTAAGATCTTCGGTCCGAATGTATCAAGCTGCTTGCTTCCTGCTGCCCCAGTCGCAACGGACTTCATGAATACTTCCGGATCCAGTCCCTGTTCTTTTGCATAAGTAAGTGCCTCGCACACACCGGACAGTGTTCCGGCGATCATGATCTGGTTCGCCAGCTTGCAGTGCTGTCCGCATCCAGCCTTACCCTGATAATTAATGTTTGTTCCCATTGCCTCAAAGAGTGGCATACAGGCTTCGTAATCTTCTTTCTCTCCGCCAACAAGGATGGACAATGTTCCGGCTTTCGCTCCTGTATCTCCGCCTGTGACAGGTGCATCCATCACATGGAAGCTCCGCTTCGTGCCTTCCGCGTAGATCTTTTCAGCAATCTGCGGACTTGTTGTTGTCATATCGATCAGATAAGCGCCTTCCTTTGCACTGTCTAAGATATTCCCCTCATCAAAGTATACTTCTTCTACATCCTGTGGGAAACCGACAATTGTGATAACTGCATCACAATCCTGCACGCAATCCTTGATCGACTCATGGAACTGTGCTCCCTCGCTGATCACATCTTCTACTTTACTCTTTGTTCTTGCATAGATATGTAATTCAAATCCGGCTTTCATGAGATTTCTGACCATGGATTTTCCCATGATTCCTACACCGATAAAACCTACTTTATTCATCTGCTTTCTTCCTCCTGCCTAAGATAGCTCCCATGTCATCACACAGGAGCCATTCTTATCATTTTCTATTTTCAATTATCTTTCTTCTTTTTTCACAACTTCGCCCTGTTTTTTGTAAATGCTGTTTGCCGGAACTAATCCACGTACAGAAGAAAGTGGATAGATGTTGCTGTGATTTCCAACAACTGTTCCCGGATTCAGAACGCTTCCGCATCCTACTTCTACTTCATCTCCGAGCATTGCACCAAACTTCTTCATGCCTGTCTCAATCTTCTCTTCTCCGGCTTTTACCACAACAAGTTTCTTATCTGATTTTACGTTGGATGTGATGGATCCGGCTCCCATGTGGGACTTGTAACCAAGTACAGAGTCACCAACATAATTGTAGTGCGGAACCTGAACTTTATTAAAGAGGATCACGTTCTTAAGCTCTGTAGAGTTTCCTACAACAGCTCCTTCTCCTACGATCGCATTTCCACGGATAAATGCACAGTGACGAACCTCTGCATCCTTTCCGATGATTGCCGGTCCATTGATAAATGCAGTCGGAGCAACCTTTGCAGATTTCGCTACCCATACATTTTCCCCGCGTTTCTCGTATTCGTCCTCGCTCAATGTAGCTCCAAGTTCAAGGATGAAGTTGCTGATCTTCGGAAGTACTTCCCACGGATAAGTAACTCCGTTGAAGATATCTTTTGCGATTGTCTGGTCTAATGAATAATTTTCTTTTACTGTTAATGCTTCTAACATGGTAATTCCTTTCTGCCGGTTAGAACCGACTTACATTTATTCCTTTTAATTGTGTCATTTACTTTTGTTTCCTGTTTTTGTTCTGCCTGTCGTTTTATTACTGTTTACAGACGGATAAAACCCAGCGGCTTTTTCATAGCAGGCTCTGAGCTGATATTGATTGTTCAGCCCTTTCACCCCAACGGTTCTGCTGGTGATGAAATGATCGAGTTTTCTCATATATTCATCTGATGTGATGGAACCTTCTGCCACATAGTTCAGTCCCTTCTCCCAGCTTGCTGTAAGTTCCGGGTTCAGGAGTGACCGGATGGAATGATCAACAACATCATAGATCATCTCTCCCTGCAGCGTCGGTGTGATCACCTGTGTCTTCTTGTTCAGTGCGAAATACTTGATATTCACAAGCTTTTTCAGAATCTCTGCTCTTGTCGCACTTGTTCCGATTCCGCTACCTTTGATCTGGGCACGAAGTTCTTCGTCCTCGATCAGCTGTCCTGCATTCTCCATTGCCAGGATCATGGAACCAGAATTGTAACGCTTCGGAGGTGATGTCTCTCCTTCTTTGATATCCAATGCTCTGACCTGAAGGACTGCACCCTTCTTTAATGACTTGATCACTTCGAACAATCCGGTGTCCAGGCTTTGATCGGAAGAATCGGAACCTGCCTCGTCATTTGTATCATTGTTATTATTCTCACTGTTTCCATTACTGCTATCTTTTGTGGCTGTCTGAGAAGCTTTCTTCTTCGGAATGCCTGCCACTTTCAGATAACCTTCCTCAGCAAGTACTTTGAAGCTTGAGAAGAAGCTTTCTTCTTTGATCTTCGTCACGATAGCAACCTTCTGGTAAACTGCCGGTGGGTAAAAGATACTTAAAAATCTTCGCACGATCAGGTCGTACACACCCTTCGCAGTAGATGAAACAGTACTCAATGCATTCAACCCTTGTCCTGTAGGAATGATTGCATAATGGTCTGTGATCTGCTTGTCATTCACATAACGTGTCTTGGCAAGTGTCTTATAGCTTCCGAAATTCAGGATATCCTGCATATACGGTACCGCCATCGGGTATTTTGACAGCCCGTTCAGATTTCTTGTGATTTCCTTTGCCACTGCAGTAGACAGAACACGGGCATCTGTTCTCGGATAAGTCACAAGTTTTTTCTCATACGGCTCCTGCACGATTCGCAGTGTCTCATCCGGACTGATCTTAAATCTCTTAGAGCAATCATTCTGAAGCTCCGCCAGGTTATACAAAAGAGGAGGATTCTTCTTCTCTTTCTTTTTCTCGATTGACTCGATCCTGCAGTTCAATCCTGACTGTCCCTGTATTCCTGCTACATTTACAGACTTCTCATCCGGTGTCTGCAGGTATTGAATCAATTCTTCTGCTTTCTTGCGCTCCTTGAATCCATTTTCCTTGTAAAGGTCATAGGACTCAAAATAGCGGGAGCCTTTCACTGCTCTCCACTCACCCTCGAACGTATGCCCCTGTGCATCAATTGTGCTGAGTACGCGGTAAAACGGTGTCTTGACGAAATCACGGATCTCGCGTTCTCTACGCACAACCATGCCAAGAACACACGTCATAACACGTCCTACAGATACAACGGAATACTTCGTTTGCAGAAAATTTGAAATACTGTTGCCATATTTCAAGGTCAGCAGACGGGAAAAGTTAATTCCCATCAGATAATCTTCCTTGGCACGCAGGTATGCAGATGCTCCGAGGTTATCATACTCTGACAGATCTTTGGCTTCACGGATTCCTCGAAGAATCTCCTCTTCTGTTTGGGAATCAATCCACACTCTCCGGCGCTTTTTCCCCTCAACGTGTGCTTCCTGTTCTACAAGACGATAGATGTATTCTCCCTCTCGCCCGGAGTCGGTACAGACATAGATCGTATCGACATCTTCCCGGTTCAGGATCCCACTGACGATCTGGAACTGCTTTGCCACTGACGGAATGACTTCGTATTTGAATTCTTCCGGGATAAACGGCAGTGTCTGCAAGTTCCATTTCTTAAGTGCCGGATCATATTCCTCCGGATAACTCATCGTCACCAGGTGACCTACGCACCAGGTGACAATGGCTTCGTCTGACTCAAGATATCCGTCCCGTCTTTTCGTATTTAGTTTCAATGCTTTTGCGAATTCCTGGGCAACGCTCGGTTTCTCCGCAATGTATACTGATTTTCCCATAAACTAGTTATTTATCTTCCATTCCATTATTTTACACGGAATCTGTAAGCAGTGCGGGTATCGTATTTCTCGCCTTTCTTACAGATCGGTCCTGGGAAGTTTTCGTGGTGGATTGCATCCGGATAGTACTGTGTCTCCAGACAGATCGCATCTCTCATCTCATAAACCGCTCCGTCTCTTCCTTTCACTCCGTCAAGGAAGTTCGCAGTATAGATCTGCACTCCCGGAAGGTCTGTCAGTACACTCATATGGATTCCACTTTCATCCCCGGCCACTTCTGCTACTTTATCAAATTCGCCTTCATTTTTCAATACCCAGTTGTGGTCATAACCTTTTCCGAAGATCAGTGGTTCATAGTCTGCTTCAATGTCTTTTCCGATTGTCTTATCTATTCTGAAATCCATCGGAGTTCCTTCCACACTGCGGATCTCACCTGTCGGAATGGATGCTGCGTCTGCCGGTGTAAATGCATCCGCATTCAGCCATAATGTATGATTCAGAACATCTCCGCTCTTATGTCCGTTCAGGTTAAAGTAACTGTGATTTGTCATATTGATGATCGTATCCTGATCCGGCTCTGCTTCGTAGTGGATCATCAAAGTATTCTCTTCATCCAAAGAATAGGTCACTTTCATAACAAGTGCTCCCGGATATCCCTGATCTCCATCCGGGCTGTCCATCTCAAATGTTACATGAGTATCATCTGCATCCGCAACCTTCCACATTCTTCCGTGATAGAAATCAAGTCCGCTGTGCAAGTTGTTCTCTCCGTCATTCTTTGTCAAGTGATATTCTGTTCCATTGATCTCGATCACTGCCCCACCGATACGGTTTGCATTACGTCCGACGGATGCTCCAAATGCATTTCCCAGTCCGGCTTCATATCCGGTTGCATCATCATATCCAAGTGTCACTTCTACCGGATTGTTATCTTTATCCGGAACAAGTACGCTTGTCAGTGTTGCTCCGAAGTCGGATACGCTGATCTGCATTCCTACTTCATTTTCCAGTGTATATACGGTAGCCAATTCCCCTTTCGATGTCTTTCCAAAGTCTTTTTTCTGTAACGGTTTCATCTTTCTCTGCTCCTCCATCTCTCGTCCTTCTATTGTTTTTTTCTGAAAATCTTCCGTACGGTTGTTAAGAATCCTTCTTTTTTCTTCTTCGGTACGGCGGCTGCAGCCGGACGTTTTGCCTGTGATGCTTCTCTCATAAAGGTCTCCTGTGCATTCACAAGACTTGCTCCGTCTTCCACCGGTTTCTTCACATATGTTCCGTCACTTGTCATCGCGCGGGCTTTCACATTGTCAGAAAGCATTACATGAAGCTGATGGAACAGGCGTTTCCGGATCTCTACATCATAGACCGGGCACGCGACTTCTACACGCTTCTCTGTATTTCTTGTCATCATATCAGCAGATCCAATATAAACTGTTGCATCTGCTCCTTTTCCGAAGACGAAAAGTCTTGGATGCTCCAGATATCTTCCGACGATACTTGTCACACGCAGATTCTCTGTCTTTCCCTTGATTCCCGGGAGGATGCAGCAGATCCCACGCACAATCAGATCTATCTTCACCCCTGCCTGAGATGCTTCTGTTACTTTGCGAATGAAATCCATGTCCGTAACAGAATTCATTTTCATAATGATTCTTCCGTTCTCACCTTTTGCAATTTCTTCATCCATCAAGGTAAGTACTTTCTGTTTCAGGCTTGTCGGTGAAACAATCAGATGCTTGTAAACTCCATTCAGATTACTGATCGACATATTCTGGAAAAAGACTGCTGCATCTTCACCAATCTCTTGTCTGCTTGTCATCAGCGAGTAATCGGTATACATCTTCGCTGTCTTTTCGTTATAATTTCCGGTTCCAATCTGTGTAATGTAATGAATTCCGGTACGGTTTCTGTATGTGATCAGGCAGATCTTGGAGTGTACCTTATAACCCTCGAATCCGTACAGAACACGGCATCCGGCCTCTTCCAGACGCTCGGACCAGTCAATGTTGTTCTGCTCATCAAAACGTGCTCTCAGCTCGATCAGGACCGTAACCTCTTTTCCATTCTCAGCCGCTGCACAGAGATATTCTACAAGTCGTGCTTTCTTCGCCAGACGGTAGATTGTGATCTTGATCGTCAGAACTTCCGGGTCTGTTGATGCTTCTTTGATCAGCTGGAGGAACGGTTCCATGCTTTCGTATGGATAGCAAAGGAGTACGTCTTTCTTCTTTATCTGCGGAATCACCTTACCCTCTGCAAGCATGGAAGACGGTTGCGGAGAAAATGGTACATCCACAAGCGTTTTTTTCTTCGAATCCGGAAGTTTATCAGCGATTGCAAAGATAAAGTCCAGCTTCATCGGCATCTTTGTTCGGAAAATGCATTCCGGACGGATATTGAATTTCTCACAGAAATATTTCTCCATCTCTTTACTCAGAGAATTGGCTGCCTCAAGACGGACAACGGCCATCCTTCTTCTCTTATGAAGTGTCTCCTGCATCACATGACGGAAATCTCCGCTGTCTGCATAAGCTTCATCATCCGGTGATACATCTGCATTTCTTGTTACACGGATATAGTTCTTGTCTGAGATCTGATACTGGTCAAAAACAAGATCAATAAATTCCAGGATAATCTTTTCCATACGGATATAACGGATGTCATACCCTGGAAGATAGAGAATATTAGAAATATATTGTGGTACCGGGATGATTCCGAGCATCGTCTTGTCTCCCTGCTTCAGATTCGCAACCACATACAGTTCTTTACTTAACAGATGTGGGAACGGATGGTTCGCATCTACGATCTGTGGGGAAAGCACCGGCATTACTTCTTCTTTGAAATATTTCTTTACAAACTTCTTCTCCTGCTGTTCCAGTTCCTTGAAGTCAAGACCGCAGACACCATACGGACTTAACTGTTTCTTGATCTCTGCATATGTCTTATCACGTTCCTTGTAAAGTGGGGGAACAGCTCGATAAATTGCATCTAACTGCTGTTTTGCTGTCATACCGGATCGCTGATCGATCTTTTTGCTGTCTGCTGATGCCATATCATACAGACTTCCTACGCGGATCATAAAAAACTCGTCTAAGTTGCTTGTGAAAATTAAGGCGGACAGGGCGAAGCAGATGGCCACGACCACGGAGGTCAAGCCGGTGCGG
>ERZ1031885.1073-NODE-1073-length-10103-cov-6.148686_pt1 | contig 10103 bp, 4 predicted proteins | sample MGYA00518168_ERZ1031885 | MGnify/ENA primary metagenome ERZ1031885 (study PRJEB33719, sample SAMN04261269) | wastewater metagenome | biome: rural village; feature: human; material: feces | host: Homo sapiens | place: El Salvador | collected 2014-01-14 ...
CCTTAGTGTAAAATTTTACTCGGTAGGGAAATTTTTCCAGAAACAATAAAAGAGGAAAGCCTCCCTTTGAGTGGAAATGTTATAATTTCCGTGCACAAATAAAACAAAGAAAGGGCTTTCCTCATGGATATTATAACAAAAACTGGAGAAATTTGGAGTGAAAATGCAATTGGTGCAGTCATTTCTCTCATTAAGGAATCTGATGACTCTATCGAGGCTGAAAGGAAGCTAACTCATTGGCTCACTGAAATGAACTGTCAGCTTATAGCTATGGCTCTGGCGCGTATTGACACTGAGCTGTATCAGATTTACAAGGTACAGGGGTGGCGTGTGGCACGCCGGGACTCTAGGACAATTTGCTGCCGCTATGGAGAGCTGACCTATACCCGAAGACTTTCTGCAGAAAGAAGGGAAGAGCTTCTATCCCCTGGACTGCAAAATGGGCTTTGAACCCAGAAAGCACTACAGCCTGGGAATGATTGAGCGGATTGTCGAGGCTGTCGCAATTACCACATCTCGCAGTGCCAGCGAACTCCTGCAAAGTCTGGCGGGAATTACCATCTCCCATCAGTCTGTTATCTCACTCAAGAACTATGCCGGCGAGAAGGCGAAGACTTATGAAAAAGCATTGGCAAAAGAGGAAAAGGTTGAAAAGCTGACACAGCCGGAAATTATAGCGATTGAAGGAGATGGAATTGTACTCAAGAACAAGAAGAAAGGCGACGTCTCGGAGGTGCATCGCCTTCAGGTATACGAGGGAGTCAGGAAAAATGGCAACAGGACAGAACTGGTAGGACTTCGCTGTTTTGCGTCCACCAGCAGGAAAGAACTTTTTGCAATGGCAGCAAGCTATCTGCATGGGCACTATGACCTGTCTAAGACTACGGTGCTATCAAATGGGGATGGAGGGTCCGGGTACCAGTTTCAGGACTTTGAGCAAATGGTAGAAGGCTGCCTGGATCACCAGCACTTCCGCGACTGCTATCATGTACATGAAAAGATCCGGACCCGGCTCAGCTTCTGCAAGAGGAAACTGGTAGACTGTATGATCCGAGAGCTTCACCAGACCGACGATATTGTGAAACGGATTCCCGTATGGATGGACACTGCCCGGAGCTGCGCCCGAACAGAGGCGGATTTGGAAGAGGTAAACAAACTGCAGAGCTATCTGGAAAGAAATGCTCCCTATATCCCAAGCCTGAGCCAACGCGGCATCCATACAGAAATCCACTTGGGGACTGCAGAAACGAATCACCGGTTCTACAGCTATCGCATGAAACGGCAGGGGCGGAGCTGGTCCAGCGAAGGAATGGAGTACATGGTCTGGGTACTGACCGCCCGGAAGAATAAGACGCTTACGCAAGCCCTCTTGTACCATACTAATGGGAAGAGCTACAAAAAGATGGATAGAGCCTTGCACAAAGCCGTGGTGCAGGCAGAGCGCAGAATGAGAAACTATAGGCCAGGATGCCTGGAAGGGCGTATAGGCGTTTATGGAGCTTCTTCTTCCCCCATGGGAAGACTTGCCAGAGCGATACAGAAATACTGATTAAACCGAAGCCACGGAGATAGTAATTATCGACAGTCAAATGAATTACCGAGGAAAACTTGACACTTACACTGGCCGCTGGTCCCCTTGCATTTTTCAAAGCACAATGCTAGAATAAGCCGGAACGAAGATCCTGGAAAAGTCAATAGAAAAATTGACGCATAAAAACTTTTATATGATGTATGATATTTTCTATAAAAGAAAATAAACAATATGCATTATAGAAGAAATCTTTAAGTGGGTTTCGTGAGAATCATTGCGGATATTGACATTGTGTGATATAATTTTTATTCGCAACGGTTCTTTTAGTAGAGTATATATAATAAGGTTGTGCAATGCTTCCGGAGGCAGGCAGGGACTCGATGATTGGTTCGATTTCCTGCTTCTTTTTTCCGGGAGGAAGAAAGCCATGTTTTTTTATGAAAGGGTGAGGCAAGGAATGCCGAACAGCAAGATGTTCAGACCTGTCGTGGTAGGAAAGAAAAAGAGATACACCTATGCCAGATCGCAGGAAGTACTGAAGATGCCCCATTTGCTCGATCTGCAGACGAAGTCGTATGAATGGTTCTGCAAGGAAGGGCTGAAGGATGTTTTCGCAGATATTTCTCCTATCGAGGACAGCGCTAAGAAATGGGCGCTGCACTTTGGCGATTTCTATTTCGGCAAGGGCAAGTACAATATCGAACAGTGCAAGGCGAAGGATGTGAACTACTCCGCTCCACTGTACGTGAAGACGCGTCTGGAAAACAAGGAAACCGGCGAGCTGAAAGAGCACGATCTGTTCATGGGGGATTTCCCGGTCATGACGGACACGGGCACATTCATCGTCAATGGTGCCGAGCGTGTCATCGTATCCCAGCTGGTTCGTTCCCCTGGCGTATACTACAAGCGCGAAAGAGATGCTTTCGACAAGGAGATCTATACCGCGCAGCTGATCCCGAATCGCGGCGCGTGGATCGAGCTGGAATCGGATCCGGCCGGCTCCGTCTCCGTCCGTATCGACCGCAACCGTAAGATGCCGGTCACTGTCCTCATCCGTGCGCTGGGCTACTCTTCCAATGAAGAGATCCTGGAGCTTTTCGATCATGATATCCATATCGAAAAGACGCTGGAGAAAGACAGCACCACGGACAAAAAGTCCGCTCTGATTGAGATCTATCACAAGCTCCGCCCGGGTGAACCGGCTACCGAAGATAGTGGTACGACGCTGCTCCATAATTTCTTCTTTGATCCGCGCCGTTATGATCTCGCGAAGGTCGGCCGTTACAAACTGAATAAGAAGCTGGCTTGGAAGAACCGTCTCCTCGGACACAAGACCGAAGGCCCGATCGTCAATATGGAAACGGGTGAAGTGGTCATCGAAGGCAACAGCACTATCGATGAAGAAGCGATCGCAAGGATCGAAGAAAGCGGTGTATTCTCTTCCTTCGATCAGGTCGAAGTGATGACCCAGAAGGATGATGGCACTCCGGTCAAGGTGATCTGCTCTTCCGGCAACCGCGAAGACAATTACCGCACACTGGAGATCTGTGATATCATCGCCTGCATTGACTATCTCCTGAACATGATGCAGGGCTATGGCAAGAGTGATGACATCGACCATCTGGGCAACCGTCGCGTCCGCTGCGTCGGTGAGCTCCTGCAGAACCAGTTCCGTATCGGCCTCACCCGTATGGAAAGAGTGGTTCGCGAGAGAATGACCACCCAGGACCAGGATAAGATGAGCGTACAGGCGCTCGTCAATATCCGCCCGGTCGTAGCTGCGATCAAGGAATTCTTCGGCAGCTCCCAGCTGTCTCAGTTCATGGACCAGACGAACCCGCTTGCCGAGCTCACGCATAAGCGTCGTCTTTCCGCTCTGGGACCTGGCGGCCTTTCCCGTGAACGTGCAGGGTTCGAAGTCCGCGACGTACATTACTCCCACTATGGACGTATGTGCCCGGTAGAAACCCCTGAAGGTCCGAACATCGGCTTGATCTCCTCTCTGTCCAATTACGGCGTCATCAACAAGTACGGTCTCATCGAGACACCGTACCGTCTGATCGATGAAAAGACCCACACTGTCACTGATAAGTGTGAATATGTCACCGCTGATATCGAAGAAGACAAGATCATCGCGCAGGCGAGCGAACCGCTCGATGCAGAAGGTCATTTCGTTCATAAAAATGTAGCGAGCCGCCGCGGCCCAGACGTACTCGAAGCGGAACCGGAAGAAGTCGTGCTGATGGACGTATCTCCGAAGCAGGTCGTCTCCATCGGTACCTCCCTCATTCCATTCCTCGAACACGATGATACGAACCGAGCTCTGATGGGTGCGAACATGCAGCGTCAGGCTGTACCGCTCCTGCGTCCGGAAGCACCGCTCGTCGGCACCGGCATGGAATGGGTCGCTGGTCAGGACTCCGGCGTCTGCATCCTCGCTAAGCGTGCCGGTACTGTCGAAAGAGTCACGGGCCGCCAGATCATCGTTCGCGCAGAGAACGGCGAGCTTGACACCTACGACATCATCAAATTCATGCGTTCCAACCAGTCCACCTGCATCAACCAGCACCCGATCGTATCCAAAGGCGACCGCGTAGAAGCGGGAGACACGCTGGCAGACGGCATGGCGACCGATGGCGGCGAGTTGGCTCTCGGCCACAATGTACTCGTAGCTTTCGTATCCTGGGAAGGGTACAACCACGAAGACGCCGTTCTGATCTCCGAACGTCTCTGCAAGGATGACCTGTACACCTCCATCCATATCGAAGAATATGAATGCGATGCCCGCGATACCAAGCTGGGCGAGGAAGAGATCACCCGTCAGCTGTCTTCTGTTTCTGAAGACGCTGTGAAATACCTCGATGAAAACGGCATCATCATGGTCGGCGCTGACGTCCGTCCAGGCGATATCCTGGTCGGCAAGGTCACCCCGAAGGGCGAGACGGAGCTGACGCCGGAAGAGCGCCTGCTGCGTGCGATCTTCGGTGACAAAGAAAGAGAAGTCCGTGATACCTCCCTGCGTGTGCCGCACGGCGAATTCGGCAAGGTCGTCGATGTCAAGGTCTTCACCCGTGAAAACGGTGATGAGCTGGCGCCGGGCGTGAACAAGCTCGTCCGCGTCTACATCGCGCAGAAACGTAAGATCCGTGAAGGCGATAAAATGGCAGGCCGTCACGGCAACAAGTGCGTATGCTCCCGCATCATGCCTGTCGAAGATATGCCATTCACCCCGGATGGCCGTCCGGTCGATCTGGTACTGAACCCACTGGGCGTACCGTCCCGAATGAACATCGGACAGATCCTGGAGATCCATCTTTCCTGGGCCTGCCACATGCTCGGCGAAGAGATCCATGCGGCAATGGCAGCCGGTGTCGGCTCTCCGAAATATGAAGAAATGAAGCAGCGCCTCATCGACTGCGGCTATGATTTCGAAAAATACGGCATGCCTGAACCGACCGAGTCCGGTATCCATATCGCGACCCCGGTCTTCGACGGCTGCCGAGATGAAGACCTTGCAGCTACACTGAAGGCAGCAGGCCTCCCGGCCGGTGCGAAGACGGACCTCTACGATGGCCGCACCGGTGAAAAACTGGACAATCAGGTCACCATCGGCTGGAAATACATGTTAAAGCTCCATCATCTCGTCGATGATAAGATCCATGCCCGCTCCACAGGTCCATACTCCCTCGTTACCCAGCAGCCGCTGGGCGGCAAGGCACAGTTCGGCGGCCAGCGTTTCGGTGAAATGGAAGTCTGGGCTCTCGAAGCCTATGGCGCGGCTTACACGCTGCAGGAAATCCTGACTGTGAAGTCCGATGATGTCATCGGCCGTGTCAAAGCCTATGAAAAGATCGTCAAGGGCGAAAACATCCCGAGTCCGGGCGTACCGGAATCCTTCAAGGTCCTCATGAAGGAACTCCAGTCCATCGGCCTCGACGTCCGTATCCTGAATGAAAACGGCGATGAAGTCGTCCTGAAAGAGCTCGATGAAAGCGACTTGGAACAGGGCTACGGCGGCGGACAGCCATGGCATAAGGATGAACTGAAAGAAGCCATGGAAGGTGATGATGCCGTTTCCGATTCCAGAAACGACATGGAAAGCCACATGAATGGCGCTATTGAAAACGCCGGCGATGATGTCGCATCCTTCAATGATACACTCGAAGCAGAAGCCAATGCACAGGCTCCCGTAGAAGCCGGCTTTGGTGAAACTGATCTTGATACAGAACTTGGCTTTACGAATGACAGCCAGGATGACTGATTCCGGAAAGGAGCGCTAATCAATTGTTAGATGTAAATGAATTTGATTCCATGAAAATCGGTATCGCTTCTCCGGAAAAGATCCTTGAATGGTCTCACGGGGAAGTGACAAAGCCGGAAACCATCAATTACAGAACCCTGAAGGCAGAAACCGACGGTCTCTTCTGTGAAAAGATTTTCGGACCGACCAAAGACTGGGAATGCAAATGCGGCAAGTACAAGAAGATGCGTTACAGAGGCACCGTCTGCGACAAGTGCGGCGTCGAAGTCACCTCCTCTAAAGTCCGCCGTGAACGCATGGGCCATATTTCTCTGGCCTGCCCGGTCTCCCATATCTGGTACTTCAAGGGTACACCGTCCCGTATCGGCCTCATCCTTGAGATCTCTCCTCGCCAGCTCGAAAGAGTCCTCTACTTCGCTGCTTATATCGTCCTCGATCCGGGCGATACGAACCTGTCCAAGTGCCAGGTCCTGAATGAACAGGAATATCAGGATGCCGTAGCTGCCTATGGCAAGAAAGCATTCAAAGCCCAGATGGGGGCCGAAGCGATCCAGTACCTGCTGAAAGAGCTCGATCTGCCGAAGCTGGAAAAAGCACTGCAGAAAGAGATCGAAGAGGGCAGCGGCCAGCGCAAGGTCAGATGCATCCGTCGTCTCGAAGAAGTCGAAGCCTTCCTGCACTCCGGCAACAAGCCGGAATGGATGATCCTCTCTGTCCTGCCGGTCATCCCTCCGGATCTGCGCCCGATGGTTCAACTCGATGGCGGCCGTTTCGCCACCTCCGACCTGAATGACCTTTATCGCCGCGTCATCAATAGAAATAACCGTCTGAAGAGACTTCTGGAACTCGGTGCTCCGGAAATCATCATCAGAAACGAAAAACGTATGCTGCAGGAAGCTGTCGATGCCCTGATCGATAACGGCCGTCGCGGACGCGCCGTCTCCGGCCCGGGCAACCGCCCGCTGAAATCCCTCTCCGACATGCTGAAGGGCAAGCAGGGCCGTTTCCGTCAGAACCTTCTCGGCAAACGTGTCGACTACTCCGGCCGTTCCGTTATCGTCGTCGGCCCGGAACTCAAAATGTACCAGTGCGGCCTGCCGAAGGAAATGGCGATCGAGCTCTTCAAACCGTTCATCATGCATGAACTCATCAAGAGAGGCGTCGCAAGCAACCTCAAAGCGGCACGCAAGAAGGTCGATAAGCTCGCTCCGGAAGTCTGGGAAGTCCTTGGCGATGTCATCAAAGAGCACCCGGTCCTCCTGAACCGCGCACCGACACTGCACAGACTCGGTATCCAGGCTTTCGAACCGATCCTCTGGGAAGGCCGCGCGATCAAGCTGCATCCGCTCGTATGCCCCGGCTACAACGCCGACTTCGACGGTGACCAGATGGCCTGCCATCTGCCGCTGTCCGTCGAAGCACAGGCTGAAGCACGCACCCTGATGCTCTCCATCAATAACATCCTGTCCACAAAGGACGGCAAGCCAGTCGCTATTCCTTCGCAGGATATGATCCTCGGCTCTTACTACCTCACCATCGTACAGACTGCCAACGATACGAAGGTCGATTTCACCGACGAAGAAAAGAAAGAAAATCCGAAGGCGAAATTCGATGTCATGAAGCAGTGGAAGAAAGCCGAAGATGAGATGGACACCTCCAAGCTTCGCGCTTACACCGGCTATGACGAAGTCATGCTGGCTTACAACCTGCATCAGATCAAGATCCATGATTTCATCAAGGTCTTCATCCCGAAGGAAGATCGTCCGGATGGATTCAATGAATCTGATGATGATCTTGTCATCACCACCCCAGGCCGCCTGATCTTCAACTATGCGATCCCGAGAGAACTGCGTTTCTTCTACAAGCGTCATGAAAAGCGCCTTGATGAAAACGGCAATACCTATACCGTCGAAAACAATGGCCTCGGCGTCACCATCGGAAAGAAGCAGATGGGCAAGCTCGTCAATGACTGCTTCAAGAAACTCGGATTCAAGGCGACCGGCGACCTGCTCGACTCCGTGAAAGCCCTCGGCTTCCACTACGCTTTGATCTCTGGTATTTCCATCGGCATTTACGATGTCGCTGTACCACCGGAAAAGGATAAGATCCTGGAAGACGGCGATGAAAAAGTCGAACAGATCAAACGCTTCTTCCGCCGCGGTCTCATGACCGATGACGAAAGATACAGAAGAGTCGTCGAAGTATGGAGCAAGAAGACCGACGAAGTCGGTGCTGCGATGAAGAGCTCCATGGTGAAGTTCAACCCGCTGACCATGATGGCCCAGTCCGGCGCCCGTGGTAACGATAACCAGATCCGTCAGCTGGCCGGCATGCGCGGCCTGATCGCCGATACCTCCGGTAAGACGGTCGAACTCCCTGTAAAGGCAAACTTCCGTGAAGGTCTGACCGTCCTCGATTACTTTACCTCTTCCCACGGCGCTCGTAAGGGTCTTGCCGATACCGCACTCCGTACCGCAGACTCCGGTTACCTTACCCGTCGTCTGGTCGACGTTTCCCAGGACGTCATCGTTCGCGAAGAAGACTGCGACGTACAGGTCCTGAATTTCGACAGAGAACAGAGCCTCATCGCCTCTCAGCCGGAAGTCAAGAAGACCATCATGGGTCTCAAGCAGACACTCCTCGGCGCAGTTCTGGATGAAGATGTCCTCGACCGCAGAAATGGAGATATCCTCCTCGTCAAGGGCAAGACACTCGATGCGGACGATGTGACCCTGCTGAACCGTCACCTCGTAGAACATATTTCCGTCATCATCCCGACCGCTGACGGCATCGAAGCCGCAGAGCCGAAGACCTTTGACCTCGGCACACAGGATGCTGTCGCTGAATACAACCGTGCTATGCGCCATCATCTGACTGTCCACTTCGCAGGCAAGAAACTCGAAGAAGATGCCTATGACCGCCAAGGCAATGTCCTCTTCCCGGCAGGCACTGTCATCGACAGCGATGTCGCAGAGAAGATCCTTGTTTCCGATATCCCGGTGCTCAAAGTCCGTATGGATGAAGCGGAAGGCGTCGAAGTCTCCCTCATCGAAGAAAAAGGCCAGCCGATCGAGTCTCTGGCTGACCGTATCGCAGGCCGCTGCCCGCTGGAAGATGTCGTGAATCCGACCACCGGCGAAGTCATCGCGAAGAAGAATGAAGAAATTTCCGATGCCCAGGCAGAAGAAATCCAGAAATACTACGACAAGCTGAAGGTTCGTTCCATCCTCACCTGCCATTCCGCTCACGGCGTCTGCGCGAAGTGCTATGGCAGAAACCTTGCGACCGGCCGTCACGTAGAGATCGGCGAAGCAGTCGGCATCATCGCGGCACAGTCCATCGGCGAACCGGGTACCCAGCTGACCATGCGTACCTTCCATACCGGCGGCGTTGCTTCTGCAGAAGATATCACACAGGGTCTTCCACGAGTTGAAGAATTGTTCGAAGCCCGCAAGCCAAAGGGCAATGCGATCATTTCCCGTATCGATGGCACGGTTTCCATCACCAGTGCGGAAGATAACCCGAATGTCAAGATCATTACCATCACCAGCAATGATCCGGACATCGCCCCGGAAAGCGAAAAGATCCCGGTAGCGAAGAAGATCTCCGTCACAAACGGCGAATTCATCAAAGCCGGCACCCGCCTCTTTGAAGGTAACATCAACCCGCACGATATCCTTGATGTCCTCGGCGTACAGGCTACCCAGAACTATATCGTCAAGGAAGTCCAGAAGGTTTACCGCAGCCAGGGCGTAGAGATCAACGATAAACACATCGAGATCATCGTCCATCAGATGCTGCGTAAGATCAAGATCACCGAACCGGGCGGCTCCGGCTGGCTCCCGGGCGAGACTGTCGACATCGTCGCATTCCGTGCGATGAACCAGCGTCTTGACGACGAAGGCAAAGACAGAGCTGTCGGCGAAAACCTGCTCCTTGGTACCACCAAGGCAGCTCTTGCGACCGACTCCTTCCTCTCCGCCGCTTCCTTCCAGGAAACCACCCGTGTCCTCACCGAAGCAGCGATCAAAGGCAAGGAAGATCCGCTCCTCGGCCTCAAGGAAAATGTCATCATCGGCAAACTTATTCCGGCTGGTACAGGCATGTCCCGCTACCGCAAGCTGAATGTCATCCATAAGGGTGAATCCTTCGAAACCGGATCCGATGCGGAATAATTGATGCATCAGGTATAGCCAAAGGAGCTGTGAAGAAATGAATCCTCATTTCTTCACAGCTCCTTTTTACTTTGTTTTCATTTTGGTTCAGGGTTCAAGGTTCAGGGCTCTCGTGGCGGCTTCGCCGCCTTTTTTT
>ERZ1031885.1081-NODE-1081-length-10056-cov-7.740726_pt1 | contig 10056 bp, 10 predicted proteins | sample MGYA00518168_ERZ1031885 | MGnify/ENA primary metagenome ERZ1031885 (study PRJEB33719, sample SAMN04261269) | wastewater metagenome | biome: rural village; feature: human; material: feces | host: Homo sapiens | place: El Salvador | collected 2014-01-14 ...
CGCTGCCATGAAGTACATGCGCGAACATCAGAAGTAGTCCGTTCTTGGCTCCCGCCAACGGGAGCATATTATTCTCGGGTCATGCTATTCTCGAATTTTGTGTGCCACCCGGCAACGAGCGCAGTCGCTGGCGTTCGGAGCCACCCATTATTGTCAACCGGCACACAACAAATTCGCGTCATGCTCGCGACGGCCTGTGTCGGTCGGCTGCAAGCCCGTGAAACAACGGGGGAGTAGCTGCACGCAGGTGCGCATGGCCAGGCAAGAACCGACAATGAAAGGTAGTAATACCATGGCTCAGATCACTATGAGCGATATGCTGAAGGCTGGCCTGCACTTCGGCCACCAGACCCGTCGTTGGAACCCGAAGATGAAGCAGTTCATCCTCACCCAGCGCAACGGCATCCACATCATCAACCTGTTCAAGTCGCTCGACATGATCGACAAGGCGTACGACTTCATCAAGACCACCGTGGCCCACAACGGCACCGTGCTCTTCGTCGGCACCAAGAAGCAGGCTCAGGAAGCTATCGCCAACCAGGCCACCCGCGTGAACATGCCCTACGTCTCCGAGCGTTGGCTCGGCGGCATGCTGACCAACTTCCAGACCGTCTCCAAGCGCGTCAACCGCCTCAAGGAACTTGAGGAAATGGACTTCACCGACGTGCACGGCTCCGGCCTGACCAAGAAGGAGCTCCTCCTGCTTGAGCGCGAGAAGGACAAGCTCAACAAGCAGCTGGGCGGTATCCGCAACATGAACCGCACCCCGTCCGCGATGTTCGTGGTCGACATCACCAAGGAATCCCTGGCTGTTGAGGAAGCTCACAAGCTGGGCATCCCGGTTGTCGCCCTGGTCGACACCAACGCCGATCCGGACACCGTCGAGTATCCGATCCCGGCCAACGACGACGCCATTCGCGGCATCGAGCTGCTCACCAGCCTGATGGCCGACGCCGTCGCCGAGGGTCTGCTGGAGCGTTCCGGCCAGGCCGCCAAGGCTGAGGGCGAGACCGCCGAGCAGCCGATGGCCGCTTGGGAGAAGGAACTCCTGACCAACGAGGCTCCTGCCGAAGCCGAAGCCGCTGCTCCGGCCGCTGCTGAGGAGACCGCTGAGGCCCCCAAGGCCGAGTGATACTACGCGATGGGAAGCACTGGTAACAGCGCCTCCCATCGCTCACACGGTAAGCAACATCTTCTTAAAGGAGAATAATCAATGGCAGCAATTACCGCCGCACTGATCAAGCAGGTTCGTGAAGACACCGGCGCCGGCATGCTCGACGTCAAGAAGGCTCTCACCGAGGCTGAAGGCGACGTCGCTCGTGCCAAGGAGATCATCCGCGCCAAGGGCATCGCCGCAGCTGGCAAGCGTGAGGGTCGCAAGGCTCAGGAAGGCACCATCGCCTCCAAGGTCGTCGAGACCGCCAATGGCGAGACCGGTTACGCCGTCGAGCTGAACTCCGAGACCGACTTCGTGGCCAAGACCCCGAAGTTCGTCGAGTTCGCTGACGAAGTGCTCGGCTACGCCGTGGACGCCGACGCCAACTCCGCTGAGGAGCTGGAAGGCGCCAAGGCTGGCGACACCACCGTCAAGCTGGCTGTCGAAGAGGCCGCCGCTCTGTTCGGTGAGCATGTCAAGGTCGGCCAGTTCGCCAAGATTTCCGGCGAGCACGTCGAGATTTACGCTCACAAGAAGTCCGCTGAGATGCCGCCGAGCATCGTCGCCATGATCGCCACCGACAAGGCCGGTGCCGCCGTGGCTCACGAAGCCGCCCTGCAGATCTCCGCTATGGGTGCCAAGTGGCTGACCCGCGAGGACGTGCCGGCCGATGTGGTCGAGTCCGAGCGTCGCGTGGCCACCGAGAAGTCCCAGGCCGAAGGCAAGCCGGAGAAGATCATTCCGAAGATCGTCGAAGGCCGTCTCAACGCTTTCTTCAAGGAAGTCGTGCTCCTCGAGCAGCCGTTCGTCAAGGATCCGTCCAAGACCGTCGGCGCCCTGTTCAAGGAAGTCGGTGGCAACGCCACTGCTTTCGCTCGCGTCGAAGTCGGCAAGGGCGAAGAGGAGTGAGCCTAGCGCTCATTTCACGCGACTAGCGTAATTTTCAAAACGCCATCTGGCTGATTGCAGCCGGGTGGCGTTTTTGTCTGTATACCGAGGGTGTCGCTGCAAGGGGTGTCGTTGTAAGCCGATACGCTTGTCTACGGATATTTTCAGGCATTTTCGGTTGAAGGAAGGCATCAATATGACTGATAGCGATAAGCCGCGCAGAGTTCTGCTCAAGCTGTCCGGCGAGGCATTCGGCGGAGGCAAGGTCGGCATCGACACCCACGTGATTCGTCGTATCGCCGAGGAAATCGTTCCCGCTGTGCAGCAGGGCGTGCAGGTGGCCATCGTTGTCGGCGGCGGCAACTTCTTCCGTGGCGCTGAGCTGCAACAGGCCGGTATCGACCGTTCCCGTGGCGATTACATGGGCATGCTCGGCACGGTCATGAACTGCCTGGCGTTGCAGGACTTCCTCGAGCAGGAGGGCCAGGCCACCCGCGTGCAGACCGCCATCACCATGGGTCAGGTCGCTGAGCCGTACATTCCACTGAAGGCCATTCGCCATCTTGAAAAGGGGCGTGTGGTGATTTTCGGTGCCGGCGCAGGTATGCCGTACTTCTCCACTGATACCGTCTCCATCCAGCGCTCTCTGGAAATCCACTGCGATGAGGTGCTGATGGGCAAGAACGGCGTCGACGGCGTATACACCGCCGATCCGCGCAAGGATCCTGAAGCCAAGCGCTTCGAGACCCTGAGCTACAACCGTGCGCTGGTCGACAATCTGGCCGTTATGGACGCATCCGCGCTTTCCATGGCCCGCGACAACAAGAAGCGCATCCGTGTGTTCGGTCTTGAAGGAACCGGCAACGTGACCCGCGCCCTGATTGGCGAAGAGATCGGCACATTGGTCTCCACCGCCGAGTCGCGCGTGGCCGAGTAGTCCCGAGCGCCTACAATCGAATACAAGCGTTCATAGAAGAACCCCAAACACAAGGAGTGAACATGTCCCTCATCGATCAGGCCAAGGAACAGATGGCCAAGACCGTGGAAAACACCAAAGAGAACTTCGCTGGTATTCGTACCGGTCGCGCCAATCCGGCTCTGCTGAACGGCATTGTGGTCGATTACTACGGTGCTCCGACGCCGATCAAGGCCGTGGCCTCCATCGGTGTGCCTGAGCCCCGCACCCTGTCCGTCACCCCGTTTGACGCCTCTCAGGCTGCCGCGGTGGAGAAGGCCATTCGCAACTCCGATCTGGGTGTCAGCCCGAACCGCGACGGCAATGTCATCCGTCTGACCATGCCGGAACTCACCGAGGATCGCCGCAAGGAATACGTCAAGCTCGCCAAGTCCAAGGCCGAGGATGGCAAGGTGGCCGTGCGCAACATTCGCCGCAAGACCAAGGAAACCATCGATAAGTCTGTCAAAGACGGCGACATGGGCGAGGACGAGGGCGATCGTCTGCTCAAGGATCTCGACAAGGTCACCAAGTCCGTTACTGATGAGATTGATGCTCTGCTGGACACCAAGCAGAAGGAGATCATGGAGGTCTGATTCGATCAGACCTGGAGAATGGCTATGGAACGCAACGAACAACTCCATGAAGAGGCCGAAGAGGCTCTCGATCAGATCAACAAGAAGACTGGTCGCAATATGCCTCAGGCAATTGCCACGGGTGCGGCACTGGTCATACTGATCGTCGCTTGCCTGTTGCTCAGCATTGATGTGTTCGTGCTGTTGGTCGTTGCGTTCATGATTCTGGCACTCTGGGAACTCCGCGTGGACTTCGCCACGGTAGGACTGCACATTCCTGTAGTTATGCTCTGGATTTGCTCCTCCTTCACCCTGATTGCCACGTATTATTCTCCCTACCATCTCATCACGATGTCGCTGAGCGTCATCGTCTCCATCATTCTTGTTGCCATCGCCGCAAGCGCAAAGCTTACGCTTGGTAACCGGCTTTCTCTGGCGGTCGCCGGCAAACTGTCCAACACGGACGCCAGCGCTCGTCTGGAATCCTCATACAATCACGACGGCGGTGAACAGCATCACTCCCGGTTGAGCCATGTGGCAGTTTCCGTGCTGACCGTGCTCTACATTCCGTTGCTGGCCAGCTGCATCATCATTCCGCTGACGTTCAACGATCATCCTATTGCCCATGCCATCATGCTGGTGTTCATGCCTGCACTGTCTGATACGGGTGGTCTGTTTGCCGGCGCATGGCTCGGCAAGCACAAGCTCAGCCCGCGCATTTCGCCGAAGAAGTCCGTCGAAGGTCTGATTGGCTCGATGCTGTTCGCCATGATTGGCTCGTTTGCCGTATTCATCTTCACCTATGACCCGTCGTTGCAGACCAGCCGTTGGTGGGTGCCGATTGTAGCGGGCATTCTGATTGGTGCAGTTGGCACGTTTGGCGATTTGTGCGCCTCCATGCTCAAGCGTGATATCGGCATCAAGGACATGGGCCATCTGTTGAAGGGGCACGGCGGTGTGATGGATCGCGTGGATTCGATTCTGATGAGCGCGCCGTTCACCTGTGCGTTGCTGTGGGTCACCGGACTGTGACCGATTGAGAGTGGAACGACTGGTTATGACCATACCTGAAATCGATACCCCGGAGACCGGCATCACTCCTGGTGGTACGTCTGGAGCTTTCCGCGACGTGCTTTCCAAAGATCACGCCCGGCGAGGCAAGCCGCCGCTGCATTTCGTGGATATGACTCCCGCGCAGCGTATTGAAAAGGCGGCCGAATTGGGACTGCCTAAATTCCGCGTCAAGCAGTTGGCCAATCATTATTTCGGGCATTTCGATGTGAATGCCGCGGAATTCACCGATTTTCCCGCTGCAAAGCGTGATGAGGCCGCTGCTGCATTCTTCCCGCAGCTCATCACCGAAGTGACCCGTCAGGTGGCCGATGAGGGCACCACTATCAAGACGTTATGGAAGCTGTTTGACGGCTCCTTGATCGAATCGGTACTTATGCGGTACCCGACCCGTACCACGCTGTGCATTTCCTCGCAGGTCGGTTGCGGCATGGGATGCCCGTTCTGCGCCACTGGCAAGCTGGGTTTGACCCGCAACATGTCCACCGGCGAGATCGTCGAACAGGTACGTGTGGCCGCCAAAATGATGCGCGATGGTGAAGTGGCCGGGGGAGAAGGCCGCTTAAGCAATATCGTGTTCATGGGCATGGGCGAGCCGATGGGCAACTACAATTCCGTGCTTTCCGCCGTGCGCCAGATTTCTGCGATGCCGCCGGAGGGCTTTGGCATTTCCGCACGCAATATCACCGTATCCACGGTGGGTGTGGTGCCTGGTATCAAGAAGCTTACTGCCGAAGGCATTCCGGTGCGTTTGGCGGTCTCCCTGCATGCGCCTAGCGACGAGCTGCGCGATGAGCTGGTGCCGATGAACAAGCGTTTCAACACCACTCAGGTGCTGGACGCGGCACATGATTACTGGCTTGCCTCCAAGCGCCGTGTCAGCATCGAATACGCACTCATGCGTGGCATCAACGATCAGGCCGAGCATGCGCAGCTGCTGGCCAAGCGGCTCAACCATTACGGTGATAATTGGGCTCACGTCAATCCGATTCCGCTGAACCCGATTGAGGGTTCAAAGTGGACGGCTTCCAAGCCGGAAGACGAGAAGCAATTCCTGGAAATTCTGCACCGCGCGGGCATCACCGCAACTCTGCGTGACACCCGCGGCCAGGACATCGACGGTGCCTGCGGTCAGCTCGCTGCCAAGGAGCGGTAGTTAGTTCAGCGCATCCTTGATTGCGTCCACGAAGTAGTCCAAATCAGCGGGCTTGCGGGACGTGATGAGCTTGAAGCCGTTGGCATCATCCACGTGCAACTGCTCGTCGACGTAATGACCGCCGGCGTTTTTGATATCGGCGGCGGTGTAACGGCAAGGGGAGGCGGTCTTGCCGGCAACCAGTCCAGCATTGACCAGTAGCCAAGCGCCATGGCAGATTGCGGCAATCGGCTTGCCCTCATGCGCGAACTCCTGCGCCAGCGTAATGGCATCCTCATTGACACGAATGCGATCCACATTGCAAGTGCCGCCGGGCACCACCAGCAGGTCATAATCAGAGGCCTGCACATCGCTCAGCAGCGCATCCGGCGTCAGCGTCTCGCCTTCGTAACGGTCGTGCTGCACGGTCTCGCACGGGTCCAGCGTGATGGCGGCAAGCGTCACCTGAGCTCCGGCAGCCTTGAGGTCACGCAGCGGGCGCGTCAGCTCAGTTTCCTCAATGCCCCAGTTTGTTGACGATAATCAGAACCTTGCTGTTCTCCACAGCCATAGTGGTCTCCTTCACGCGATTGGGATTGTTCCACTGGCTATTCTCTCACGGTTCGGGCTGCTATGCGCCTGCTTTGCCGACCGCATATAGTGGTAATTCTCATATTCCAGAAATGACTGCTTCCCATGTAACGGGCGGTAGGTAGTCTGAAAAGTTGTAAAGCAAAGCCAAACAGGGAGTGAAGCATGTCGTTGGCGGTACGAGTCATCCCATGCCTGGATGTTGACGCCGGTCGTGTGGTAAAAGGTGTGCATTTCGAAAACCTCAAGGATGCCGGCGATCCGGTGGAATTGGCCGCCGAATACTACCGTCAGGGTGCCGATGAAATCACCTTCCTGGATGTGACCGCCTCCAGTTCCCACCGCAATACGATGATCGACGTGGTCTCCCGTACTGCCGAGCAGGTGTTTATTCCGATGACCGTGGGCGGCGGCGTGCGCACGCCCGAAGATGTCGATTCGCTGCTGCGCTGCGGCGCGGACAAGGTCGGAGTGAACACCGCCGCCATCAACGATCCGTCGTTGATCAGCCGCGTGGCCGACCGCTTCGGTAACCAGGTGCTGGTACTGTCCGTTGATGCCCGCCGTGAACAGGGCGAACAGCATACCCAGTCCGGCTTCGAGGTCACCACGATGGGTGGCCGCAGATCCACCGGTATCGACGCAATCTGGTGGGTCAAACGAGCTGAAGAGTTGGGCGCTGGCGAGATTCTGCTGAACTCGATGGATGCCGACGGCACCAAAGAAGGCTTCGATCTTGAAATGATTCGCGCAGTGCGCAAGGAAGTCAAGATTCCGATTATCGCCTCCGGTGGTGCCGGCAAGGTCGAGGATTTCCCTCCTGCCATCGAGGCCGGTGCGGATGCTGTGCTGGCGGCTTCCGTGTTCCATTACGGAATTCTGACCATCGCCGATGTTAAGGCCGAACTCAAGAAGCACGGTTACACCGTTCGATAAAACGCATACACCTTATTGCTCCTGCTGGCGGGAGCTGTCACGCGTAGCGTGACTGAGGATGGTCCACATAAAGAAGACAAATATGACAGACACTATATACGACAATTCCACTGAACTCGACCCCCGCATCGCCGCACGCCTCAAGCGCGATGCCAAAGGTTTGGTCGCCGCAGTCGTGCAGCAGTACGACACCCACGAGGTGCTGATGGTCGGCTACATGAACGATGAGGCTCTGCGCCGCACGCTCACCACCGGGCGCGTGACCTTCTGGTCCCGTTCCCGTCAGGAATACTGGCGCAAGGGCGACACCTCCGGCCATGTGCAGTACGTCAAGGGTGTGTCCTTGGACTGCGACGGCGATGCACTGCTGGTTGAGGTCGATCAGGTCGGTGCCGCCTGCCACACCGGCAAGCGCAGTTGCTTCCTCGAAGGAGGCCCTCTGCCCGTGGTCGAAGGTCATCGCCCGGTCGAGCAGTAGAGTTGGTTCCTTTCTCTGGCTCCCCTCTCTGAGGCTGAACCGTGAAGAAAACGCGGAGGCGTTTTTAGGCGAAGGCGAACGACAGTGAGCAAAATATAATCAGCCGGAGGCTGTCCTCTCTTGCGACGAGCTGTCAGCACAGCTGACTGGGGGAGGGGAGCTTCATCGGCAGTAGAATAAACGTCATCAACGCAAGTAAAGGAGCGAACATGAGCGAATGCAGCGTCGAACACCTGAAGTGGGGTGCCACCTGGCCCAGCCGCGAACAGTTTCACGAGCTTGCCGATGCCGGCTATCGTGTGGTTCCCATCGTGCGTCGTTTGCTTGCCGATTCGCTCACCCCGGTCGGCTTCTACGAGCGTCTTGCTGGCGGCCGTTCCGGCACATTCATCCTCGAATCCGCGGAATATGGCGGCACGTGGAGCCGATACAGCTTCATTGGCGTCAACTCGATGGCTCAACTGCGTTCCAACAATGGTCAGGCCGACTGGCTGGGCAAAGTCCCTGTCGGCGTGCCCACCGAAGGTGACGTGATCGAGGTCGCTCACGCCGCTCTGAAGGCCCTCAAAGCCCCGCAGGTGGCGGGTCTGCCGAACCTGACCAGCGGTCTGGTCGGCACAGTCGGTTGGGATGCGATTCGTCATTGGGAACCGACCTTGCGCGCCGAGGCCCCGGATGAGACCGGCCAGCCGGAAACCGTGCTTGCCCTGGCCACCGATATCGCCGTGGTCGACCACATATCCGGTTCGGTATGGCTCATTGCCAACGCGGTCAACGTGGACAACAAGTCGACCCGAGCCGACGCCGCCTACAACGAAGCCGTCGCCCGACTCAACCAGATGCAGCGTGACGCTGCCACGCCGGCTCCTGACGAGTTTCGTGTCAATATTCTGGACGAAACGGTTGCTCAGCCTGAGTTGCGTTTCCGTACGGAGAAAAGCCACTACGAGCAGGCCGTCGAACGTGCCAAGCAACATATCGTGGACGGCGATGTGTTCCAGGTGGTCATCTCCCAGCGTCTCGACATCGATTCGCCCGCCGACCCGTTCGACGTCTACCGTGTGCTGCGTACGCTGAACCCGAGCCCTTACATGTATTTCATGGCTTTGACCGACGCGCAGGGCCGTGATTTCAATGTCATCGGCTCCAGCCCGGAAACCCTTATCAAGGTAGACAATGGCCACGCGATGACCTTTCCGATTGCCGGTTCTCGCCCGCGTGGTGCCACCCCGGAGGAGGACGAGAAGTTCGCCAAGGAGTTGCTTGCCGATCCGAAGGAACGCAGCGAGCACATCATGCTCGTGGATCTGTCCCGCAACGATCTGAGCAAGGTGTGCGTGCCACAGTCCGTGGAAGTCGTACAGCTCATGGATATCAAGCGTTTCAGCCACATCATGCATATTTGCTCGACGGTCACCGGTAAGGTCGACCCGTCGCTAACCGCCTTTGACGTGTTCAAGTCCGCGTTCCCTGCAGGCACGCTCTCCGGAGCTCCCAAGCCGCGCGCGGTGGAAATCATCGACGAACTGGAACCGGCCGATCGTGGTATCTACGGCGGTACCGTCGGCTACTTCGATTTCTCCGGCAATATGGATATGGCCATCGCCATTCGTACCGCGTTCCTGTGCGATCATGAGGCGAGCGTGCAGGCTGGTGCCGGCATCGTGCTCGACTCTGTGCCTGCCACCGAATGGCAGGAGACCCGCAACAAGGCCGAAGCCAGCGTCGAATCCATCCAGATTGCCGCCCAGCTGCGCGAGCTGTGAGATAGACGGACATGGGAAGCCCATACAGAAAAACTGTATGGGCCAAGCATTTCATAAGTCATGCGACTACGGTGTAAGCCATCGAAACAAGCGATTGAGAAGTCTCACGCTGGGAGACCGATATGGCACATCATCTGACTGAAGCAGGGCATGAAAACAGTCGAAGCACACGCCGACGCTTCGAACGGATACTTGCTGTTGCAGTGATTGTGATGCTTGTTTTAGGTGGTGTGTTGGCTGCACGTCACCTGGCCCGAGTACTGCCCATGTCATTAACGGCTGGCGTAACACAGGTGGCGGGTTTGCTGGCGGGAACACCGGACCCAACCTCAGCGGATTCGGCTGCATCGGAATCAGATATCATGTCGACTGATGAGGCGAATCGCAAGTATTCGAAAGCCGCCAGCACGGTTGATTTCAACGGCAACGGTGTGGACGACTATGCAGATATTGTTACCGGTGCCCGTAAGGATGCCGAAAATCACCCGGCCTATGACTCCGACTA
>ERZ1031885.1099-NODE-1099-length-9935-cov-4.162551_pt1 | contig 9935 bp, 6 predicted proteins | sample MGYA00518168_ERZ1031885 | MGnify/ENA primary metagenome ERZ1031885 (study PRJEB33719, sample SAMN04261269) | wastewater metagenome | biome: rural village; feature: human; material: feces | host: Homo sapiens | place: El Salvador | collected 2014-01-14 ...
TGTAACTTTGCAGCATGACGAAATACAATACACACACGCTGGCGTCTGGTCTGCGTGTAATACATCTTCCAAGCAGCTCACCCGTGGTATACTGCGGGTATGCCGTGGCAGCCGGAACGCGAGACGAAATGGCGGGACGGGAGGAGGGAATGGCGCACTTCTGCGAACACATGACCTTCAAGGGCACCGAGCGACGAGGCTCGATGAAGATTCTCGGCTATCTGGAGAGTGTGGGCGGCGACCTCAACGCCTTCACCAACAAGGAGGAGACGGTCTATCATGCCGCCGTGCTTAAGGACGACATCGACCGTGCCGTGGACCTGCTTACCGACATCGTCTTTAACAGTACGTATCCTCAAGCAGAGATTGACAAGGAGGTGGAGGTGATAATCGACGAGATTGAGAGTTATAACGACTCGCCTTCCGAACTCGTCTATGACCTCTTCGAGAACGCCATATACAAAGGACATCCCCTCGGACACAACATTTTAGGGTCGGCTGATCAGCTGCGAACTTACACTACGGCGGACGCAAAGCGCTTCACCGCACGTTATTACCGCCCGGAGAACTGCGTGTTCTTCGCGTATGGCGACGTCGACTTCGGTCGGCTGGTGAAGCTATTGGAGCGTGCCTGCGCATTGCCAGCGGGCGCTGAGCCGGTGTTGCCCATCGTGGAACGCCGCATAAAGGAGGCTGCCGAGGGCACCACTCTCCCACCCTACGTGGCGCAAACCTTGGAGAAGCACATGGACACGCACCTCGCTCACGTGATGCTCGGCACCCGTTCGTACGGCATCAGGGACAAGCGCCGCATAGCTCTCTACTTCCTTAACAACATCCTCGGTGGACCGGGCATGACGGCAAGGCTCAACGTATCGCTGCGAGAGAGAAACGCCTTAGTCTATACGGTGGAGAGCATGACGCAGAGCTATTCGGACACCGGACTGTGGGCGGTCTACTTCGGTTGCGATCCGAAGAACGTCCGCCGCTGTCTGCGCCTTGTCCGCCGCGAGCTTGACAAGGTGATGGAGAAGCCGCTGAGCAACGCTGTGCTGAGAGCTGCGAAGAAGCAGATACGCGGACAGATTGGCATTGCGTGTGATTCGAGGGAGTCTTTCGCGCTCGACTTTGCCAAGACATACCTACATTACGGCTGGCTGAAGGACGTGACGGCGCTCTGCGAACGCATTGACACGCTCACGGCAGAGGAGATTCAGGCTGTGGCAAGGGAGACTTTCAGCGAGGAAAACCTAACGAGAATGATAATCAGATAGAACAAGAAAACGCCTGCAAAACCCATTTGGCTTTGCAGGCGTTTTCTTATAATGAATTAGTTAAGGCTATTTCTTTACAACCTTCTTGCCGTTCACTACGTAGATGCCCTTCGGGAGCTGTGCGAGTGATGTGGCGTTCTTGCGTACGATACGTCCGTCCACTGTGTAGACATCGGCGGGATGCTGGGCGTCGATGGTGACGTTATGGATGTCGGTCTGGCAAGCATCGTCGTATGCTGCAGTAGACTCACCACCTGCGTATACGGCAGAAACGCTGTAACGTGTAGCCTCAGCATTGGGGTCGAAGGTCACGGTTGTGGATGTGGCATCGGCTGGCAATGTGGCTATAAGCTCGTCGTTGCGATATACATTATATCCCTTCAGCTTGCCGTATCCGGCATAATAATAGACGTCGTCAAGGAGCAGACAGAATGCGTCAGCCTCCTTTGTGGTGCAGCGGATGGCGAAGTAGTTGGCGCCGTCGGGGAGTTCGGCTGTGAACGAGTTCCACTTGCCGCCTGACTGCGTGAACGTAGACACCTTCTTGAAGTCGGCATGGTCAGCAGTCTTGTCCGAATAGAGCACCTCTATGGTCTGCGGATAGCGGATGTTCATCATGTCAGGCTGTCCGTTGTTTGCCCAGAAGAGAATGGTCTGTGCCTCACCTGAAAGCATCGGAGAAATCAGCCAGTCGTCTGTATCGTAGTATGTTCTGCCATCACAGCTATACATAGACATCAGGCACTTCTCGCCACTGCGGGGAGCGATGGACGAGTTCTGCGAAGTGATGCCGGGCTGGATGGCTTCGGGATTGAATACGATGTACGTATAGTTCTCGCCCTCGTGCGGGAAAGGCATGCCGTATGTTGCCCACCAACCGCCCGTGGTGTTGCCCTTCTTGCCGGTGTATGTGGTCCAATCGCCGAACTGATTGATGGCCCAGCTGTCGTACTGCTCGAAGTCTTCTGTCACGCGCTTGTTGACAGCCTTCGGAGTGCTCCATGTCATAGTGAGCTTGTTGGCAGCCTCATCCTTTGACGAGCTGAACGATGCAGGCATAGGCACGTCGGAATCAACTACCTTTGCATCGGCGTATGCCGTGTTGTCAGCCTTATACTCGTCAGCATCGTAGGTAACAGTGGCCTTGAGAGTCATCTTCTCCAAGCTGCTTGTCACCGGACTGACGATGTCTGCCTTGAACGTCTTCTCAGCAAGAGGCTGCAATGCCTCGCTTACCTTCTGCGAGAACAGCTCCTTGTTGCCTGAAGTCAGGGTGACGGTGTAACCTGAAGCAGCCTTTTCGCCGCTGTTGGTGACGGTCACGCTAACCGGAGTCTTCACGCCGCGATGGATTTCGGACGGTGCAGAGAGAGCCACGGAGAGGTCGTTGGTGTAAGTATTGCGCACGCAAACGTCGTCCAACTTGAGGATGCCGTAGAGGGAAGCGGTGGCCTTGAAGGTGATGATGACGTAAGGCTCTGACGCCATTGCAGCAGGAATGCTGAATGATGTGCGGTGCCAATCGTCTGCCTTACCGGATACATTGTTATAGTCAACGGTTCCGAGGAGCGTCTGTGTGCCGTCGGGAGTGGCAGCATAAACGTCGAGAACGATGTCCTTGTCGGCTGTTCCGCTGTGATTGAACGTCACGATGGGCTTGGCAACGCCACCGAGAGCAATCTTGCCCGAGCTGATATCGGCTGTGCCTCCGTTCTTGTATGACGTGAAGGTGAGGCAGTTGTTGTCGCCGTCAGAAGATGTCTGCGTGTTCTGAAGGAATCCCAAGCCGTTCTCTTCGTCAGCGGTAAGCGACCACCAGAGCGGTGCGCCTTCCTCTGTGGTGAAGCCTGAACGGAACGGGAGCTGGTAAGCAGCGCCGGTGATGACAGCCGGTGAGAGAAGCGGTGTGCTCTCGCCCTTGTCGTTCTTTGCAGAGACAGCATAGAGACGGAGCTGCTGAGCGCCCTCCGTTGTGGAGATGTTGTCGCTGTAAGTATTGTCCTTCGGCGAATGGAGGAGCTGCAGGTTGGTCACGCCACCGTTGGAGCGGGCACGATAAACATTGAACGTTACGTCGTCCGTGATGACTGCGCCGCCGTTAGTGCCGCGTGACGAAGCCTTGTCCCATGTGAGGTTTACGGAGCTTTGCTTGTCATTAACCTTCAGTCCGGTGGGCACAGCAGGAACGTCAAGACCGACATACTGCGAAACAATCTTAGGTGTACCGGCTCCTGCGGATGTGTATGCTGTAACGGTGTAGTTGTTGAATCCGGCTACGGGCGATGCATCCTCGCACGTTAGAGTCTGACCAGCCTTGCCAGCACCGAACTCCTTAACGGTCTGTCCGTCGCGTGTTACGATGGTCTTTGTGATGGTGCCGACGGTGTTGCCAGCCACGTTCTTCTCAGGGAGACGGAACGAAACGGTGGCGCGGAGCGCTGCGCTCGGATCGGGAGTGACGGTGAAATCCTCCACGGCAGCAGGTCCGTTGAGCACGCCGTTGTCGAGTATCTCTATATCGTCAACGAAGATCTTGCCGGTTCCTGCCTTGCTGATGGCGTGGATGCCGAGATAGAATATCTGGTCCTTTGACACGTTGAACGTTGTCTCCAGCGTCTTTGCGTTGTTGCTGTCTGTGAGCTTTGTCTCAGGAGCCACCACGTTGGTCATTCCTGCCACAGTTGCAGCATTGCCCCACTTGGCCTCAACATACTCTGCATAGAGCGACATTGAGTTGCGTGCCTTGAAGCGAACGGTGTAAGAATGGTTGGCACGTAGCTGTACGGGAGGAGTGAAGAGCCAGTCGTCGGCTGTCTTCTTTGCGTCGGTCGACTCGTACTGTGCGCACATATTCTTCTCGTGCCATGACCAAGTGTATTTGTCGCTGTTGGCATCGAGTACGGTATAGAGGTCGAAGTCGTTCTCCGTGTCGAACGATTCGTGGTAAGGAGGCTCGATGTTGTCGCCGAAACGCACGGCTGCCGTGCGGCGTTCCTCACCGCGCTTCGTACCGTTGACGGGCGTAATGCCGTAATAGTAATTGCGCAGCTGACGGTCTGTAAAGGTCTCAGAGAATGTCGTGGCGCTTGTTCCGCTTGCCACTGTCATGCCGTCAGGATAGCGAACGACGTCATACTTGAGTGCTCCGAGATAGCCTCCGTTGAGCGTTCCGCTGGGCGCTCCCCATGTAACGGTGGACTTGCCCGTCGATTCGTCAATCTTAAGACGTGCGAACGACACCTGCTTGGGCTGGTCGTAGCCCACGAATACGGACGTGGAAGCCTTCTTGCTCTTGCCTGCGGCATTTGAGAGCGTCACGGTGATGTAGTTCATGCCCTCTGGAACGGTGATGTCATACGAGGATGTCGATCCAGCCTTCATCGTTCCGTTGAGAACCTGCTGTGTGCCGGCGTGAACCACGTAGTCCACATTGCCCGTAAGTGCAGATCCGCCGTATGTCTTGGAAGGAGCCACGATGGATATCTGTCCGGTCGTGGAAGCGCCGTTAAAGCTTACAGAGATGGTAGGTGCGGCAGGTGCTGCTGCATCCGGGGTGGCTTCTGGAACAGCCAGACCGTAGAACAGCTCGTTGTGGGGGAAGTCTGCCACGAGTGTGGCAAGTCCGGTCTTGAGGTCGACGGTGTAGAGAGCGCCGTGCTTATTGGCGTCGAACGAAGCCCAATAGAAGGTGTCGTCGTCCTGATCAATCTCGCCACTCTGTCCGAAACTCTTCTCTGACGAAGGCGCTACGTAGACTCCGGTGGGACCAATCTTGGTCTCCTCGCCCGTCTTGGTGTCTATCTCGTAAAGGAATCCGTCTGTGGCAACGGCATAAACGCGCTCTTCTGAACTGACACCCATAGCCACATACTTGTGTGTGGACGGCGCAATGGCTGTGCGCTCCATCTTGTCATAGTCGATTACGCCAAACTCGAAGCTGCTCATGTCGCTGGTGTAGAACTGTCCGTACACCTTTCCCGTCAGCTGGCTTGTGGCTGTCTCCGTGGCAAGGAGCGACATTGACGTCACTTCTTCGGGAGCGAATTCAGAATGCCACTTGTTCTCGGTGTCGAGGCAATAGTGAGTGATTCGGAGCGAATTGCCGTTCTTCTTATAGTTGATAAGATTATACTTACCGTTGTAGAGAGAAGAACCTCCGTTAGGAAGCATGTTGCGTTCCTCTTCTGTACGCAGGTCGCGGAAGTTGGAAGCGGTGGCGGCATCAAATGCCATGAATCCGTACTCCTGACTTGCCGTAGGCCAAGCATTGGCATAATACATATAGCCCCATAGGTCGCGCGATGCGGCGCGTGCCGCAGCCTTCAACGGACTGAGGAAGTTTGCCGTGGCAGTCCGTGCGGCATTAGCGTCCAGCGGTGCCATTCCCGGCTTGCTTACGGACGTCGCTGCCTGCGCATTTCCTGCTGTCATCGCAACGGCGAGGGCAACAACGGAAGAGTGCAGCATGTGTAGATGTTTTTTTGTCATAAATAAAAATGATAAGAATAATTATTCAATGATTTGTAATAGTGTTAGCTAAACAATTAGGCTTTAACGGCTTATGTTGTATTTCTGAATGCAAACTTACACAAAAAAGACGAATTATATGGATGTTTTCTAAACTATTTTATGTAAGTTTGCAGAAGAAAGTCTGAACATAACATATATATGAGATATGGGTACACTGAATGATAAATACATACGCTTTGACTGGGCTATCAAACGTCTGCTACGACAAAAGGCCAACTTCGACGTACTCGAAGGATTTCTTACCGTGTTCCTGAACGAAAAGGTGGAGATACTGGAGATTCTCGAAAGCGAAGGCAACCAGAAGGCTGAGGACGACAAGTTCAACCGCGTGGATATCAAAGCGAAGAACTCGAAGGGCGAGATTATAATCGTGGAGGTACAGAACACGAGCGAGCTTTATTATTTAGAGCGAATACTCTACGGGGTGGCAAAGGCCATCACGGAGCATATAAATCTCGGAGATACATACAAGGAGGTGAAGAAGGTCTACTCCATCAGCATTCTATATTTCGACCTCGGAAAGGGTGCTGACTATCTGTACGTCGGACAAAACAAGTTTATCGGCGTACATACACACGACCAGCTGATGGTGAGCAGCAAGGAGAAAGGAACCATCGTGAAGAAAAGTCCTTCGGAAATCTTCCCTGAGTATATCCTCGTACGTGTAAATGAATTTAACAAGGTGGCTGTTACACCACTCGAGGAATGGGTGGCGTATCTGAAGAATGGCATCATAAAAGACGACACCACCGCACCCGGACTGCAGGAAGCAAGAAAGAAACTACTATACTACTCGATGACGGACGCAGAACGCTATGCCTATGACGAGCATATCAACGCCGTGATGATACAAAACGACGTGCTCGGTAATGCACGCGATGAAGGAATGAGACTTGGACTGGAACAAGGAATAGAACAAGGAATAGAACAAGGAATAGAACAAGGAATAGAACAAGGAAAAGCGCAAGGTGTTAACGAAGAAAGACAACGCCTCGCTAAAATGATGCTCGGAATGGGAGAGTCTGTTGACAAGATAGCCACTTACACCGGACTTTCTAAAGAAGAAATAGAGAAGCTGGGCTGATAAAAGATTGGACTAATAAGAAAAAATTAGGGTGTATCAAGACTGAAGCTACTTCAATCATGATACACCCTAATTATATATTAACGAATATCGTTAGCAAACTAAGAAATTATCTCATTGCGTAGAACGAGGCACCGTACTGTGCCATGTTCACCTCGAAGAGACCAGCCTCATCGGGTGTTACTGTGATGTGGCGTCCGTCCTGGAGGTTGGCTTGGATGGTGCCGTCGTCGTTGAAGCGGAATATCTCCGTCTTCTTGCCGTTCTGCACCTGCGACCACGAATCCGTTTCTTGATCATAAAGGAACTTCACCACTTCTCCCTTCGGGCTCTTCACCTCGTAACCGTCCTTCAATGTTGTGACAGCATAGATGAGACCGTCCTTGCCGGTGACGTTCTGAGTCTTGCCGATGTTCTGTGCCATCGGATTGCTACCCGACCAGAACTCTATGGTATTGAGCACAAGTGCGTCTGCCACGCAGCATACTGCATAGGCGGGCGAGATGATGATAAAGATAATTTCGTTGAGGAACTTCGAACCAGTGGCACGGGTATTCCATTTCGCAAGTCTGTTGAAAAGCGAGAACGAACCTACACACGAGCTGGTGAGTAACGTAGCGGCGAGTAACATCACCGACACTTTGAGATACTTGATTTTCATAATAGTCGTGGTTTAGATTGTTAGTAATAATGCAAAAGTAGCTTTTTTATTTTATTTATGCCTATATCTATCCACTTTTTTCTACTATTTCGTTACTTTATTGTCAAAATGACCACAACTTCTAATTCCTAACTCCTAATTCCTAACTCTCATATCCTCTTCATACTGTAATATCCGAACCTGCATCTGAGGCAGTCCTTGCGCTCGCAATAGCGATTGTGCAGCTGTATGAGCGACTGCGTGTCAGCTGCGTTGTCGGCAGAAATGCCGCACTCACGCCATAGACGGATGTGAGTGTTGTCCTCTGGGGGCAGAGCCTCGAGAAACTCTGCGGCACGCGCTATGAGCCGTTCGTCTTGACGATGGCGTCCGTAGGCGTGGAGCATCGACACCACGGCATTGATGATAATGACATCTATGGAGGATGACGAGAGACGCTTGGCTGACTCGGCGCTCTCCTTTCCGAAGGTGTAATGCGTGCGCCAGTAGTCGCTGGCTTCGGTCTGCAGCGCCTTGCGAACGTCGTCAAGCGTGGCACAAGCCACAATGTTGCTCAGGTCGGCACGCCGCGAACAATAGAGCGTAGCGAGCTGGGAAAGACGGATGTAAGGGAAATTCTGCGGACGCAGACGCATGAAGCGCCACGTATGGCGGGTCATGGAGACGAGATGAAACTTATGTGCAAGGTATTTCCATTCGCGTTGCAGACGGACGAAGTAAGGGTCGGCAAGCGCCAAAGCACGCTGATTGTCGTTCATGGCGTCGTCGTCAAGCAGTCCTGCATAGCCAAGGAAGAGAGCTTCCACCTGAAACGGATCGTCTCGATGATGAGCCACCTGCATGAACGGCAAGCCGGAAGCCCACAACTCAAAAGCTTCGCTGTTGACTCCGAAACCGAATCCGCGGGCTATAGTGGCGAAGAACGCCTGCTCCCACGCCCCGCCCGCAGCCTTTACGCGCTGATCAATGGCATCACACTTGCTGCTGAGACGTTCGGCTCCGAGCGCACTCATCCATGAATGGACGGCAAGCGAGGGCAGCTGCATGACGGTGTCGCGGCACGGCGGATAGCGGTCGTCAGCCAGAAGGCGCTGATAATTCTGCATCACATGCGGCGGAACCTGCAGCTCCATCTGCGGCGGACAGCTGCCGTCGGCGGTCATGACGTCCATGTCTATCGTAGAAGCAATATGCAGCACCACATTGTTGTAAGCAGGATCCTGGTCGTGTCCGTGCAGAAACCAGTCGGCAGAGCGCTCGTGTATCTCCACGTTGCCCACCCACAACGTGCCGTCAAGCCGAATCTTGGCATTGAAGAAGTCGGGACCAGAGTGATGGTTATGCAGACCAGGATCGATTATCTCCACGAGTCGTCCGTCCGTAGTGCGGAGCTCGTGGAGAGGCAGTATGCGATGTTTCCAGATATAATGCAGGAGTTGTTCCATAAGGGTGTAGTGATAATGAGGTGTGAGATTTAGTCGAACAGCGTCGGTTCGGCGGCGTTGCAGCCCGTCATCGGTCGTCCGAGATGCTGATATGCAAGCGGCGTGACCATACGTCCACGCTGCGTGCGCTTGATAAATCCCTCCATAATAAGGTACGGTTCGTAGACTTCCTCCACGGTGCCGGTGTCCTCGCCGATGGCTGTAGCGATGGTTGAGATGCCCACGGGACCGCCACGAAACTTGTCGATGATGGTGAGCAGGATCTTGTTGTCAATCTCGTCCAGTCCGTACTGGTCGATGTTGAGCGCCGAAAGCGAAAGTCTTGCGATGTCGCGATCGATGCGTCCGTTGCCCTTCACCTGGGCAAAGTCGCGCACGCGGCGCAGCAATGCGTTGGCTATACGGGGCGTACCGCGCGAGCGACGGGCTATCTCAATGGCAGCATCGTCGTCGATGGGCACCTTCATGATGGCAGAAGAGCGCTTGATGATGCGCTGCAAGGTCTCCGGTCCGTAATATTCAAGGTGCAGATTGATGCCGAAACGTGCACGCAAAGGAGCCGTAAGCAGACCGCTTCGCGTGGTTGCACCGACGAGAGTGAAGGGATTGAGGTCAATCTGAATGGAACGTGCAGACGGTCCTTTGTCAATCATAATGTCAATGCGATAGTCCTCCATCGCCGAGTAGAGGTATTCCTCCACCACGGGCGATAGGCGGTGAATCTCGTCAATGAAGAGCACGTCACGCGGTTCGAGCGACGTAAGGATGCCGGCAAGGTCGCCGGGCTTGTCAAGCACGGGTCCGCTCGTAATCTTAAATCCCACGCCAAGCTCGTTGGCAATGATGTTGCTGAGCGTGGTCTTGCCCAGTCCTGGAGGGCCGTGCACCCGACAAGGACATCTATATCGTCTTCGCGCAAGGCACCCACCGCCCCCACACCG